>Ga0056128_1008802_pt1 | contig 12707 bp, 7 predicted proteins | sample WorMetLIZISLAND2_FD_71113 | JGI IMG/M metagenome (GOLD analysis project Ga0056128, IMG submission 71113) | Marine gutless worms symbiont microbial communities from Max Planck institute for Marine Microbiology, Germany - Olavius geniculatus... ...
GACACGCAGTCAGTGTGATGCGGGCAATATCACCTTTTGTAATTTTTGCTGTTTTCGATGTGCAAGTCCTTAAATGTTGCCGTTAACAAGTGTATAAACTAATGTTTTGTACATTTATACTAACTATAGCCGAAACAGCATCAAATTGGTCAATTCTATTTAGTCGATCGTCCGGTGTAAACTGTCCAGGATTAAAACACGAGAACTATTTCACTCCATGGGCCAGCATTGTTTATAGTTGATTATATAACAGGCTGAAGAGAACGTACGATCTCTCTACTACGGAGTACCGAATATCGGCTGAGTACTCGAACTACGCGTTACTCAGTCCGCCCAGCCCTAGTCCACGCAGTCCGGCCGGAGACCCCACACCCTGGTCCACGCCGGACTGCTTGTTTAAGCGGCTTGGCAGTATTCAGGGCACACAGACTGACGTTCGGACTGCCGGGAGTAATCTTTGACCCACTAAAGGGACCAACCACCCATTCACTGCCCAGCATGCTGATAACCGGCCCGGCAGTGGCCACTAGCCGCTGATATCTGGACTCTGGAATGAATACCAACCGACCACGAGCACTTGACTAAATGGATGGCTGACTGGTGGACCGAAGACCGGCCAAACGCAAACATTCCAACACACCCCGGCTCGTTAAGTTAACTTCCGTCTAAGTAGCCTATTCGGCCCGGCGCCATTTGTATACTTTGTATTTGCATTCAGACAATCGTTTTCAATAGGATAGGCCTTATCGTCTACTATCCTTGCTTGTTGCCACAATTGCTTTTTGACGCGAGATGGTTTTCTGGTTGTATTTTGCACATGTGCACTTTGTAGGCCTAGCGTAGCCTATTTTTTATCCTGTAGGTCTAGGCCTAGTTTTTATCCTTTCAGTTTTTGTGCAGTATTGTCTTTTATTTATGACTGAAGACTGACGAGTCTGTCTTATAGGCAGGCCTATAAGCGGTGCTATATCAAGTAGGCTACACTGGACCTTTACTTTTTTCGCAGAATGATTGAAGCTCAGCTCAAGTAGGCCTATACAAGTATTTCACGTTAAATTAAAATGATCCGTCCACTTGCCCTCTGTCTCGACGCTTGAACCACACTTCTACCTCGTTTACACGACATCGTGCAAACGGGGCTGCTTGCACGGTGCACCGGTACTTTTTTTTCTCAACTTTCAGCTGCAGTCGTGCATCACAAGTACGACACCGCACTGTCTGGAGTGGTATAAGCTCGTACCGCGTACTCGTTTACCCACCCCAGCAGTGCGGTATCTAGTGCTGACAAATCACAATACAAGCATAGACGGCAATGTCCACGCAAGTTTTTATTTGGTGTCATCTTCTTCAGGGGTTTTGACGTCCCGCGACCTCGGCCATCGCTCGTGCAAACTAATAGGGAAGCAAACCGGTTATCCCCTCTGAAAAACGTTCACACCCATTTTGTTTTTTCTACGCTTTTTTGTTTTTCAGTAGCCTACAGGACAGGCGGAGAGACAAGCTGACAAAACGTGTACGGCTAATGAAAATTAACAAGAAAACCCCTGCAAGGTGAATGATTTTCATGTCATTTGAAAGCCAACATATGCGACTTCCTACTAGTAATCAATAGCAACCTAAGTCCTATCTCGTACCGTTTATCCACAACACATCCGTGACAGACGACAAACGGACGACACATCGTGCCAAAAACGCGCTACAGTAGCGCGTCAAAAATTAAAAGGCTAACCTGCTTTGAAAAAAACACGTAGCCTATTCGGTGCATGTCTGAACTACCGGTATGAAGACAAAAGAAGAATCGATAGCCCGAACGACAGTCTGACAGACGCTTGGCGTCCGGAGACGTCCAGAGACTGCATAAAATCTCAATGTGGCAAAGAAACAGAACAGTATTTCACGGCGTGTCAATTACGATATGCCTATACACTGCGTCTCAAAAAATCCCCGACATTTTCGCCTGTAACTTGAAAATCAATTATCAGATTTTGATAATTTTTGGTACAGATATTCCTGACACAACTTGCCATCAAATGACCATTCAGTTTCCCACCTAGCCCAACGTTTGTTTCTGCACTATCTGGGGAGAGCACAGCCAGCGAAATATCACTTTTTATCCAATGCGATGTGATCGCTTAATAACCATAACGCATAAGAACACATTTTGTTCACATTTCTGACATTGTGGCTGACATTTATTCAGTTGTCCATTTTTCAACTGCCTGTAGTAAAATTGCTTGAAGTGTTGGCCCACCATGCAAACACAGGCAAAAGGAGACGCTTTCTCCATTCATTGACAGCAGTATCGATAAAGTTCTGCTCCAGACCAATCCAGGCTTTATCAGTCGCTTCTTGACTTCACAAACATTCCTAAACTTTATCTGGTAAACACACTGCTGCACGACAGTCAAACCGTGTAATAGACCGGCTGTTGGGGCCCACAGATTAAGATAGATGTAATATATTGTCTTTTAGAGACCACGAATAAGGTGTTGTAAATGAATCACTGTTAGTCTTTGTAATGAACCAAAGATTTTCAGTTATTCAACCAATTTTCTATCAGACTTTTACGTTTCAGTCCAGGTACATGACGATCTTAATTCTCCGAGTTGCTCCTATATTCAGCTTCTCACTTCGTGCTTTCAGAATCCTCGCTTGTGATGAAAAATATTAGCCATAGATCGCAAGACAGTCCGGCTAAATCATTAGACATGTAAATTCTGGTTAGCCTATACTGACAGCGACAAAATCAAAGCAAACAGCACAAGATATTAAACAATCTGAATTAAATTCGCGAAGTAACAATAACGATGGATATGCGAACGGTGCAAACGATAGGACTATACGCGTGCACACGCATGACTTGTATAAATGGGCGTACAGATCGAACTGATCTGAACTGACACGGTTTAGTTTTTGACGAACTGACCAATGGGAAAGCAGAGCAAGCCCATTGGTCATGGTTGACGCGTACGTGCGCGTATTCAGGCAATCACCGACGCTGTTTGACGGTGCCTACTGTAATGCATACACTGCTGCTGCTTGCCCATTGGTCAGTCCGTCAAGAACTAACCCATGTCAGTTCAGTTCCGTTCAGTTACGTCGCTCTGTACGCGACATAACATTTCAACGATTACGAATACCCATGGTCTAGGCTAACAGAACAATGCAAAGTGTACTTATGAATGCATGCGAATTAAATATGTTTGTGATTAGGTCTATCTGTGGAAAATGAAGATGGGCACCCACCCATCCAAGCGTTATCACTAAGACAAAGTGCAACAAACAAACAAAAAATTCTCAAAAACTGACAGCTTTCGTTGCATTCCAAGCATTTTTCAAAAAAAAACTTTTGTGAAAACTATGCTGAAATTGTCTGACAAAATGCACGTAATCACGTTGATATTAAAAGTGACAGCAGCACAAAACAGTCAAGTGACACACAGTTATAATACTGGAAAACTCCAGTAAAGTCCAAACTATGAATTTTTAGCTGACCGTACTTTAGTAACGGTCGAGCTGTTGTCATGGTTGTCGTCCGTCCGTCCGTCTGTCTGTAACGGATGTATTGTGGCTAACGGGGAGGGCGTAGGGGAAAACTGTTTAAACAAATAATTGGCCATGGGCGTTATACTCGGGCACGCAAAATTTCAGCCATTTACTCGAAGGGAAACATTTTCAAATTGGGGGTTGAATGAAGAGGGGGTAGGAAACATTTGCGTTTTTCAACGGAAAACTGGCCACATCTCGCAAACGGTAAGAGATACGGCCTAGGTTACAATTAATCACTAATAGGAAGTGGCATACGCCCTGTCAGATGAGATAGAAATCACTGACATTGGATGACCTTGAAGGTCACTGACAGCCAGTACGGTCGGCTATCCTAGCGACAGCTGGGCTTCTTGTTATAAATGCTACCGTAATGATATTCTTACTTGTTACTGATAAATGCTAGACTGACAAATAGAAAGCAATATATTTTGTCTTCAAAAAACGCATAAGAAAAAATGTCATATTCTCTCAACACAGCTGTCACAATAACAACGAGAAAACAAATTTACAAATACGAACATTTAAAATCTGATATATAAAAAACTATCACTATGAAAACGTCATTATTACAAACCTTTCCCGTTACAAAAACACATTGACTGTTACTAAGTTGAGCAACGAACTGTCCGAGTATACTACACCGTGGTCCATAAAAACGTGACACTACACTTTTGCGTTTATCTTCGCTATTTATTGACCGATTTTAAAAATGCTTTCACCGGCAGACTCCGCAGACAATTTGCAATAACGTGGTTATTGTATATTCCACATTTCCACCACGCCATAATTGCATCTTTACACTACCTTGCAAAATGTGAATGTAAGCAAAACTAACGACATTAATGAAGATTTAGGTAAATGGACAAACACGTCAAACCAACATTGTGGCAAATGACTCATATGATACTAAACTGTGTTAGACCCACACAGTTTAGTGTCATACAGACCATTCACTGCAATGTTGGTCTGAAGTGTTTTTTGTTCATTTACCAAAACGTTTCTTTGTTATTATCATTATACATTCGCATTTCATTTAAAAGGAAGAAAAAGGGAAAGAGGAAGGGAAAGGAAAAGGGGAAGGAGAAAGGAAAAGGGAAGGCAGAATATGCTAGTGAAAGAATTTTGAAAATCGGTCAATAACTGATGAAGATATGGACAGAAATAAAGTCCACGTTTTTTATAGACCACCCTGTATTAAGACACTGTTGTATTGAAGCTTTGCTTCACCGTATATACTGGCTACGCTAAGCCTTGCTCAAGGCTAAGTACTGCCCGCAAGTAACCGCTGTATCACGCAAAAGAAAAACAAACCCATGCGACCTTGGCCTACAGGAGGGAATTTCTGTGTAGGAAATTATTTCTGAGGGGAAAATTTTACAGAGGGGATTCTGTCCGAGAGAATTTTGCGAAATCTAACCTTTTGTAAAATTTTGAAGCAAATCCGTCTGTAACGTTTACTGTAACCTTGCAAACAAACTTTTTTTTGCCCTTTCAGAAAAATGAAAAAATAAAAAATCTGGTCCTGTGACCTTGACTGTTGACCCATAACCTTGAAATTCAATAGGGTTCTGAGGCTTGTCGAGGTACATGTTCATGCAAATTTTCATCAATCTAAGTGTAGCGGTTCACGAGTTATCATGGTAACAGAAAAACCCAGAAAAAGCTTAGCGATGATGCTGAGAAAAAATACTACCCTCGCTTCCGCAAGCGGAAAAATACATCACAATCGGAGAACAGAAAAATCCAATTGTTCATCTGTACAAATAATTCAACACAGAAATGAAATGTGGTTGTAAGTAAAGGCAGAATTTGATGCGGAACAACAACACTGCAATGCAGTTAACAAACTAGTGATGCACGAACGCGAAAACAAAAACAGCAGCAACATTAATGAAGCATCACTAAGTATGATGGGCGACCAACCCATAGCATAATTTCTCAATGGCAAAATCTGCAAGAACGTTGTTAGTTACTAACAAAAATCGAAAACTAATAGTAAACTTTACTACTCATAAAAATCTACTTACTTACGAATAGGCTGGTCGCAAAGATAATATGGTCTAATACTAAACGTCATCAAACGATTCAAACCGTCTTAAATTCTAGTTAATACCCGTCATCGGTCATGGTGATGTGGACCTCGGCTGAACCATCACATAATTTGTCAGCGTTGGTTCATCCTGGCAATTAGCAACAAACATTATCTCAATCAATTGCTGACAGCCTTCGGCAAATTTTACAGCTAAAGAAAAAAGAGTTCAATATCCCATACGTGGCTTATTACAAGCTTAAGATCCAGTGCCAGTCCCGATCTAAGTTTAATAACAAACTGTAGAACAACATTAAGACAGTGGAAAATGCACTTGTGAAGACAGCCTTTTCCATCAATTTTCTTGTAATGTCATTGGCAACTGATCTGATATTTTGCAACACTGCCATTTATATGTTAACCCTCATTCTCAATTTGCACTAGCCTAAAACACTTATACTGCTTACAATTAAAATCAATCCATATACACTCTATCTCAAAAAATCCCCAGAAACAAACATTGGGTAAGGTGTGAAAATGAATGGTCATTTGATGGCAAGTTGTATTTGGAATATTCGTACCCAAATTTATAAAAAATCTGATAATTGGTTTTCAAGTTACAGTCAAAAATGTTGGGGATGTTTTTGGAGACACAGTGTATTATGATTGAACTAACTACTTGCCTCATTAAAGCTACGTTTTGCATATGGTACATATTTATCTTAACTATAAACAACAGACAAAGCTACGCTAGAAATAACATACTAATTCTGTTCTTAAATCCATATCTAAAAAGATTAGCATACAGGCATTAGCCATACAAACAATAATGACTCAGCCTCCTACCCCCAGTGGGATGAGACATGAGTAGCAGTTTACCCTGGCTAGTCACTGCTAGCACTTTCTAACTCGTATAGGTGTTCCAACAGCTTGCCCAATGACTGCAGAGTTTCACTGTAACCCAACAGGTGACTAATAAAAACAAGTAATTCGAGCTAATGTTCACAAGACGTGCGAAAGCCCATAGCAGTTCCTGTTGGCAAACTGTCAGTCTATTTCCAGCCATTTTGTCGCAGTTCATTCTTGGAGTGACGTTGTAGCCGAAGATCGCAAAAATGAATAAAACCCCTTATTTTGGAAGTTCAGGGTTTTTTAAAGTCATCGATGTTGATACGACTGAAAAGCTTGTCACTATTGCTTGTTGTGATAGACGGCATGCCCATGCCTATCTGCAACCGTTTTCACGAAAGGCTGCCAATAACGGTAAAATAACGACTTTTACGAGGGTACCGCTCTTTGATGCCCTCGTGCGAGGGTTTCCTTGAACTTGCACCATCGTAATCTACGTTCAGTGCTGAAAAGTTCATATGCAGCTTCTCCACGTCTATCTCATTTTGGCGCAATTCGCTCTTGAAATGTGTCACGCAGCCCGACATGGCTAAAAATCCATAAAAACCCGTATTTTGACGTTTAGGGTCATCCAAGGTCATTGAATTCAGTGGCAACTGAGAGCCAGTGTACGACTTCCTATTAGCGACTAATAGTAATCTAGGCCCTATCTCGCATCGTTATTGAGATAGAGCAACTTACTGGCTAAAAATCACATAATTTTTCTTATTCCCTTCTCATTTAGAGCCCTAGAATTTACCCCCTAGAGCGACCCCCTCCGAATTTATGGAAAAGCTTTACGGTTCCTGAAACTAGAGTCTTCCAGACAACCGACAGTAAAGATTTGGTGATCCTGTCTTGCACCGTTTTTGTCTGATCCACTCGTGTGACAGACAGACAGACGAACAGAATTGCGATGGCTAAGACGCGCTGAAAGCAGTAGGTGCTGAAGCGCATAAAAATTGGAGAAAAAGGAAAAATCACCACTAGGACAAGACTGGGCTTATATATACCTGTATGAGGGGTAGTGGTGGAGTGGAATGCGGTGAACTGGTGAGATCTGCCATTCCAATGGGAATGCGGAGGGTCGTGTCCAGTTCGTCGTTGTGTTCAAACAGACTGGTCTCACGGTAGTGCAGTACGAGGTCCCTCAGAGTCTGGTGTATGTAGTACGGTTCAGCGAATCCGTACAGTCCATCCTGACGATAGATCAGACAATGCGCTATCTGACTGTACGGGTCTATCAACATCGAATCACTCGCACCGCTTGGATCGCTGTAGACCGTCGGCTTGCTACAATCACACCGGCAAACAGAGTTACAGAGCATCACCTGCCATATGAAATGGGCCCACCCGCACAGTGTTAACTGCTATGCGACACAGGTAAATGTGTGTGAGACCCTTGGCCCTTATATGTAAACAGGGTTCCTACAGGTTTTCTGTAGCAAAATTCCCTGACTTTTCCAGTCATGGAATGACAATTTCCCTGACATTATCGAAACAATAACCCTATCGCACAAATGTCATAAATGGTACGAAGTAATGAAACGGTATTAATAAAGCAATGTGCAAACAACAGAGGCCCTGGTTGGGGGGTTATGGGGGCAAAGCCCCCCTGAAGCTGAAACATTTTTAGCTTTTGGTCATTCAATGGAAGCCGCAAATGTGGCTGCTTTTTAATATTTGGGATGCAAAAAATCACAGTTATCTGCAGTCTGCATGATCCAAAATCATTTTCGCAGACTCTTCCCTGACTTTTCAAAAATAATATTCTCCCCTGACATTTCCCTGACTTTCCTTGGCAACCCAAATTCCCCGACATTTTCCAGTTTTCTGTAGAAATTCCAAAGAAGTTTTCTTTTTCAAATTTTTGACGAATTTCTTTGCGTTTCCAAAAAAAACTTCTTCGTTTCTTATCTTCCTAAACTAGTTCAACCAATCAGATGCGCTTATACCGACCATGTGATGTAATCAAAACTTATTAGGAAAACTTCTTTGGAAAACTTCTTATCTGAGCACGTCCACGGGAAACACATTTTACACACCGCTTCATTTTTTAAGTTGACCAAACGTCAATTTCCTTTACTTACCCATAGTTGATTTTACCGCAGCATTATGCAAATAACCTATGGCGTCACATATGACATCTAAGCTAAGTGTCAACATTGTGTACTTGTTTGCAAATTTTGTTTTATTACAGAACTTTCTCCATGTAGAACAAAGTTAGTGCTTTCCTACATATTTGCCTAAAATCTTCCTAAGAAGTTTTGAAAATTTGGCCCATGGAGTATAAACACACTGTGTTGGTAAAGACACAATAAATGCTGAAAAACCAATGTGAAAACGATGGTTACTTAGATACATGGTGATCAAATAAAATGGCACCCTTCTTGTTCTTCCGTAGCTCAGTCAAATAACAGCAAATTTGAATGATATTTTCAGCCGAAAAAAGTGCCTTTTTAACTGAACACCGTGTAAATTAAAGTTGCACCAATAAAATAGCAGTGGATTTCAAATGCAGACTTAACTCACTACTCAATAACAAATAAATGAATAAATATTATTTGCTACTCACATTATAAACAAGCAGTGTACTCAGTGTTCTAATGAGAAACTTGCCCTCCTCCTGGCCTGCCAGCATTGGGACTGTATTGATTCAATATTAAATGTATAATAATAATAATAAATATAATTATTATAACTACTTACACAATAGAGAGGCAGTGTATTCCATGTTCTTTGGGTCTAATAAGGAACGTTCCCTCCTCATGGCCGGCTAGCATCGCCATGGCCTCCTCACGTTGAACGCGTCGAAACCACAGAGTCTCGTCAGCATGGGGAATATATTCACTGGCAGCGCCGGCTAGCTCCGGATGCTCCAATAGCTTGTCCAGCGACTGCAGCGTTTCACCGTGGCCCAACAGCTGGCTACACACAACGGTTCACATCTAGGTGAACTCAGTCTCCTATCCTCAGGGGGATGGGAGAGACCCCCAGGCTACTTTGTGTCAGGTCAGGGTACTCCGATAGCTTGTCCAATGACTGCAGCGTTTCACAGTGGCCCAACAGCTGGTGACGCGGACAGTACACATAGGCCAACTCAGCTTCCTATCCTCAGTGAGATGGGTAGAGACCCCCCAGGCTATTCACTGCTAGTGCCTGCCAGCTCAGGGTGCTCCAACAGTTTGTCCAATGACTGTAGAGTTTCACCATGGCGCAACAGCTGACTGCATACAATTATAGTTCACACAGGCCAACTCAGCCTCCTACCCTCAGGGGGATAGGTAGAGACCCAAGGCTGTTAATGCTAGCACCTGCCAGCTCAAAATGTTCCAGTGGCTTATACAGCGACTGTAGCGTTTCAACAATTCACTATACATTCAAACAGTCACACAAACTAAAGACGCCAACTCAGCCTCCTACCCTCAACGGCAAAGGAAATAAAATATGAGCTATGCGGTGTTCAATCAGCTTGAATCCAATGGCAGCACAGTCACGTAAAACTTTATTCAGCGGAAGATTCTGACAAAACCGAATACAAATGGAGTTGGAAATTATTCGCACAATTAATCACTTTAAAATTACCATAACTAATAGAAGTTTAATCATTAAATTTCCAACTGCAGTCACGTGACTAAAAAATAACCAAAAAATATGTGACAAAAATTAACAAAATGATAATCAGAAAATGTGAACATTTTAATTTATCTGCAAGAGTGAGTAAAATAAAACACTCACCGATTGTGTCTCAGTGCACATGTGACAGCTGTTAGATGAGTAAGTTAAATAACAAAAACAGAAAGTTGCAATTAATAATTTGCTGAGTTCAGGCTTGTTGCTAATAGGCACAAAAAGGCAACTACAACAACAACAACAACGTGTTGTAGTAGTTACATACTACCGGAGTTGGTCACCTCGCTTAAAGAGTTTCTTCAGTTTCGTCTTCAGTCCGCTGATGTTGCTGAGATAAAGTCGACTAATAGTAACAACAACAACAACAACAACTACTACTAATACTACTACTACTACTACTACTAAAACATTACAACACTAGAAATTTGGGGCAAAGCCCAACCTGAGTCAGCCCGGCGCCCTAAGTCCGATTGAGGGGGGAATTAGGGGTGGGGGTGAAATTTCCCTGGCACCAAAGTCACGTGGCCCGAGCTCAAACGCATTGGCATACGCCGAACGTGCATTGTCAACTTAGGGTAGGTCAACATGAGCGCTTATAACTTTGTTCGTAGTGGACTGAAGTTCAGAATTTGTTTTGTTCAACGACAGAAAGATCATTCTCGTTAACGCCGTTTACATTTTGTCGCTATCTTCATCAGTTCCAGAGATATTTGCGCTCAAACTCGAAAGTTGTCGTAAATCGCACCGATTTTTGAACTTTTTTTGCCCTCCCAAATTTTAAGGGGGGGGGGCGGTGCCCCCAAAAGTTGTACTTGCGTTAACACTCCAACCTAAAGGCACATCAAGTGCCAAAGTTTCTTTAGGCTACACCCCCTAACTACGAAGTTATAAGCGCTCCTTCAGTACATTTTTAGCCAATTTTGACCCCCCTTTGAAAAAAATATAAGAGGAGCCCTTGTCCCTGGTGGGGGGTGCGCTAGTAAGACTTGGTCACTCAATGGCGCATGTAAAAATTTGGGGGCGCAGCACCCCTTAGGGGCCGAAATATGGTCTTCCGAAAAAGTCGAGTTGGGTGGGTATGATTCCACATCGAGATCTCCAAAATTAGTGGACCAAAGTTCACCGGACTTGTTTCACGTAACGCGGGAGGAATCGCGGTAGATAAAATATTTATCCGGTTTTGAATATCTTCATCCGTTTCGGAGATATTCGCTGCCAAACTTCAAAGTCGTCCAAAATCGAGCCAAATTTTGCATGTTTTTGACCCCTAAATTTTTTTTGGGAGTAGGCCAGCAAAATTTTGGAACGGGATTATAAAACTCGGTCTAGAACTGACCAGCGTGCAAAATTTCGCGCCGATCGGCCGACGCATCTCGGAGATCTCGCGTTGAAATAAAAAAAATCTGCAGTAAAACTTAAGTCAGCTCCGCAAGCTATCGCTTCCGGGCGAACTAAAAAGACAGCAGCATGTTGTAGTCCCGTACTTCCCGAGTTGGTCGCATTGTTCGCTGAGTCGCTTGAGTTCCGGCTTCAGTCTACCAATGTTGCTGCGACAAAAGTCGACTACACATAATAGTAGGCCCAACAACAACAACAACAACAACTACTACTACTACCACAACTACAACAACAACAAGAATGACAACGATAACAGTAAGGTGTTACGTACTTCCTTAGTTGGTCACGTCGTTTACCAAGTCGTTTCAGTTCCGGTTTCAGTCCGTTGATGTTGCTTTGATAAAGTCGACTCAAGTCAACCTGCTCGTTGACGTCACGTTTCAGCTCGTCCTGACTCTCCACAACTGACCTCATTCGCTGCCGCAGCAACTCTATGTTCTCTCGCACCCTGACACAGATGCATACGAGAAGCGATCAGAGGTAACTGTGTCACACCCAAATCAAATCAAGTCAAAGTTTATTTTACACCAGTACCAGTACTGGACTGATCATGACAGTACACACGCAGAAGAAACGTCATGTAACAGAATACAATGTCTAGTACAATGTCAAATAAAATGTTACTACTAGTAACTGTTTGTACAATACAGAAGTAAGGCCTTTATAACTTTTCGGTTTTTATGCGCAAAAGCAGGTACTGCTGTAACGCGTCTTAGCCATTGCAATTCTGTCCATCTATCTGTCTGTCCGTCTGTAACACGGGTGGATCAGTCAAAAATGGTGCAAGCTAGAATCACCAAATCTTCACCGTCGGCTGCCTGAAAGACTCTAGTTTTAGGAACCGTAAAGCTTTTCCATAATTTCAAAAGGAACCATACCGAGCAAGAGCACTAAATGAGACGGGGCGGGAAAAATTCGCAATTTTCAGCCAATAAATCGCTTTATCTCAGAAATGGTGCGAGATAGGGCCTAGGTTACTATTAATCACTAACAGGGAGTTCTACACGGGCTTTCGATTGACACCCAGAGCAATGACCTTAGATGACCTTAAACACCAAAATAGAGGTTAGTTACGGATTTTTTTTGCGATTTTCGGCTGTAAGACACATTTCAAGAGGGAATTGCAACAAAATTAATATACACAGTGTTTCATAGAAAAGGACCCCTTTTTGTTTTTTTCATAATTTACTCAAATTATGAGCAATTAACA
>Ga0056128_1008804_pt1 | contig 12706 bp, 9 predicted proteins | sample WorMetLIZISLAND2_FD_71113 | JGI IMG/M metagenome (GOLD analysis project Ga0056128, IMG submission 71113) | Marine gutless worms symbiont microbial communities from Max Planck institute for Marine Microbiology, Germany - Olavius geniculatus... ...
GGGAAGGGAAGGCACAAAAAGTCACGCAAGCGTTATATTTCACCTATTCGTGGGGAAGCCCCCCGTAAACGGATTTCCACCAAATTTTGCACATCAGGAGATATGCTGGACATAATCATCTGTGCAAATTTTGTTGTGGAAAAATTAAGGGGTTTGGGAAATACGAGGGGTCAAATTTTGGAGTTTCCCATTGAAATGGCTGGTCACCCTTACAACAGTGCTGCGCTACCGCGCAGCCTGTGATGGTCGAAATATATGCAGGCAAACTCAGCCTGGCCGTCCGTTCGTGGATGAGTGCAATGAGTAGCACTGATGGCTGTAACAAAAAGTTCTGCTTCATATCCGTGCTAGCTGTCTCCATGTACTGTGATGTTTGGCTGACAAGTGTTGGTAATGAAGGGACTATGACATTGTCTCACTGTCATGAAACAGTGCAGTGAATAATGTTGTAATGTTACGTTATGTTATCAAAGGGTGGAATGCGAGCTGTAATATGGACCGACGTTTTCCAAGGCTTCGCTATGCTTGCAGGAATGCTCACTGTTGTCATTAAGGTTAGTTTGACAAGTCCAGTTAGTAACAAAAGTTTATTATGCGGTTGTCCTAGCTGGTCGCATTACGAGTCTTGGCTGTCTGTCTGTTTGAAAGTCTTTTTGTGTGTGTCATGCCGGCTTTTAGCTTTAAAAGAAAAAGTCGTCGAAAACGAAATTGGTATAAACGGTACTCAAGGCTTCGTGCACGAGTGCCATGTCTCAATTTTTTATAGCTCAAAAAGTGGTGGTGACGGTTACGATTAAGCGCAAAAAACATTGATTATTCATGAGTGCCGTTTAATTCTCACCGCGTTCGTTGCACAATTCCTATCAATAACTATCAAACGTCACTAGTACTTTTTGTCTGAAATTGTCATGAATCGGACAAATGCACAGTTCTCACGTAGCAGCTGGGCTGTTGTCTGTTTTCAGCAGAAAAGTCGGATGTGGTTCCTAGGTGTATAAAACAGCAAAAAAGAAATAGCGAAATATTGCCTTGCGGACAAAATATGAGAACAAAATTGTAGTTGTAATAAATTATCTTGGAATCCACTATGCTACTTGTCTGGGTTCGGACGAAGTAGTTTGTATGCAAATTTTGTGCACGGTTTGTCAAAAGATTTTAAATTATCGGAGGTCTCGTAGTGCAAATTTTTTTACGCTGCTTCACTGACCTACGCCTTTACCATTACCATTAACGGGCAGGGCCAGAACCTGGTTTATGAAGTATTTGTGATGTGACAGGGAATTGTTGTAGCGGGAGGTATTGGCAACGTGTTTGAGACGTGCGCCGCTGAAGAACGCACTACACATCTAGCAGAGTAAGCATCTCAACAGTGCTGTAGTATAGGCATAGGTCTTTGGTTCTATTTTGCTGAGCGTCCACAATGCAAATGACTCATAAGAACTGTTGACATTTTACGATTTTTGTAGTTCATGCAATTTTAAATAAGCTAATTTAAATTAATTACTTAAGTTGATTCCAAAGTCAAATCCGTCGTTTGCAGCGCGACAAACCGTTGTCACCAGTACTGCTAACTTACTAGATTCGAAGCAAAAGGGACACTGTATTGCACCTTGAATCAAAAACATGCAGCAAACTCTTGTCCATATTTTTGCCAAATGTTGACCGATTTTCAGAGTTCTTTTATTGACAGACTTTGCAGACAATAGTATGCAATTTGTAAAAGATTAACATCCTACCGATATAGGCCTACAGCTACAGTCCATAAGTACAGCAAGTGCGACGTTTGCAGCTGGAGTCTTGATCCGCGAGTTCGTCACACGGTCTGGGGTCTGGCGATTGGTCTCGGCTTCAACTGGGCAACGTCGGCATCAGTGCATCAGGCTTACGTACAGCGATACTCGGCCACAAAGTCAATGCACCACGCCCGACTGTGAGCGATACTTTTATATCTTGTCGCATTTAACCGTATTCAGCCAGTTAATTATTTAACGACTCTACAACTCAAACCGTTCTGACAGAGTCAGTGGCAGATTTAGTGAGGCGGAGGTGAGAGGCGCGGCAGCCTCCCCCTGTTGACTGGATTAGATGCATCTTAACCCTTGTCCCGGCAACGGTTTTTTGGCGACGTTTGTCAGCAACGGGGGGGGGGTAAAATGACCCCAGGCATTAGAGTTCTAGAGCACATAGCGACACAATTCCAACGGCTACCCCCATATTTTCTGGGTCAAGCTTTTCAGTAGTGATACTGCCTACGTTGAGGGAGGTCGGTATTCAAGATGGCGGCCACAAAACTGGAAATAATATCAATGTCGCCAGTTTCACATATACACATGTCGCTCCAACGATAGCATAGGGTGTACGACTACGTACAAAACATTCTAATTTTCAACGATATTGGCCGATGCCACGTTATGTCGAAAATCTAAGATGACAGCTGGCTAACTCGAAGCAGTAATAACTTTCCTGGTGTAACAGGTAGGCATGTCATTCCAAAGACGATATAGGTGTTTTTCACTACGCAAAGAACACCTGAACCTACAGCGACTATGCCCAATGCAACCTTGTGCCGAAAATCCAAAAATTACAGCCGACTGATCGAAAGTAATAATTTGTACTAAACGTAATGATGTCCAACTGAGTTGCCTTTCTGAAAACGGCATCGAACTTTCAACAGCAGATCAGCCGGGTATGTTTGTTGGCGACACGCTGGATTCGTCCACTGACACGCCGAAGTGTAGTCCGTCGATATGTGCTCCTAAATGTTGTGCTATTAGTACTTCCGGTTATGTGCTTCAATTTTAAAAATAAACAAATATTGTTGTCTGCACTCCTACGCAGTCATTTTAGTATCCAACATTCAAAATGTCAAGTTTGTGAAGTTTACATATGTGCTTCACAGGCGAACAATGCCGGTAGTCGCACAACCGGCCAGTTAGACGTTAGAACCAAACCAACTACGCAAAACCGGAAGTAGATATAAATATTTGCTTTCCTGCTTTTGAAAGGCCAAAAGGTCTGCTACAATGTCACAGAGAATAACTGCCTCATTCCTTTGCTTTCTACAAAATCTCTGGCAAAAACCGGCGTGGGGGTCATTTTTACCTCCCCTTATTGCCGGTGTAAGAGTTGAAACAAGTGAAAAATTTGCACAAAATGCATTATTTTTTTGCGTACAAATTAAAAAAACTTTCTGCAGAGGGAGCACAGCCACCTTCCTAGACCTACTCCTACCCTTTCGCCCCTATGGAGACAGAGACTGCAACACTAGGCTTATTGCGTATGGCAGGAAAACAATAACTTAACGCACGCGAGTCTATTTAAGGCAAAGATCTGTACTCATAAGGTGTGGCTTCAAATTATAGACTACAGTAGGCAATACGAGACGAGTGTGATTTGTGTATTATATGGCTGAGGTGTCTGGACTGTGGTGGTTAAGGACGATATTACTGAACCTCGTGCCAAGTCTGTCCAATCAGTTCCTGTGTTGTGTCGCCGGTCTGACAGTGTTTGCCTACTTCGCTATGTCACGCTGTGATCCGCTGGCCAATAGCAACGTTAATAACCCCAACCAGGTAAACCACAAGAACTTACGTCATCATCATCATCATCAGCAGCAGCAGCAGCACGGAGGGGTTTAGCGCGGCCTGAATAATCAGCATTGTTTTAGGACAGCGTCAGCAAAGTGTCAGACAAGTAGGTTCGGATATACACGATAGAACAGGAAAGTCTTGAGACGCTGTCTGAAGACCGACAGTGATGACGATGCAGAGATTGCTATGAATGGAAACGCAAACATTTCGACATGTCGAGATGGTTTGTGTTTGCGACTTTCCCCGCGGGGAAGTTTCGGTGAAAGTCGGCGTAATGGAATTTGGGTTTTACATGGCAGAGGATCGGTACAGTTGGGCGCTGTGTGGAGACTCACCTAAGCCTCTGTCGGCTGCAAGGCAAGACCCTTACATCATCATTAGGCCTATGTTGCTAAAAAATAAAGGTTTTTAGTCAAGTCCAGTTTGTTTAATTGTTTTATCCGGGGTAAAACTTTTAACTACAATCACAATGCGTTTAAAAGTTACGTAGACCTTCATGTATGTCATCATTATGTTGCTAAAAGAATAAAGGTTTTTAGTAAAGTCTAGTTTGTTTAATTGTTTTAGCTGCTGCCATACTTCGTGATGAAGATATTTGCCAGCTCGCCGGGATTCTCTGGTTTATTTCTTGCTACGCTCTACGGAGGAGCTCTCAGGTTAGAAAATGTTACGGAATGTTCGATCGATTTCTTCTTGCTTAAGTCTTAAGTTTTGCATTAATTCGTCATCGCACAAAACGTTATAGGACACCGGGAGAGAATGTTTCACAGCGAAATTAATTTGTGCGGTGTAGGCCTATACATGGGCGGCAGAACGCACCAGGACTCAGTTCCCAACTTTCGGCGCCTCGCAAACCCGTCGATGAGAGTTCTGGGGCCCAAAATGAAGAAATTCCCGCCCAAACGCACGTCTGGGCTCTCGCATATTGTCTACACTCTGCAGCTATTGTAGCCTACTGGTGTCAAACTCAAATCATTTGATTTTTTAGTGTCATGTTTACTGAAACAAGTAAGCCTACCACCAGACTGTTTTCTATAGGCCTAGTATTTTTATTTCAACTGCTGCCAATATATCCTTGTCAGGGGTAACCGTAGGCCTAATTGGCCACTGACTGAATTAACGAAGACGAAAACTTAATCCCTTGCAGTCAGCAACATTTGGCCTGTGTGAGATTTTTCTGTACTTTGCGTTATTGATAGCCAGCCTGTGACTGTCCGCTGAGGATTGGAGACCGAGCTGTGAAAAAGTGCGGGGTGTAGGCTGTGGTTGTAAAAAACTATCTCGCACTCGCAGTATTTCTATGATGGGTTTAAACGTTTAGCAGTTAAAGAGCGACGCGGATAGTGAGTGGACTGAGTCTGTTACAGTTCGGTGTCGTCGTCACTGAGCGGGTCGGCTGCCAACTGCTGGGATGACATGCTCAGGTTGAAACTATCTGCGATCAGTGAGCACAGCAAGGCGCTCGTCAACAGACTGCTTGGTCTGTTTCATTAGTTAAGAATTCGTGGCTTACCATGTTTAAATCGGTAAAATCTACGAATTTAGCTAGCTTCTTTAGCCTAAAGTACGTTAAAATTTGCTTCTGCACATTTGTGACGTTTTAAATTGGGGAAAATTTGCACATTTAAACAATTTTTAACATTCGTAAAAACCGCATTCTCAATCTATGCGGTGTACCATGACATTGACGGTTTGACGCATCATTTCTGGGGCCGTAGGCTTAATCAGTATGGCACACATTTCCGGCTTTTACTTTCTGGTTCTGTATGAGATAATTAACTTGATAACAAACTGTTGTTTTGTCGGTTTGTTTCTACCGACAGTACCCATAAACTTCGTTATTATTTATTTGCACTTACATGTGTCCTTTAATAAGCATAAAAATAACATTATATTATTGTTCTGACAGTTATATTGTTTGGCGGGCTGGCCACTGCGGTTGCATTCCTAGCAGCAACAGTACCTAGACCAATATTACAAGTCAGTATAATAATTTAATCGCATGTAGGCCCACTGCAGTGCATGCATAGTCTGTCTATCGATAGATTTTACACGTTCGTAACTTTAGTTTTCACACTGGTTTGAGTGATCATTCGTTGTTTTTTTCTGGGATTTACATATTTGCAGTAGGCATACACATAACACGTTCTTCATCAGCGTTCTTATCACTCTCGCCAGCTGTCACTGCGTTCTATACTCTGCATGATTAAAACGCTTTTATCTATAGTGATCAATAGCAACTTAGGCTTTATCTCGTACCATTTAGCCACAATTAATAGCGCGTACCGACCTTTAAAGTCATCGAAGTTCGATCATTTTCATCTCATCTAAAAGAGCGTATGCCACTTCCTATTAGTGATTAATAATAACCTAAGCCGTATCTCTCACCGTTTCCGAGATATGGCCAGTTTTTTTGTTAAAAAACGCAGTTTTTCACCCCCCCCTCCATTCAACCCCAAATTTTAAAAAAATGTTTACTTCGCACTGCATCTTTTAAATTTTGTGCGCAGCGAGTTTCGACACAGGGCTAATCACTCGTGCAAAAAATTTTTTTCCCTGCGACCCAACGCTTAGCCACAATACATCCGTCACATACAGACAGACGACAGACATATAGACGACAACGATGCCAAAAACGCCGTACAGCATAGCTGCGGCGCGTCAATAAGCAAGGATATTTGCACTGATTAGTCTGTGCGAACTGCTTCGATTGTTCTGTTGTAGATATATAACATTTTCATCAGCTGTACGACTGGACCTCAGCTAGCTCTGTTTGTCATGGGCGGAATATCAAGACATACAAACTGGAAGGTTGGTAACATAATATGATGCACTATGTACTCCGACTAATAACCGCGGATTTACATATTCACTGATGACTTATTAGGTACAAGAAATTTAAGCTAATGCTCACGAGACGCGCGAAAGCCTTTAGCAGTTCCGGTTAAGTAGTTTGGCTAAAAATTGGGGTGTTTACGCTGAGTTAATATACAAATACCAAACTCGATCGCATAACGATAGTTCCGTGGCGCCACTTTTTGACCGATATAGACTTGTGTCACAGCCCGAAATCGCCAAAAAAATCCATAAAACCTCCTATATTTACGTTTAAGGTCATTCAAGGTCATTGAATTCGGCGCCAATCGAGAGCCAGTGTACAACTTCCTATTAGTGATTAATAGTAACCTAGGCCCTATGTCGCACCGTTAGTGAGATACAGCGACTTATTGGCCAAAAATCGCAAATTTTGCCCACCCTCCTCTCATTTAGCGCTTTCGTTCGAAGTGACCCTTTTCGAATTTATGGAAAAGTTTTGCGGTTCCTAAAACTAGAGTCTTCCAGGCAGCCGAAGGTGAAGATTTGGTGATCGTAGCTTGCACCGTTTTTGACTGATCCATTCGTGTGACAGACAGACGGACAGGCAGAATTGCGATGGTTAAGACGCGCTAAAGCAGTAGCTGCTTTCGCGCGTAAAAATCGCTCTAAGGCTGACGATTTCGTTTACAGCTATCCGTTTTAGCTGTCGTCTGTCGCATTTGTGCGATGCTCAGACCCGTCTCTAGGGCGGTGGCACCTTGGCACTGTGCCGAGGCCCCGCGCTCCAAAGGGGCCCCGCAATACGGCGGTGATCGCCGCAACAGTCTCAACAATCTAACCAATTTTCATCGCCTTAGAGGTTGAATTACTGTCACAACTTGAACACAATTAAAAGGTCTAGAAAATGTTAGAGGGAAGCTACAATCTAAGGCACAATTATTTCGCGAAATTGATCAATTGTAGGTCTAAAAACACATTAAAATGCTGGCCTACATTTCCTACAGACTTAGGCCCATTTTTCAGTTTGTGTTGTAGTGTGGTCACGGGTACTGTGTGGTGTCAGGGGCCCCGCGGGTAAGTCAGTGCCAAGGACCCCGCGCTGGTAAAAGACGGCCCTTAATTCCTGCTTGAAACGTTCGAAGAATTTAAGTGCCATTTGGCAAGTACACATGTGGGGTCGAAAGAAACATTATGTCTGATAGGCGTCCCTCCCTGACTCCCAAAGGAAGGGAGATTCGAGCATCGAACCCTCAATCAAAACATGCAATTGCAAATTGCTGCGGCCACATAGCAAATAGAAACAGAAATTTGCGTGGACCAACGAGAGCGATTTCGCTTCTTCCCAAATTACTTTGGACTTTTTTTATAACGCGCCTATCTATCAGTCCGTTTGTCTTTTCTGTAAGCTTATACGTGTCAACTCAACGGCGTCGTTGGTTAGAAAAGTTGGGAAGGACAAGAAGTTGTAAGTTCCGACAGATAGGTCTAGCTGGAAATTTCGGACAGAGGAAATATGATAGCTCAAAATTTTAAACATACCCCTGAATCCTTCCCCAAGTGACGGATATTGTCCCATAATTTTGTATTTTTGATAAAAAAATTTTTGAAAAGAAGAAACATTATTCTGACACAATAAATTTATGGTTCTTGCCCCTGTTACGACGCTACTGATGCGTGATGTGCTGTCATGTTGCAGTTATTGTGAAAAAGACCACTTAAACGTTTTAATGCGAAAGTGAGATTATTTGCATATATTGAGGAATACGCTACATGTATATGCCAGGGCGCGCTGCTCGGCAGCGTGTGTGGTGTGCTGTTGGTGACATGGATCAATGTTGGACGAATGGCGCTCAATATAACATATCCATCTCTTCCACCCACTTCTGTTGACCGATGTCCTGCCGCTGTAGCTAACCACACTACGGCGTTGCTATGGCAACAGTATGACGTCACGCCATCACCGTCTGTAACTCAGGTGTGTGCAGTTTTAGTAGCCTATAGCTGGCTTTCTGCATGTTAGCACTGGTTAAGAGGTTGAAGGCTAGGGTTGTGTATAGTTCTTCAAAGAAAAATGTCACAGCTACGGAGTGTCACCTGCCGTATGGGATTACCGACACAGGCCACCTGAATCCGATTGACATGACACCGGTGAACGCAGTCCACTTCAACCCAGCAACTGCTAAGCATGCAAGTAAAGCTACTCCATTTACCTACCCCGGAGGGATGGAAGGCTGAGTTGACTTTGGTGCTGATTATATAAATATAACTCCTCCAGTAACCGCTTGACAGCGACCCGACGAGGAGTCGGAACAACGACCTTTCGATCGCAAGTCAAACGTTCTAATTAATGTCCCCACAAGCCACCGTGACTTCAACTTAAGAGAATAGGCAGAAAAAGAGATAGCAGGCAAGAAGATATCAGAAAATCGTCAAATAATTCTCTGTTCGTCTGTTTTTTAGATTTCGACGTCGAAGTTAAGTCTTGCGGATTTCTATTCCATTTCCTACGCCTGGATGTCGATGCTTGGGACAACGGTCGCCACCGTCATTGGACTTTTGACGTCAATCATTTTCCGTATGTTATTTAGCGCTCGGTTCAGTGATTTAATTTTATTAATTCATCTGTATTCAGTGATGTGAGACGTAGCTTCCTTGGCTGCAAATGGTTCTAATCCTTTAATAACAACCTAAAAACTTAACATTATCAGTGTATGAGAACGGTCTGTGTACGAAGGGGACAGGAAAGCTGAGGCGGAAGTCGATGAACGTTTGTTAATACCTTTCAGACATTTCTTCCGCTGGAACATCGTCAATGACGTACAGTCATCGTCAGCAGCCGCAGCTGATAAACACTATGACTCCATCGCCATGGACATCAACCAGGTATTGAGCGCAATGACAACGGTTACTAATAATTGCTTGTAGCCTAAGCAGGCCCGTCGAAATGGGGCGGGGGTAGAGGGGTAAGATACCCCGGACCGCGACGTTTGGGGGCCCGCCGTCGCTCAAATATATAAAGTAGTCTACACCAGAATGCGCCATTTGAAAAATTCAATTTTCTCCCCATAGGGTCCCCGCGAAAATGTTTTCCCGCGCCCCGCTGTGGCTTTCGACGATCCTGAGCCTAATGGGGTGTTTACACGATCCAGCAAACGTCCAGCGAACTTCCAGCAAATGCATTCAAAATACACGTGCTAATGCTGGACGTTTGCTGGATCGTGTAAACACCCTATAAGTGCTAATAAAAACGTGCAACTTGAAAGGCGTAGCGTAGTAGGCGCCTACTTAAACTAATACGCTGCAGTAAGTGCGTGTATAGAGCTGTGCTCAAAGCGACAGAAATGCAATGAACTGCAACTGTTTTAGTTGATTTAACTTCAGGTCAGTTCGTGATTTTGTTCGTTCTGTTCGGGCCTTAACAAATATATTCAGCGGTCATATTCTAAAAATTATAACAGACCTAACGGACGTGATGCCATTTTGTAACTTATTTGCAGGATGGCCGTCAAATAATAATTATAACGAATTTGTTGTAAAACAAAATGACGACGATTACAAGTTAAGAACGCTATAGGCCTGAAAAAAAATTTAGCGCACGCCAACAAAACATTTTGTCTTGTATATAATAGTCCGTAAATAATCACAGAGCCGTTAAGAAGCTTGTTCTGTTTGTTTAGGAAGTAAAGAGTGCTGACGAAGAAATGGCTACGTTGACAACACTCACAACAGATGTATGAGATAGATAATAGCAAGCGACTGTCAATTCTTGGACATTAACATACAGGCTGCAAGAACGCGTGTGTAGGCAAAATCAGTCTTCACAAATCTCTAGTCATAGGCTATGGACACGGAACGCATCGCTGTTCTCGTCTTAATGTTACGGTGCGCGGTAAAAATAGCCTTCATACATGTTGCTACAAAAACAACGACAGTGATTCGTGTAGGCCAGGGCCTACTTTAACTTATTAACCAACGCGGAGTTTTAAATGGCCATTTTATTATGAGTTCGTCCATTCGTCTGACCGCCTGTTCCAATCCCAACATAGACTCCTGATCCAAAACAAAAAATGAAATAAAATTTAAAAATGTGTAAATTAACGTTCTCCGGGGCAGGAGCAGCCGTTGTTCTGATTTTCAGATCAAAAGGTCAAAGGTCAGGGCTAGGTTTAGGCGTACAGCTGTGAAGTCAGTAGGCGAGCACGTTCAGATATTAGCTAGAAGGACGGCCGCATATATCATATCGGCCCTGAGCTGACTAGATCTGCGCTTGTTTTTACACTGTATACCGAATTCGCAATCGAATTAAAAAAAATTTTCGACAATGCGGGACTAAAAAACTGATCTTACTTGTTTATAAAAGCTACAATTCGCATTTATCGGTGTAGGGTAGTTGAATTTTACAAGTTGAACTAGAACTACACTGTGTCCCAAAAAGCATCTTCAACATTTTCGACTGTAACTTGAAAACCAATTGCCAGAGTTTGACAATTGTTGGTAGGAATATTCCTGACACAACTTGGCATCAAATGACCGTTTAGTTTCCTACGTCGCCCAATGTATGCCTCTGCACTACCTAGGGAAAGCAGAACAAGCGAAATATGTGTTGAAATAAACAGAAAACCTGAAAAAAACATCCTCGACATTATCGATCGTAACGTCAAGAAAGATTACCAGATTTTAATAATTTTTGGCAGAAATATGTCTGACACAACTGGCTATTGAATAAGTATTTTAGTTTTCACCTCACCCAACATCTGTTTTTGCACTACCTGTGGAAAGCAGACCAAGCATGTGTTAAAATAAATAAAAAACGTCAATAAATGCCATCCATCCTAATCTGTGGGCCCCGAGAGCCGGTCTATTACAAGGTTTGACTACCATGCAGCAGATGAAGTTTAGGAAAATTCAAGAAGTGACTGGTAAAGCCTTTATTGGTCTGGAGCTGAACATTATTGATACTGCTGTCAATGAATGGAAAAAGCGTCTCCTTGCCTGTTCACATATTGGACCAACATTTCAAGCAAATTAACTGCAGGCAGTTGAAAAATGAATGAATTGACAGCCAAAGTGTCAGAAATGTGAACAGAATGTGTTTTATATATTATTTCAATTAAGCAATCATATTGCATTGGATAAAAAGTGATATTTCGCTAGTTGTATTTTTCCCAGGTAGTGCAGGAACAAACGTTGGGTTAGGTGGGAAACTGAGCGGTCATTTGATGGCAAGTTGTGTTAGAAATATTCCCACCAAAAATTATCAAAATTGATAATTGGTTTTCAACTTTCAGTCGAAAATATCAGGAACGTTTTTTGGGGGACACAGTGTTGAACTAGGCCTACCCCTATAGAATGATGCAGTGTGCAAGAAAGCAACGTCTGAAAGTTTTAGGTCTAGGTCTATTGACAAAAGCAAGAAAGCGGTTCATTCGTCATACAAAAAAAATAACACTGATCAAACAAACGAGTGACCGCCAACTAACGTGAAAAAAAAAACAAACAAACGACTGTTGTATAAACACGCTGGAAACCAACGCTTAGGCCTAACGGAGATCCATTTACTGAAATACAAGCAAATACATCAAATTACAGTGCAGGCAATAAAACCTGACTAGAACGAGAAATTATTAGCAACTTTCGAGCCAATCGGCCACATTAGTCAATTCGTGTATGACTAACGTCAGATCGAACAAGTGAACGCGGAATGTTATTGTGTGATAAGCTTACTGACGCAACTCAGTTCACTTTTGTACAACTCTTAACGTCAGTGATGGTGAGTTTGAGTTTGATTCTGCAGTTTGATGGGTGAACAACTAATTTAACAACAAGCCAGTCGGTAGGCAACGTGGCTCGCGACTGCAGTAATAGCTGAGGTGCGACAGACACACACGTACAAACCGCGTCGGGTACAGACATGCTGTTTCACAATAAGAGTCGCTTATTGCTTGCAGCGTCGCGAGCCAATATACAGGGTGGGCCAAAAAACCGGACCTGTTTGAGCGTTGATAACTCAGCGGTGATTAGTGGTAGATAGTCGTGTGATACGTCAAAAGTTTCAGAATGCTGTAAAGAATAAACGATAAATTTGCATAGTGAAGCATTTAAATACTCTTTGGCTAATTTGCATAAATATTCGTCACCCCGATATTCTGCCAAATTTGACTGTAACACGTGGATTTAACGTGGATATTTGAGCTTTTAAAATTTCATCATCATCATCATCATCGACAACCGTGGGCTCAATGCCCGTTGGTGTCTGACGCCATTCTTACTATCGCTGCCCACCGCTGCCTATCTAGGGC
>Ga0056128_1008806_pt1 | contig 12705 bp, 6 predicted proteins | sample WorMetLIZISLAND2_FD_71113 | JGI IMG/M metagenome (GOLD analysis project Ga0056128, IMG submission 71113) | Marine gutless worms symbiont microbial communities from Max Planck institute for Marine Microbiology, Germany - Olavius geniculatus... ...
CTACATCTAACTGCCAAATAAAATGTGATTCTGTTGAAAAACGACAAAGTTACAGACTTTTTAACATGACCGCCTACCGATTTTTCAGCATTCAAAAATGTTCCAGCTACAACACCAATTTAATAACATCGTTGAAACAACACAGTTAACTACTGATCAAATGCTAGAATTCCATTGTCACTGAAAATGTTCTAAGTGTCCACTGCCAGGTCCAACAAAGCCTTCCGTCACTTTGAGAAGTCTTTCACAGCCTTGTCGATCAGTCCCTGTGGCAGGTTGCCCCAGATAACCTGAAGTGCTTGCTTTAGTTCGGCGATTGTCTTCGGCTTTGTTTTAAGCTGCAATAAGCCTCCTACATTGCACCCCACACAATAGTCCATTGGGTTCATATCTGGCAAATTAGGAGGCCACTGATCTTTGGTGATGAAATCTGGACAGCTGGCCTGCAGGCAGTCATATGCGCTGCGCAATGTTGCGCGCTGTGTGTGCTGACGTGCCATCCTGCTGGAAGATGAATCCGGTGGGCAGCCGGCGATTGCTTTAAATGAACGATAATTTAATGATAATTTCTAAACAAAACAAATTACTGTTTATTAAAACGTTAGTGTTACGTCATCAGCAGTAACATGGTAACTGGTTTTTTAAAAATTAAATAGCATTCTAGCTTAAACATTTTTAATACTGAAAAATCAGTAGGTGGTCATGTTAAAAGGTCTATAACTTCATGGTTTTTCAACAGAATCACATTACATTTAGCAGTTAGACGTAGGACGTTTCAATAAATAATCCTGTAAAATTTCGAATTAAAATTTCAAACAGTTGCTAAGAAAACAGTGAAAAACTTTAGGGTTCTACTTTTCTTGCCACATTCTGTAATGCAAGCAGCAGGCAGCCACTGACCTTTAAACCAAAATGACTGACTTGAGCTGCAGATCTGGCAAAACTGGCAGCTACAGTACTACATTCACCATCTCCATTTATATTATGACTCAGCCTGAAAGCTGACATTCAATTCACCAGATTCCATCCACAGCTGTATGCCAAATGCTCATTAGAAGCAAAATGCATAAAAGCAATGAAACAAGAAAGTAAGCAACACAAACACATAACTGCATCTTGCTGCATTAAACTGTAATGCTCACATACAGCAAATTAACTGGAAACTCAATAGATCCTTTGACCAGTTTTCGCCCTGTATTATAAAAACCAAGAATGCAGTCTATGAAACAAACTAATATCATACAAAATCGATAAACACAAGGGGACTAAACATTCCTGCACTAAGCTGTAAGTCTGTCATTTCGACAAATTAACCAAAAAGAAATCTGAGCTAATGCTCACGAGATGCGTGAGAGCCCATAGCAGTTCCTTTTCGCAGGTAATTTGGGTCTATGTTCATCCATTTTCTCAGTTCACTATTCTGCAGCCGAAAATCGCAAAAATTCACTAAAAACCCCTATTTTGGGGTTGAAGGTCATTCAAGGTTATTGATGTCAATAGCACTAAAAAGCACGTTACCAGTGCTTGTTAAGATAAGTAGCACGTCTGTGCCTATCTGCAAGCATTTTCCTGCTAGACAAGCGAATAGTGCAAAAATCACAATTTTTTAAAGGGGTACCCATCTTTGACACCCGCGTGCGTCGGCCTCGTTGAACACAGAAGACTGGGATCTAGACCGCTAAATTTACATTCAATGCTAAAAATTTCATTTGCAGGTTGTCTTGGTCTCTCTCGCCATTTCAGCGCAATTCACTCTTGAAATGTGCGTTACAGTCCAAAAATCGCGATATAAATTCACCAAAACTCTTCATTTTAGGGGTTCAAGGTCATTCAAGGTCATCTATCTTGACATTTCCAAGAAGCTCATCACCAGTGCTTGTTATGATAAGCAGCATGTTTGTGCCTAGCTGCAACCATTTTCGCGGCAAGCGAGCCAGTACCGGCAAAATAACGTGTTTTTAGGGTGGGTGCCCCTCTTTTGTCTACTCGTTTGTGGGGACCCCCTAAATACAGCAGCGTGAAATTTTGTCCCAAAATACTAGAAATCCTATGCCATCACATGATGAAAACCTGAAGTCTCTATCTCATCTGGTCTTGGAATGGTACTGGGATGTGACAGACACAAGACACAAGACACAAAGACAGAATTACCATAGCTAATATGCACTCTTGTGTGTAAAAACACACTCCATCCTACGACATAATCCTTGTCTTGCCTTATCCTCACTGAATTAATACCAGCTTGATTTCCATTACCATTTTTACCCAAAGCTTGTTAGACTGTGCTCTTTGAACACCATTTCATGGTACACCTGCACATCTAAACGTATATAATATTAAAATCATGAATAGATTAGAAATTTGGGGCAGAGCACAACATGAAGTTGCCCGGTGCTGTAAGTCCGATTGGGTGATTCTTGGTCCACAGGTGCTGATTCGTAAAGCCGTCAATTACAAATGTGGTAAAATGACACTTCGTCCAAAACCTCACAACAAAACACGCTAAAATTTGGCCTCAATTACTTCTAGCTAAAAATCATCCCTTTTCCAAATTTTAATCTTCCTCTGCTGTCAGGTTTCAAACAAAAAAAGAGAAAAATATAGAAAAAATAAGGCCTCAAAGCACTACGTAGAGACGGCCTAACAAGAACTAGAAACTGCAGTGAAGAAACCAGCCTGCTGAGAGTTACGTGGAGTGCATCGCTGCAAGTGGATGACGCTGCCCTCTGCTGAGTCGGACAATCCTAGGCACATTTCTCCGTGTTTTACTTTACCATCTTCAGTCACCAACCATTCCTGTAACACGAAGTGCTCCATTTCTTCATTCAGTCCTCACAACATTTTCAACCAAAGCAATTTGGCTGAAGGTGCAATCACTGTGGCAAGTCCACGCAACTACTCGTATGTATTCATCAGATGGCAGCACAGGACTGGCAGTAATTCAAGTCTCCGCTTCCGCTGGGGTTCAGAAACTGACCCCATCTAACACAATGTGTCACTGGTAATAGCTTGCACCTGAATAACAGCATCTAAATCTGTCTGATGGTTCAAGCAGGGGGCACAAACGTGACAGACAACAAACAGATCATACTAAGGAAAAATGTGTAGCAACAGGCAAAACCGCTTAAGCTGCAACAACAATTCCGTTTAATGAATACAAGTCAACAACCAAAGCATTAACTTCAAACTCACCACACACTAACTAATAACGTTCTCAACTCCTCTCAGCTCGTGTACCTTCATTGTCTTCTTAGCGGTTACCACATCACTAGATGTTCTTTACGCTCTTCCAACAAAAATCTGTTGTCAGTTCCTTGGGTCCATACAGCCTATGCTTCCTGAGGTTTCCATGTTGCTGCCTTCTAGCATTCATGCTTGTTCATTATCGCACACCTTCTGTGATCCTTTTAATATCTACTGTTTCAGGCAGGCCTTCAGTTCCTCTTAGCAGCTTACACCAGTGCCTCAGATTCAACCACTGGCTAAATACTGCAAAATATAAAAGACTTCATTTATTTACTTACTTATTTAATTACTAAACCATTCATTCAATGAAACGTGCAATATTCGGCATTTATTGCTACCAAGTTAGAATATAGTGCAGTTACACACACCTACTATGAGGGCTAACAACACATTTGTTTGTTACAAATTTCATGCAGTACCATATACTAGTAAAAATTATTAACAGTATTTGACAGTTCACAAAGTTATAGAAAAAAACAGAAAAATACCATTTCGGACATGCAATGCAGACCATGCTGTGTTAGCTAATAGGCTAGTCTAACCATACTGAAATATCACAATTGCAGGGATGTCATATCATTTGCTACTGCAAGACTCGATCAAAATGTACAAAAACAGCCAAAGTAACAGGAACTCTCACTATTTCTAGACACTGTGCAATGTTTTATGCTTAAAACAACAGAGATACAAAGCACACCTGATTTCCGCCGGCATTGTGGCATGGGTACATGCCAACAGAGCCACCAGCTAAGCTGCCGGTATGACCAAGCGTGTCCATACAGAGATTGTTCTGTTGCAGCATGCCGAATGATATGTCCTTCCTACTGGGAACTCTGTGTTGGAGACATCACAGCAACAGTCATTCACATCGAGTGGTTAAAGGTAATATTTCAAACACTAAGGGCGCGTTGCACCAACGTCATTCATGATCTCGGTTCAGCTGAACCTAGATGAAAAGTTGAATCAAGTTCGCGCAGTATTATATTGCACCAAGTTGAACTCAAATCAGATGATCCCATTCAGTTGAACGACCATGGTTATACTGTGGTCGTCGCTGATTGGTCAACCACGCTCAGCCTATGTGCCAACTACAGTGACGTCACAGTCACACGCAATGCTTTTGAAACAATCCAGTACTGACTGGCAGTAATTTGTTCAAATTTTAAGTTTCCCTGAAAATATCACACAATTTTCGCATCAACAGTTGCATGATAAAGTTCCGAAAATACACATTTTAGCTGCGTTTTGGATGGCCTAACAAAAATGAACAAGTTTAGTGCACCACGGATAATTAGATACTCTATGCCGAAGAACAAAAAACTAATTTACCAGTATATTGCATCAATACAACAAAACAAAACTCTTTTGAATTTTCCATCTGCCGTGCCGTCAAACAGAAATTAAAACTAGTAGCTAAAAGTATTAAAACTATTAAAAGTATTATTATCATTAGCATATACGTAATATATTTATCTGTGGTGCACTAAACTTGTTCATGGTTGTTAGGCCATCCAAAATGCAGCTTTTGTGTTCCAATAGTTACTCATTAATTATTCTATGTCAGTTGTCAAAATATATGTTTACCATAGCTATGGCATAGCAACGATGCATTGGCACTCTAGAATGCTGTTTATTTATCCATTAATTAATTTATCCATCAAAAATGCCTCAGAAAACTTATATAGCACTAATCTAGAATATCAAGATCACAAGTATAATTGAATCAGAGGTCTTGTAAATCGATACGAATAAACTTTTGTTGCTGTGGTTAGGGTTCGTTCGTATGTTTACTGTAGCAAAAAAATATCGCCACCAAAACAATGCAATTTATTTATCTATTTGTTAATTTATCGAGCACAAAGAGAAAATAAAACAAATACAATAGAAATCTAACATATCCAGATCATCAGCATAATTACATTAGAAGTCGTATAATTTAATACGAAAAAGTTTTTTGGACAGGATAAGATTCGAATCGGACAATTTTTTGCAGCAACAGTATCCCGGCATTCATCACTTGAACTGAGATCAAAATTTGATCAGTGGTCAGACGGCAGTTTAGAATTGAATGGAGATCAATGCTTGAACCACTTTGGTGCAACGCAAATTATGGCTGAACTAGGATCAAATTCAAATTTGACCTGAGTTCAAAGTTGAACGATGTTGGTGCAATGTGCCCTAAACTTTTACCTGAAAACCAACAATGAAATTTTACACAAGATTCAAGAAGTTGGGAAAAAAAATTGAACACATTAGGAAACGGTTGGACACCTGATGATAGCAAAGGCGCAAAAGGCAATGCATACTACAAACAACAAAATATGTCAAAATAAACGCTCACTTCTCCACTGTGGTGTGCCACCTTGTCGTGGGAGTGGAGCTTAAAGCTCCGACGACCAACAAGATTTCTAAACTCAATAAGCAAGGAACCAACTGAAAGCACACCAGCCTCATATGAACAGTTACTGTACACTTTACAAATGCTTATGTACTTGTTAAATTTCAGCTTTATTGCTGATTTCGGCTTCACAGCTGTATGCAACTTCACAGCCATTATTTATGGCCTTACAGCCATTTACATAATATTTGGTTACTTTAACTTTCTGGGGATGAGCATTGGGCTAAACTGATATGACCTCAGCGCTGAGCAGGCATAACAACTTGCCCACCCCGAAGATAAGGCAAAGTAAGGTAGGAACACTTACTTCAATTCTGGATAGATGTTTTCGAGGTACCACTTAAAAGAGTGGCACTGCAGCCTTTCACGCAGCTCAAGTCTACTCCGCAGGCTGCCGGTCTGGACAGCTTTAGATGATGGCACGGCAGCATAGTAGAAGTGCTTATACTCGTCCATCCACACCTCAGCTGCTCTCTTCGTATTTCTGCACAATGGATAACTTTTATCCACCGTGTCCAGAAAAAGAACATCCCTAACATTATCGATTGTCACTTGAAGTAGGGATATCCAATTTTAATAATTTTCAGTACGATTATATCTGGCACAACCGGCCATCAGTTGACTGTTCAATATTCCGCCTCACCCAATGTCTGCTTCTGCACTACCTTGGGAAAACAGAACCAGCGAAATATGCATTGAAATGAACAGAAATACGTCAAAAAGCATCTCCAACAATATCGACTGTGACTTGAAAAAAGATTGACAGATTTCAATAATTTTTGGTGCAAACATTATTTTACACTACTTGCCATCAAATGACCACTTTAGTTCCCATCTCACCAAATGTCTGCTTCTGAACTATCTGGAAAAACCTTAACAGGCAAAATAGGATAAAAACGCAATATTTCATTGGTTTCCCCAGGTAGTGCAGAAACAAACAATGGATGCGGTGAAAAATTAGACAGTCATTTGATCGCCAGTTGTGTCAAAAATATTAATGTCAAAAATTATTAAAATCTGATAATACGTCTTTAAGTTACAATCGAAAATGTCCGGGATGTTTTTTTCGAACACCATGTATAATGTTTACAACTACAGTGTCTCAAAAAAAGTATCCCCGACATTTTTTGACTGTAACTTGAAAACCAATTATCAGATTTTAATATTTTTTAGTACAAATATTCCTGACACAACTTGCCATCAAATAACCGTTCAGTTTCCCACCTCACCTAATGGATGCTTCTGCACTACCTAGAGAAAGCAGATCCAGCAAAATATGTGTTAAAAAAAGAAAACCTGAAAAAAACATCCCCAACATTATCAATCATGCCTTGAATAAAAACTAGCAGATTTTAATAATATTTGGCGTAAATATTTCCAACACAACTGGCTATTAAATAAATGTTTTAGTTTCCACCTAACCCTACGTCTGCTTTTGCGCTACCTGGGGAAAGCAGAGCAAGCATAATACGTGTTAAAATGAATGAAAAAATGTCAATAAATTCCATTCATCCTAATTTATCGACGGCCCCAGCAGCAGGTCTTGCAGCACTGTGTCTACCAGATAGTTTAGGAATGTTTGCAAAGTCAAGAAGCAACTGGTAAAGCCTGGATTTGTCTGGAGCAGAACATTATTGATACTGTCAACGAATGGAGAAAGCATCTCCTTGCCTGTGTTTGCATAGTGGGCCAACAGTAACACTTTAAGCAATTTCACTGCAGGCAGTAGAAAAATGGACAACTGAATAAAATGTCAGCCACAGTGTCAGAAATGTGAACAAAAATGTGTTTTTACGCGTTATGTTAATTAAGCAATCACATCACATTGGATAAAAAGTGATATTTCGCTGGTTGTGCTCTCCCCAGGTAGTGTAGAAACAGACGCTGGGTGAGGTGGGAAACTGAATGGTTATTTGAGAGCAAGTTGAGTCAGGAATATTTGTACCAAAAATTATCAAAATCTGCTAATTGGTTCTCAAGTTACAGTCGAAAATGTCGGGGATGTTTTTTTTGAGACACAGCGTGCTACCACCAGTTCACTACTACTAATATTGTCGCCACCATCACTTCCATTTCACATTTTTATTCAACTAGATAATTCTTTTAGTTGCTCCAGTCTACTCTGGTTTTATCAAAGTAGAAAAAATAAAAAAATCAGGAAATAAAAATATAACTTTAAAAAATTAACAAAGTAACTGATTTCAAGATGTAACAAACACCACAGTAATTTGGTAAGATGTGGAATAGCTGATCAATGCTGCCACCTGGGGTAGTGGTAGCTGTTGTAACAACGTCAAATGGTTTAAGCAGGGTGCAAGAATGTGATAGACCGTGGAGAAATGTTAGAATTGCTAGTGCTGCATGAAGCAATTTCGCCTAAAAATAAACCAAATTTGGCAAAAACAACATAATAACTGAAATAAAAATTTATCAAGATTTTCTGCTCCACACAAATTATATCATACTGAATGGCCTATTCAAAACCAAGACTTATTAATGGACAATTATTTTAAAAAGTGAATACTTTACATCAGACTGTGTCAAAGCCATGAAAAGTATCTAACAGCTATAAAGAACGACAAACTGCCCAGCCCACCCAACAGTGCTATAATGGTGCTGTAGTACAACTGCAGCAAGCATCAGACCTCACCTGGCAAACACATTTCCGCTGCCACCAGGAAATGTGTACGGATGCTGACGACGAAAGACATGTCCGACCCGACTGCATGGAATGATCTCCAGAGATCCATGACACTGCCACACTCGGAATGAGATCTCTGCATTACAACCAAATAATGCTGCAATACACATGCAGTCAGCTTCCGTTTAACCAAACCATTTTGACTCCTCGCATGCTACGTTCCTAACGTAGCGAAGAAGAGTATATGAAATCAGTGTATTATTGAGGACCGACTGACAACCAACCGACCTCCGTTCCTCAAAGAGCCTTCCTAAAAACTTCAAATGACCATATCTCGATAACGGTGCTAGATAGACGTATGGTCACAATGGACGACCCATAGGAAGTCATCCATCGAGAGTCGAATGGTCACGTGACTGATGATGTCACGTGACCGCGAAAGGTCAAGGTCGTAACCACACCATGTTTAAGGTGCCTTATCTCCATAACGGTGCAAGATAGACGCATGCGTTGAGGTAAAACAAAACAAATGGCAACTTGCATCATCGACCATTATTGGGAATTTTTCCCCCTCAGTTCGTAAAATCCAGCAATATTTTACTAACTTTGGGGAGACAATTTGTAGTCACTACTAGTATTATATTGGATGGGTATCAAATAGACGCCGCATCTCTAATACAAGCCAAAAAGAACGAAAAACAGTTAAAAAGAATACAGGAGAAAATAACGTGCATGAGGAGTACATTAGATTGGTCACAATCTAATAATATCTCTTGTTTCAGAATTATTTCAGGTTAGTTCTGGCCCAGAAGTTAAATGTCAGGAAACTGCTGTGACAGAACTTTTACGAACCATACTCTAAATAAGATCCATACAGAAATACACAATATTCTGTACATAGGTCGTTTCCGTTTTCTAACTGGCACATTTTTCAGAATTACTGTAGATTAGGCTCACCCTTACAAGTAAACATCTAGGAATTCTACCGCACAAAAACATGGCAAAGAAAACCTAAAACAATAAAAAAATGCAAAAAATTCAAACTGGAATAAATCCATAAGCATATCAGTTGCAAAAGTAGCCTAAAACTGCTAATGTAAATGAAATTGTATCAACTAGGCTGTTGCAGAGCTAATACCAGCCAAAAGCCTAACCAATCGTACTGAATGATTGTTAACAAACACAAAATCCTATAGTAAGACTCTATCCATGCAGTCCACTGTGACACTGAGCTTCAACCTCTTGATCCTAAATGTTTACTAGTTCATCTTTGTCCCAAGCTGCAAAGTTTGGCGAAAAGACTATCAATGATAGACATCACAGAAACTTCAAGCACATTGGGCAACATGAAAATATGCCCCCACCAATGCTCAACAGTGGCAAAAGCGCAGCAAACTAGACTGAACCGAGTGTAATCGCAAACAACGTAAACAGGTAAAGACAGGATTTACCGAGATTCTCGCCACCCCACACGTCCATCATCATGTCATATTTGCCGACTTCTTCAAACCAGGACTTGTCGATCACAAACAGTCCACCGGCAATCATCGGCGTCCTGTCAGCAACACACATTCACAGACTCACATGCTGACAGTGTTGTAAAGTATTTAAATACTTCAAATATTTAAAAACTATTTAAATACCTAGACAGTATTTAACAGCAAGTATTTAAATACTTTCAAATGGCTGGTATTTGAAGTGGTATTTCAGTACTTTTAAAGAGTATTTAGTATTTAAAAATTATAAATTACTTACGCCAGCACATTTTGGCAGTGTTTGCCTGTTTGACAGTTCTGAATACTCACTGCAGCACTGTTTGAATGACAGAACACTCGCACAACAACTATTATGCATTGTATAGGCCATACCGATGTTTAGCATTATCAAAGATTTATTTCAGCATCACGAACAGCATGATGACATTGTACTGCCAGAGCACGAGGTGCTGCTTGCATACCCTGAACCTGGTTGCTGTAACCGACGCTGGTATTTGTCTGGTATTTAAATACGAAGCAGGTATTTAAAAATTTTGGGTATTTAAATAGTATTTAAAGACTTTGAAAGTTTCAAGTATTTGCATTGTATTTAAATACTTTTATTTAGTATTTGTTACAACACTACTGCATGCTGATGCAGTAACTAATCAGCTTTAAAATTCGTTAAGTTACAGCAAAAGAGTTAACATATCAATAAATGGTTTTAAAAGTCTTAAAATTTTAGAAATTTGATAAAGAACGGTGCTAATGTGCACCTAGCATTTCTAAACCACTCAGCAAATACATACATTAAGTATGCATGTTCAGTGCCTACTACTACTCTTACCACTTCAATTTTTTTGGTTCAAGCTGTTCTGAAGTTATGTCAAAATACAGAGATGACTAACGTAATCGCTGTGAAAAAACTACAAGCAACCTGATTGGCGCGATCATATTACTGCTTCGCTGAGCTATTTCTTCAGATGTCATAAAATCCCATTTAAATACCAAATTCCAGTCAAAGCCTGCAAAATCATATCTCAGGTACAGACACCTTGAAAGATATACTGCCTACTGCATAAATGCTCTCAAACGACTGCATCATCTGCCTATACACGGTGTTTTATAAAAAAGGGACCCCTTTTTGTTTTTCTCATAATTCACTCAAATGATTATCAATTCACACAAAATTTTATCAATTGTAGCTGAAGAAATACTAATTCAAAATATTGCTACAAAATATGGCAGTTGATTAAATATCCTTTGTTAGTCGTGACGTAATGCTAACGTCATAATGTGTCACAGGTACAAGCTTGATAGTTTCAACTGGTGCTGTCAATTGCTACCCAGCTTCGATGGTGAACGTAATCTGGTTCACTAATGAAAAATGTTTATCGTGTCAGCACTAAGCAACATGGGGACATGAAATCAAGTGTCTTGTGATCCAAAAAACGCAACCATTTTGCAAGCTCAATGTGCTAGTGCACTGTCTTGCTCAAACATATGAAATTCCAACAGTTGTGACTATCAAGTTTGTACCCGTGACACATTATGATGTCAGCATTACGTCACGACTAGCAAAAAATATTTAATCATCTGCCATATTCTGTTGCAATATTTTGAATTAGAATTTCTTCAGCTACAACTGGTAAAAATTTTGTTTAAATTGATCATCATTTGAGTGAGTTATGAGAAAAACAAAAAAGGTCACATTTTTATGAAATGCCATCTAGATACCAGTATGCTCTTAAGTAAGAAAGTAACAAAACCTGAAAGATGCTAATTTAAGTTAGCCATGATGTGCCACAATTGCAACACCAAAACAAAAACACAAAATGTCTTTAGCAGCCAGCAGAACTATTCAAAGTTAACGACAGTTCATCTCAGATAAACTGGAAAACCGTTGCACAGTTTCAGGCATGCAGCTACAAAACATCTGTCTCAGCAGCTGCTGCAGTTTAATCAATGATGTTAGAAAAGCAATTCAGCCACAACAGCAAAAAGCTAGTAAAACATGCTATTCAAAGTAATGTTCTCCAGTTGGATTACAAGTAATGGCCATGGTGTAATCTCTCCTAGTGACAATAACTTATTAGCAGGGCCCACAGTTTTCCGCGGTAAATTTTGCTAGATTCCGCAGGACAGTTCGCAAAATTCCGCAGCCCACCGCGGCAAAATTGTCCACATTCTGCGGCTTACCACGGCCTTCCATTTGTGCATAAACTAAGCTTTATTCTGTTAAAAAACTTCACTTTTTGAATGCTGGTATAGCACTCAGTTATGCTAGCAACATACAAAGAAAATTATCAATCTTTTTTTCTTTTCAAAAGTGCAATTTGTCAATTAGTTGCATTGTGTTTTTTTACAATTAGGCCATATACGATGGTAATTATTAGTAGGGACACTGTTTTAGGCACTTTAGTTTGATTTTTTTCCGTGATATAGTTAGTCTAATTACGTTATCAAGCCGACAATCGTATTAATCATCGGTCACTTCTTAACTTCTGCAAAATTCCACGAAATTCTGCAGCAATATCAAAATTAAACGAAAACTAGAAATTTGGGGCAAAGCCCAACGTGAGTCCACCTGGCGCCCTAAGTCCGATTGGGGGAAATTATAGGGGGGCGGGTAAAATTTTCCCGGCATCAAAGTCACGTGGCCTGAACTCAAATGCATTGGCATACGCCAAACGCGCATTGTCGACTTAGGGTAGGTCAAAATGAGCGCTTATAACTTTGTTCATGGTGGACCGAATTTCACAATTTTTTTTTGTTCAACGCCGAAAAGATCCTTCTCGTCAACGCCGTTTAGATTTTGTCACTACCTTCATCGATTCCAGAGATATTTGCGGTCAAACTCGAAAGTTGTCGTAAAACGTACTAAATTTTGGACATTTTTTGCCCTCCCAAATTTTAAGGGGGGCGGTGCCCCCAAACTTCGTACT
>Ga0056128_1008809_pt1 | contig 12704 bp, 11 predicted proteins | sample WorMetLIZISLAND2_FD_71113 | JGI IMG/M metagenome (GOLD analysis project Ga0056128, IMG submission 71113) | Marine gutless worms symbiont microbial communities from Max Planck institute for Marine Microbiology, Germany - Olavius geniculatus... ...
CCCCCCCAAAAGTTGTACCCGCTAACATGCCAACCTAGAAGCAACTCACGTGGCAAAGTATCATGGTGTTACTTCAACTACTGCCAAAGTTATAGGCACAAACATTTTAAACCAATTTTTACCCCTCTCCTTTGAAAAAAATTGTAACGGGAACCCCCATCCTCGGTGGGGGTGCATATACTGCACTAGTAAGACTTGGTCATTCTCTAGTGCGTGTAAAAATTTTGGGGGCGCAGCGCCCTTTAGGGGACAAAATATGGTATTCCAAAAAAGTTGATTTGGGTTGGTATGATTTCACCACTGAATCTCCGTGATAGGTGAACCGAAGTTCACCAGACTTCTTTCATCCAATGCGAAAAAAATTGTTGTACAAAATGTACTTGTCTGATTTTGAATATCTTCATCCGGTCCGAAGATATTGACCATCGAACTTTGAAGTCATCCGAAATTGGGCCAAATTTTGCATGTTTTTGGCCCCTAAAATTTTTTTGAGGGTCACCCCCAAAATTCTGGACTAACATTATAAAATTCGGCCTAGAACTGATCACCGTGCAAAATTTCATGCCGATCGGTCGACGCATCCCGGAGATCTCACGTTGAAAGAAAAAGCATCTGTAGTGAAAATTAAATCCACTCCACAAGCTATCACTTCCGGGTGGACTAAATATGCACTGTGGCCTAAACATCAAGCTGTATGGACATCCATGAATTTATTCCAATTATCAAAGTCCAAAGACAGAACAAGTGAAAGTAGAGTTACGTACGACGAGAGTTTTGAAGCCGCCGACTGCCATCTGAAGAACCGATTCTCTACCAGACTGCGGAGTTGGCACAACCCGACCAGACCTGCGACTTACGCTCGTTGTCGAGATTCCAGATATCTGCCGACTGACCAGGTCTGGTCTGAACACAGCAATACGGACCTTAGAAGTGTCATGAAAACCTGTGATGAAAAAATACTGTTCTGTTCAAATTGTTCACAGTGTTTGACAAAGATGTGCAGGATTATATGCTGATAACGATAACTTCCGACAGGTGAAGGTCAAAGATCAAATCAAAAACATCCAGACGGCAACTATCAAATCATAACAGCTCAGCTGCAGCGCGAGATATCATACATGCTAAAGCCACAAAAACAATCAAAATCGACTGCGTTCTTCACAAACTTTCAAATGCTATTTTGCACAGACAGAAAAACTTAGAAAATATTTTATCGTGCTCTCTATTGATTATTATTAGTAGGTTTCAACTGGGACTAACATAACGTACACGAGACTAGAAGCAGCTATTTTTAGTCTCAAAGTCTCGCACGAACTGCGTGCCACATCCAGGTATTTTGTGGGATACGTGCAGTGTTGTTGATAGGGCATATCCCGAGAAGTGGCCAAATGTAAGGCCACGATGTGCGCATGACATTGGCGCGCAGGCGACGATGAATTCCATGCTTCTGATTGGCTGAGACAAAACCGCTTCCAATCCCATTAGCTATTTTTGTCCCAGGTTTCAACGACATTTTATCTAGCATTTCTATTTTGCGATTGTTAACTACATTTTATGTGCATTTTATCTGACATTTTATATGTAACACTATATTCATGTATCGTATTGCAATGATAGTACTCGTCTTTATTGTCGCAATCCAGCCTTTTGACTGCAATACTAATAAACGTTTATTTAATTTCATTTCATTTGAAATAGGTCATAAATTAAGAAAGTAATGGCTCACACCATTATTAGACCTGATGCACTGGCCAGGTGGCAGCACCCGGTAAAGGTCTGAGATATCTGATTGCTTATAGTTTTTACACATGACAGCAGGACCTGCCATAGCACGTTTTAGCCATCGCAATTCTGTCTGTAAAGCTTTTCCGTAAATTAACAAGGGGTCACCCTGATTGAGGGTGCTAAAGGAGAAAGGGGTAGAAAAAAATTTTAACATTTTTAGCCAATATAGTCACTGTATCTCAACAATGGTGCGAGATAAAGCCCAGCTAACTATTAATTACTAATAGGAAGTCGTACACGCGCTTTTGATCAGCACTGAAAGCAATGACTTTGGATGACCGTGAACGCCAAAATAAGTTTTATTGAATTTTCATGTGATTTCGGCCTGCAACACGCATTTTAAGAGTAATTACACCAAAATCACTAAAAATAGACAAAGACAATGTTCATGCATATGAAATTTTCAGCATTAAACGTGGTTTTACTACTTTAAATTTTGGCCCTCTGCATTCAAGGAATCCTAAGGCAAACTTAGTGCACTTTCGGCTGCTCAAACGGCAGCTGATGTGCAAAACTAGTTGCGCCCTCTAGTAACAGTCGATGCAAGATACTAGACTTTATTATCATCGTTGTGTCGAATGTCGATTGCTAAGATGGGTGAGCTTAGATTTGGCTCGCAGTGGGCCTTCATACATGCACCGCTGTCATGTGTCTTTCTTGTATTCATATGTTAAAATGATTCCACTACAGTTCACTTAGTTATAAACAAAATGCAACAGAAGACTGCAGAATTGGCGTTACTTGCGTAAAGGATCACGGATGTGTGCAGTGGCTGGACGTTGGTTAAGGACTGGTGCCGTGCCAAGCACCAAAGATGGCGTAAATGCAGTGTCCGGGGTCTCTCCTGTCTGCTTGTACCCTCGACCTACAAGACGACTCGTAGCATGCATGCGCTGCACTCGATCCTGCCATTTTGCCGTCGTGTCATCGTCCCCAACGCCAAAGAAGTTACTTACGTTCGTCTTCAGTCCACTGCCAAACATACAGCAGCAAAATATCAACTAAAACTGTGAACCTCTGAAACGAAGTTCACAAACTACTACTACTCTGAGCTTCTATCAAGAATTAATCCATGTTTGGCCTATCTTCTTAATAAAATGCTTTGCAGATGGCTTTTGCAAGCCAAATGGCCTTCCTGCTGCCCAGCCTATGGCATCAAAGCAATACAATAGCACCACAATTCAAAAGTCATTAAACCCAATATACTATTACCCGACGCGACCAGCTATGGAATGACATGGTACGGCACCGTTGCATGGATCAACCCACCGTTGGGAAGCGGATTCAGTGGAATCATCTTCGATGATTTGGACATGTGTGCCGAATGGACGATTCCCGCTTGCCGAAACAGCTTCTATGGGCAGAACGTCCGGTTGGTTGATGCTGTCCTCCTAATGTGCCAAGGAAACAATGGAAGGATCACGTTGCTGCCGACATGACGCCTCATTCACCAAGGCGCCTTTACCGTGACCCCTTGATGGCGGCCACCAGCATGACAGCTGAGTGCAGCGCATGGCGGGGGTTATGGTGCAACATCACCGGCATCAACCGACGTCGTGACCAATCAAGCGAGCGCGCACATCCAGATGTCTCGAGCGTCATTGGATAAGTGCTGATCCCATCTGACTACATTCGTGGCTGACAGGCTGTCAAACTGTTCAGCTATCAAATTAAAAAAAAAGCATCAAATATGTGCCTTCCTTTGAAATGTTATGTTCTTAACTGCAACTTAATGTTTAGACAGCATTACCATTCTATTTCCTATTTCTTAATCATATTCCCACGTGACTTTGCAATGAACACAGTGCTTTAGTATGTGCAGTTGATTCTGCTAAGACAATATGGCACATTGGAAAAACCGGACACTAAAAGCTCAATAAAAATGATTTTCCATGCAGAAATATACTGAGTGACAAACTTCATGCTGACAATGGTAATAAACATACGCTTTTACTGCTGTCCAGTGACGTCCCGTATTTCTTGGTAAACCATGTTTTTTGTACCTGCATGAAAGACATGACAATGGCACTAATAAAAAATCATTCTGTAAACTTCAGGCTGTGTTAATTACTGGAGCAGAATGTGCCTGCAGAATATGCAGCTAAATCAGATCATTAACCCAAACAAGCAACTATGTGCACCACTGATGACTTGTGCAGCGAGCAAACACATTCACAGAACTAGCTTAATAATACTGGTGTGTAATTCTTTATTGGTTTCAGAGTATCACATTAATAGCAGCAATATTGTAATAAACCGATCATTATGCTATATCATCATTGATCAGATGCACTTATCATCATAGAGAGCTTTGCAATTTTGCATAATTAGTATAACTACTCTCAACATGTAAAGATCCACTTATAATCGACTGCGATATTTTTTTGCAAACACTGCACCGCAACGAATCTCCAAATACACCTGTATCCCCTCAATAAATGTTCTGGCTCATCATTCCGAGAGGTCACCAAAAAACCTGTTTCACATGACGAAACTGTAGTTAATAAATGCTAAACTAAATCTAACACTGACCCTAACACTAACAATATTCGTAACTCTATCCCTTCTAAATGGTGGCCATTTGGAATGGCAGGCTGACGCCCGACAAACATTCACATAAGTATTCAGTAAAGTTAATTCTGTCTCACCGTGATGTCTGTCTCTGTAGCGCAGCTTCTGATGGCAGACAATAAACATCATCGTCACCCTCATTCTCTGGACCAGTTACAACGCACTGAACTGGACGCAGTTCAATGTTTTCACCACTCGGCCCAGTGGCCATCTTGCACACACGTGTTGTATATGATCAGATCTAAGTCAGTCCAGTGTCAGCAAGATAAACTTACAAAGAAAAATACCAGCAGAAGCAGAAACAGTTCATGCAGTTTCTTGGTACACCTGCAAAACACACACCAAGTGATATAAATTTCTGTGAAAAAAAATAACATGTTTGTTGAGTTGTGTTATACTGAGTTCTACACCATGTGAACTAATATACTAATATTGAGCAATGTGGTAGTTTGTGGAATCAGTACAGTTGCACAGTCTTCTTATGCAAATTTCCATATGTACCAAGCATTCCACATATGAAAGGTTAGACTGTGCATAGCTCTTAATGGCAACCCACAACAGAACTACAGACAGCCATATGGGATCACACAGTGTTACCTGCCATCCGACACAGGTGAGTGCTAATTGCCTTAACCCCAACCAAACAGATCGGTACTCGATTTACCTACCCCGGAGAAATGCAAGGCTGAGTTGACCTAGGTGTTGGTTATATATCACGATCCAAGATAGTCTTTCTGTCCATGGACAGTCACCCATCCATAGCGACCTGACCTGGAGTTGAACCAAGAACCTCTCATCATCCTCTAGCCATTACGTCACCAAGCCAGCTAATGGCAGATTGTTGATTAGTCGATTCACACTGTGACAAGGTGTCAGGATGGAGAATTGACCAGCTACTAGGTTATTTTAGACTGTGAAAACTTTGTTAGGTTACCTGGAACTTTTGCTACCATAAACTTTCACTCCCGGGAGTACAAATTCCATGAGCGAAGTAGAAGTTTGCAAGTGCAAAAGTTCCAAAATGAATACGTTTCTTCTTTTTGTCTTTTACATTTTCATCTCCTACACTGCTGTAAGCCATGGTCAGTTGTGGTTCGTTGTGGTCTCGTGGTCCTTTGTGTCCGTTGTGGTGATTAGTCATACCGAACAATGTAAGACATGGAAAATAGACAGCACCTTCTCCAAAGATGTCTTTAAAAAAGTATATATGCTTGCAAATGAAACGAAAGGTAGTACCAATACATCTTCCTTGCTCTATAAAACAGACAGCAGTGTTGTTACCGATGTCCCAATTATATTTCATAATTCCCATAATTCATCACTCGTCCACAGCCGGTAGCATTAAATACCGAAAACAACCAAAAACTACCGAAAACAAGCAACTTTTAGTGCCACAATTGACCGTGTATAGTTCATAGGCTACCGAATCAACGCTGTTCTTCGTATCTGTAAATATTTTACACTAAACATTCTGTAAAACATACAATGTAGCAGCCTCTAAGCACATTCTCAATTCTTTACGTTTATCCTTATCTTAATGTGTTTTCATGACATATTTATGCGTTTACACGACAACCAAACAAGCAGTGTTTACATTTTAACGAGTACACGACACGCCCACAACTTGGCCACACCAACACTACAACCCGCAACCTTTGTCGTTTATAAAAACTAGTACAGAAAATTTAACATTTTATGCAGTTAAACTGCTTAGTCATTTTTTAAAAAAATTATTTTTATTTAATTACCGTGTGCAACATAAACAAAAAATAGTCAGACAGCTGACACATTTTTGGCCAATGACACTCCTGAAAAAATGTGTGCGAGATAGATATGGGTTGTGTTTTTTTAAAGATCTGGCAAGGTCCGGGCAGGTCTGGGCTGCTCCAAGTCGTTTATTGTTTTCGGAACAAGTTTCGCGTTTTTTAATCGTTCTGGAAAAACCCGTGTCGATCCAAAAGCTTTCCGGGTCGAAACTCAAAAGTGCGTAAAGCCGGTGCAGCGCGGGAAAGTGATTGACGTCACACCGTATTTAGTGTTAACCGAATAATTTGAAATAAAGTAATAAACTAATCAAACGCATTGTTTACACGTCTGTTTCGCGCCAGATTATAGAACTTATAATGTAGTTAAGTGCGTGACACAATACTAAAGGATAATGAATAATGCAACCAGTAAAATGCTTCAATTAGTCAGGTAATGTCAGCATAGTCAGTAAATTACATGGATAATGTCATTAATTCGTCCCGTGGTAAAGTCAGCCCCGCTAATAAGTAAGCTGAGCCCATGACACCGGAAAGGTCCAGGTCAAGACCGAAACAAATCACTGCACCTTTCCGGAAAGCCAAAAAAAACACAACCATGAATTCGATGAATTGTTGTTTGTAAACAAATGAGGTCGTTATTTTTGTAGTTCGCATAATCCATTGTGGAAATGGACAACTTGCGAGAACAAGTGATGATCAACCAGTTTGTTCTAGTTGCTGGGTGTCAGGCTGAACGCGCCAAGCAGCTCCTGTCTGCAGCGAAATGGCAGTTTGAGGTGTGTTTTTAACCATTTAAGCCTCGTTGTTTTGTTGTCTTTTGTGTTTTCCGTGATTGCGTAAGTAGCGTGGCGATTTGGTGGTTATTGCTTTATGTCCAATATTCCCGTTTTAGTAATCAGTATCGATTTATAGTGATTGAGGATTAATGCATGTTGTGTTATAGGCAGCGAAAATATGAGTGAAAATATAGTTCATCATTAGCCACACAGTGAACCGAGTTCCAAATGTCAGTGTTAAATTCTAGACTATGGGAAATAATTTCTAAAATCCGTATATGGGGATATATGTCACATACGTTAAGCATTGCCAGTGACTCTTGCCCTGAATAAAATGATGGGGCAGCAGTTGATAGCAAATGCTGTGCTGAATTCAAGCTAAAGATTAAAGATAGCATTTTATTTCAGGTTGAATAATTGCCTAAAATTTGCTGCTGGCTTGGGCTGTCGCTTTTCTCCAGACTCTATTAATAACAGACTATATAACCCAAATTGTCGGCTGGGGACAGTTGGGAGTGGAAGGGAAATCCCCCTCTCACGTTTGTTTTTGCTTTTGGCATTTCACGTTCATCGGTTCAACGAGCTATACCACAACTTTATAGAGCGTGATGAATGGAAGAAACTGGTGGTCTGAACTGCATTTGGTTTTGAACAAAAAATGGTGCTGTTTTGATGAATTTGATAAACTTTAGCCATTTGCAATGTATTGCTTGTGTTGACAGACTGCGCTGAGTGTATTTTTTCAAGAGTGTGCTGTGCCACCTAGTTGCTGCTGCAGTGGAAATGCTTCGAGTTGTCACTACAACGTGAGTTCACTCAAGGCTTCAAGCATTCAACAGTCTGTTGCTTACTACTGTATAACGTGGTAGCCACTGAAGCAAGCTGACATTTAAGTCATTCTACAGTAGTGTTGCTAAAAATGTCAACAGACACTAGCAGTGCATTGTTGCCAGCTGTCGAGCTATACAGCCACCTTAATCCTGTGTAGGTCGAATTGTGTCATTTTTCGGTTGTTTGTTCATCCGGCGTGATGATGTCACACTCACAGTAGCAAGAGACTGCTGCTGCTGCTAGTGGCTTGTTTGCAGCGTGCATGCGGTCAGTGCTCCGCATGCAGTTGACTGACTGATTAACTGATATCAACAAGGGGAAAACACATCATTATCACCTATGACTCTTCCCATGTTAGGCAAAAAAATTTGGTGAGCACTTTAGTCCATTATCAGCTTAACCTCATTGCTTGCAACAATTCTGAAAGTGTCCCGACAGCCAGTTAAATGCCTATAGGCTTGTTTACGTACCTCTCAGTTGCACTCCTGCAAAAGCTGTTTCTGGCAGCCCAGACATTACTGTGCTCTGAAATAACACTGAATAAGAAGAGATGCAGCCCTTTCCATTCCACCAATCTCCAACAGATTCCAACTTTCGCTCCTGGAATGCAAGCGAGTTCCCCTCTCTGAACATATGCTGCATCGACGCTACGGCCAGCTCATGGCGTGTTAACTTTTTTGCACGCTGCAATGCACACTGTAAACAAAGCGTAGTAGGTGACGTCATCATTTCGTTTGCACAATATTATTTTTATTGAAATTTATGTAATGCGATGTTTTTATTTCAACTGATCAGTGTATTATTAATTAGCATTACATTTTACACACATTTAGCCAATATTGTTTTTTCATGCGACTTGGCCTTTAACTCTGTGCGATGTGTAATAATTGTCTGTACTGTGATGATTGGTGCGTAGACGTGTGTGCCTCCGGCGAACACTCCGGTGACTCCTCCCAGCTTTCCCGATGCTCTGGCCGCGCTATCCAAACTTTCGACCAGTGATAATGCTTCAAAGCCGGGCCAGTCGTGCGCCTCGGGATCATCCCTGGCTACTGGAAACAATCCGCCACTGTCGAATGGACAGCCCGACACATTTTATACTTCCAGCCCCCTGGAAACAATGAAGTGAAGACTTCAAAGTCATGTTTAATTTCTATAAAAAGAATCATGCCTGATGTGTACACTGCAGCATATACAGAGAGCTGGAATTGTAGTAGTACAGCAGTTTGTACAATGTACAGCATGTCTGTGTTTCTTTTCGGATTTTCCCAAAAGTGTATTTGAATAGTGAAGATTGTGTGAGTACTGGAAAATGCATTTATTGGGTATGTTACTGACAGCATTATAATTCATTTGTCAGTTTTAGATCCTGGTCCCTGGGCTAGTATGCCCCCAGAAAAAGGCATTTTCTTTCTGTCAGGTCTGGCAAGTGCTAGACCATAGTTTTGCTTCAGATAAATCATTGAAAGTGGATTTAAAGGCCCTTAAAAATTCTTGAGTTTAATTTTTGTTATCGTGGCTTTTTGCGCAAATTATCATGGAATTGTTGATCAAGGTCATTACCACCCCCATTACTATCCCAGAAAAATGCAGACTTTTGTTTCCTGAAGGAAGTCCTGTAATCAAATGCGAGAATCATGAAGATGTAACTGACTAGTTAGGACAGAAAATTTTGCAAATTTTACGAGTGTCCGCTGTTACAATTCTCTGTTTATTTTGAATTTGTGACTTGTGTAGTATAGTCATCGTGTATATTTGTAAGCATGGCCACAACTGGATTACGTGTCGTGTACTATTTGTGCAAGTGACAGAATTATCATTTGTTTGCTGCATTCAGTTAGATCAGAGGCGTCATTGCAGTAAATTATTGGGGGGAGTCTCAGTAATCTTTGGGGGGGGCTCTCAGTCTATGTAACGTATTGTTTTTGCAGCAGTAACACTGTTTCAGAGGTACAATTTACAGGGAAAAAATAAAATCATAAATCCTTGGAAAATCCTTGGGTGTCTGTAGACCCCTTCACTCTCCCCCTAAATGACACCCCTGAGTCAAATGTAGTTTTGTGGTTGATTATGGCAGCAGATGTAGCTTTTTTAGTTCTTTGGATTCTTCGCCTGGTGTGTCTAGCACTACAGTGGTTTAGAAGAAATGTTGGCAGAAATTGTTGTGCTAAGTTGCCAGTTCAGAATGCAAATCTGCATCGTGCAGTAAAGTAGCATACTTTCCTCAAGAACTTGACTTGATTTTAGCGAATTAACAGCCATGTGCAGCGGCTTCTATCTCTATACGTGGTGGGTGGAGCTTGCACTCAGTGAAAAATGGGAGGGGGGGTGTTTTGTTAAAGGTGTATGCAAAATTGATATCACCAAAAGAAACACTGTTTTCGCTCGAACTGCACCACAAACCGTTTGGCAGTTGGACTTTACCCGGATTTGGGGGAAAGGTGGGGATGATAGAAGGGATGGGGGGAACTTGAACTACTTTTGGTTTCAGATTTGAGGATAGAAGCCACTGGTCATGTGTGCAAGTTTGCATCATGTGTAATGTATGCTGAGATACTTGCGATGGCTGTAGCAAAACTCTGACGTCTTGGTCTTGCAAAGTGGAAAATGATAAAATGATTTGCATATTTTGTTACTTACAACCAGTGTCCATTGGCATTGAATATGAATGCAAAGAATTCAATCTTATTGTGCAAAGCATGCTTTGTTGCTTTTCGTAATGTTTGTAAGTTATCACGAAAACCCACAATTGAAAGTTTCTTGGGGAATCATGTTATAATTGTTATCCAGTCACTTAATAATTTAGCGGATGTTTTATACATATGTGTTTTTGGTATCTTGTTTACTTTAAAACATCTTTTTTTTGCATTAATTTTGATATTTTCATGTTAGTATGCAACTGTGCTTTTTTATTTTGTTCTGTTTGTGTACTGCACAAATTTTTCGATATTGTTGGAAAAGTCTGAAAATATGAAAGTAATTTTTGATGTGGCATTCATAGATTAAACATGATGAGTTAATTAGCATTATTTTATTTGTGCTTGGAGAGTGATTAATCTATGGATATTTGACAATTAGTTTTTTATTTATGTTAATTGCACGATTAATGGTTTTAATCACATAATTATCAGAGCTGATGAATTAGTTAACTATTAATATCATTGTAATATGCCGCCTTTGTTTGGTTGTATTTAGTATTTTACCATTTCGAATTGATATCTTCTGTTGAGACACAGGCCTCATTATGTTATATTTCACCCCTCGTCCGCCAAAAGACAGCATTCTGACATTGATGACTGGAGCATAAGAGGTAAAAATTATTAGAACTGCCATTACTTTAGTTACATATGTGCACTTAGAATTGGCCGTTCTTACAGTTTTAGGAAAAGGTTATTTTTAGGTTTTGTGTTTCACAAATGTTAAACTTTTTGTACCATTACTATGAGTACGTACATTGCCTAAAAGGTCGTTCCTGAAATGACCTATACTGTCGGGTGGGACGTTAAACCCTACTCACTCACTCAATATGTTGCATTTGATTAAAAATACATAGCAGTGCTGAGATAATGAGCACAATCAACCACTGAGTTATATCATCGTTTGTTTGCTCTTATATGATAAGCAAAACTCACACCGATATTGATTAACTTCTGGTGAAATTGTTTTCAGGAATTATGATATGATTCTTATGAAAAGCAATGTTCTTATGTCTTCAGTGGAAGTTCTACAAATAGATTATAACACATCATGTGCAAAACAGAGTTAAGCCTAATTTTACTCAAGTGATCTCATTACTGTCTGATGTCCCTGATTATTGTAAAGATGTTAAAAGAGAACAAAATGGCCTAGTGAATGATAAAGTTGATGTTATATTGCAGTCTAGTGTAAGGATTTAAGATGATGGTACACTGCATTCACTACCAGCCATCTTTGTTGAAGTAAAAACACTGACTGGGAATCTACGATATACATGATGTTTCATAAAAAGGACCCCTTTTTGTTTTTGTCATAATTCACCCAAATGATGATCAATTTACACAAAATTTGTACCAGTTGTAGCTGAAGAAATACTAATTCAAAATATTGCAACAAAATTTGGCAGTTGATTCTTTGCTAGTTGTGACATAACGCTGACATCATAATGTCACCGGTACAAGCTTGATAGTCTCAACTGGTGCTGTCAGTTGCTACCCTGCTCCAGTGGTGAAAAATCTGGTTTGCTGATGTCAAATTTTTGAACTTTTACAGTTTCAGCCACAAAAACGTGCAAAGCGATCGCATTTACATGTCTGTGGAGATAGCTGGACTTTCTCATGTTCGAGCAAGACAGTGCACTAGCAAACTGAGCTTGCAAAATGGTTGCATTTTTGGATCGCAAGATACCTGATTTCATGTCCCCATGTTGCTCAGTGCTGACACGATAAATATTTTTCATTAGCGTACCAGACTAAGTTCACAATTGAAGCAGGGTAGCAACTGTCAGCCCCAGTTGAGTGAATTATGAAAAAAACAAAAAGGGGTCCTTTTCATGAAACACGTGTATTAACTGCTCTAACATAACTGCTTGTCTTATGTGTGAGTGCAAATTGTGATGTTATGATTTGGTGATAATGTATTCAGCTGAAGTTGAGGACGAGTGATAATGTGTTATTTGCTAATGCATCTGGTAGCATGACTGCCGTTTTTTGTGAAATGACTGTAATATACAGGGTGGTCCAAAAAAACGGACCCCCAGTTTTATTTTTGGGATAACTTCGGTAATTCAGCACCGATTTTAACCATTCTTTCACTGTTACAAGCAGAAATTTATGGCGCGTAAATTTGAAGTTCTTCCGCCCACCGCACCTTTATTGTGTGACAACATTACCTAGCAAAACAAACACTGTCAAAGCTACAGTGGTCTCGGAGAACAGGCAGCACATAAAGATATCAATTTCGTAGCATAAAAAGCTTACTTACTTATTCGCAGTAGTGC
>Ga0056128_1008812_pt1 | contig 12701 bp, 7 predicted proteins | sample WorMetLIZISLAND2_FD_71113 | JGI IMG/M metagenome (GOLD analysis project Ga0056128, IMG submission 71113) | Marine gutless worms symbiont microbial communities from Max Planck institute for Marine Microbiology, Germany - Olavius geniculatus... ...
GTGACAAGTCTGCGACAAACCCGTTCGTGTCGCTCTAACGGAATTTAGTTCGTGACAAAAAGGGGACAGTCGGCGACAAAAGTTCGCGACAAATCGCAAAGTCGGCGTAATGAAATTTAGGCTTAAGCAACAGCAGTTTTCTTGATGCTAGTCGATATCTGATTTTTATGTCGCTGAAACTTTGAACTGTGCCCATCACCAATAATCACGTGACCGTTTGTTTGTAAACAATGTCATTTTGTAAACAATACGAAGAAATTGCAGGATAACCGAGTTATTCGTGTGGTAAAGGGCGCTGTATTAATGCAGAACGATTGCCAGATGTTTATTCTTGGTAGTACACTGTGAAGCCCGTAGCTGTGGATATACCGCTGGATATGAACTGGAATATCTGGTCACTGACTTCAGTGACCCACCGTCTAGACCGTAGATAAGACATACTATAGATAATTGACTCAGCAAAAACTCTGAAGCCCAAAATATGCCACGCCCACTCCGTATATGCACGATAAATATTTAATATATTTCGACTTACAAGCATTTTAAATTTGGTTTGCGCAACGAAAAGTCCTAAGGTTAAAGCTACATGATCCAAAAGTTTATGATATGCAGTTTAGAAAAAATAACGTAGCAAAAAACAATCTGTTTTGCTAGCAGACGATAATGACGTTCGTGACGTCATTATCGTCTGCCGAGATCATATAAGCTGCATTTTTGATGGCCTATTTAACACTAATGCGTTAGGCATGCCTGCTGATGGCACATCAGTAATCAGTAATGTACATAAACGGATGCAGGAACTAAAAGTCCCTCTATATCTGTATCACGATATAATAAATTATACTAATAATCTAATCATTTTTATAGATACTCTGATCTATCTTCAGTTTCGGCTAATTCAGCGGTCCAATCATACATAACTTCTTGTTGTGCCCAGAATCTATCAAGCCACACCTTAAATAATTCAACAGACTGTACGTCAACTACCCAATTAGGTAAGCTATTCCAGATATTGACAATACGTGCTGAGAAGAAATGTTTTCTGAAATTGTGAATAAATGTTTGGTTATGCAATTTAAATTTGTTACCTCTAGTTGCTGAACTCTTATTGAAATGTAATATAGGTGCGACTTTTTCGTCATAAATATCATTCACAATCTTAACAACCTCAATCATGTCACCATGCAATCTTCTGTATTTAAGTGTATGCAGCTTTAAAGATATCAAACGGTCTTTGTATGGCAACTTTCGTAAGGTAATAACGAGTTTGGTAGCTCTCTTCTGAATTTTTTTCATCTGTTCTATATCACTTTTTTTATAAGCAGATGAAAAATTTGAAAGTGTTTTGTTTTGTTGTATTGAGGCAATATACTAGAAAAATTGTTTTTCGTGCGCCAGCTGGGGCACGAAATTAGTGTATTTATAGTACTTATCTATGAACTAAACACTAACGTGTTAGGCTTCAAAAGTGCAACTACAGGTGGTGGATCATACCACTTGACATATGCACGATGAATATTTAATGAAACGGGCTTAAACTGGCATTAGGCCAGTGGTAAGTAAACAGTCTACTTATTTATTTGGTCTGTGGTCTAGACTACGCTATTCAGTTTATCACAATTCCCATGATGCATCGGTCAGTGCAGGAGTTCCGGTTCCGTTTCAGTTACATCATGGGAATTGTGATAAACCGAAAGCATTCAGGTCATGATCTATCATTCACCGCCATTGAACTCTTGCTTGCTGTAGCATATCTGTTGTGGCTTAATACCATAGAACTGCTATTTGACTTAGACCCCTGGCTTGTATTGGAGACCCGGTGTCATGGGCTCAGCTTAAGTTACCACCGAGCTGAGTTTACCACAGAGTGCTACTGCGCATGCGTGACCTACTTATTTATCACGATGTGCTGAGTTTACTGGGTTCAGTGTGAAACCTGAGTATGGTACCACAAGAAATACCACCCAATGCCTTGGTCAATTAAGAGACGTGTATTACACTTATTTTTTTGTCTTAACAACAAGATCATGTTCTTTGGAAATTTTTAGTTTAGTTTTTTATATGACAATAGTTGCTGGTATACACGTTTTCAAATTCAAACATTGTGACGCAATACAGAAGGATAACAAATAATGCAACCAGTAAAAATGCTTTAATTAGAGTCAGGTAACGTCAGCATAGTTAGTAAATTCGGCCCACGGGAAATGTCAACAGTAAGACATAAACTAATAAAACTAATCTGGAATCCAGAATTTATGATGAATTGATTACATGGATAATATCATTAATTCATCCCGTGGTAAAGTCAGCCCGCTTGGTAAGCTGAGCCTACCTAATTACATACATGTGCCCAAAATACCATTCAGGCTGGAATTACCTACCCATAAACACAATAATAATGAAATATTTAATTAAGACAACAGCCAGAAAAATGTCGTGGTCAGACTCGAGAAATATCAACAGTAAGACATAAACTAATAAAAGAAAACTAATCTGGACTCTGGAGTTTATGGTGGATTGATTACATGGATAGTATCATTAATTCGTCTTGTGGTAAAGTCAGCCCGCTTGGTAAACTGAGCCCACCTTACGTGGGCCACGTTTACCTACTTGACATGTAAGTAGGTTGCGCATGTGCAGTAGTACTCTGTGGTAAACTCAGCCTGGCAGTAAGCTGAGCCCATGACACCGGCTTTTATTTGAGATTCACTTCTATTAAAACATTGTCAACTAAATTTCTAATATTGCATTTTAAAATGCACGTCATGTGTTTTCTAAAACGTTCTGCAGGTGACATCTTTGACTGCTGTATGCCTCTACCTGATGGATGGATTTCCATCCAGCATCCCACTTTTTGTAGAGTTTCTGCTGAGCTGAGTTATAAATAGTGGAATTCATATCCAAGGCCAAGTGAAAAGTGGACACTGGACCTAGTAGCAAAATGTTGTACTTTACCTTCTGTCTGTGAGTGAACTAGTGCAAACCCATGTCAGTTTCAGCTGTGGAAAAGCAGTGTCCACTAATCTCACTGGTCAGTATGTGGTGTCTGCTATCTATTACACCTATTTGTGGACTCTGAAACTTCACATGTAGGTTGTTGACCCGCATATGATTAGTGTGAATTTGCAGAGCAGTGCAGGGGTCATAGTACATAGGCCTGGATCACAGCAATGTGTGCCTACAATGTGTGCCTTTTTCACCAATTCTTGCATATTAACTGTATTTGTTTAATTATTTCAAATAGCAATCATAGATAAAAGTATGCTTAAAATTATTTTTCAGATACCAATATGAAAGAATAAAATTGTTCTGACTGGCCAAATGCTGACTTTATATAGTTCTGGAAAGTGCAGTTGTTTAGCTGATGATAGTAACGGTCAAACTGTTGTCATGGTTGTCCTGTATCTGTTTGTCTGTCTGTTGCGGATGTACTGTGGCTAAACGGTGTAAGGTAGGGCCTAAGTTGCTATTAATCACTAATAGGAAGTTGCATATTGCGTTTCAAATTACCTGCAAATCATCGACCTTGGATGACCTTGAAGGTCAGTACTGCAACAAGAACTGTATAGGCTGTAGCATGTCTCTCGGAGCAAGGTGTTTTTATTGTGAGATATATTTGAAAAACCTGTGTATGATATTCTCGTTGTTCATTTATTTTTTTAGCTATTTATATCATCTGGCAAGATGACTACATGCATGGAACTGTAGCTATTTATATCGTTTGGCAAAATGACCACGTGCAATGTCTGTTATACCAGCATTGTAGCTTTTAAGACAGCGTTAACATGGCCTGCATGGAACTGTGTCACCTCTGACTAATCACTTTGTCTTTGTGACTGGAAGTTGGACGCTGGGCTTTGGATGTAGGCAGTATGGTCGGCTTTTTCTAGCGATAGCTGGGTTTCTTGTGTTTCGATGACAAACTAATTTAGCTAGATTAGGTAGGTTTGCGAAAAGCAAAACTTTGTGTGCGTCATAAAACCTGCTTTGTTTAATTGGCCACAATAAATCCACAGTAAATGTACTTGGTTTTGCACGTGCATTTCTTTATAGCATTGTGTTTTCTGAGGTTTGCAGTGGCAAAGATTGTTTGGCACATTTACTGTACACGATCATATCAAAGTTTATTTATGCCATTGCAGCCAAACAGCTGAGTTGTAAAAGAATAAAATGCGCAGAAGAAAAAGTCATTTGGTAAAATTGTGCGGTACAATGTCAGACAAGATGTTAATACTGGTAGTTGTGTGTATAATACAGTGGAAATGTGTTTTTATTTTATTTTTTAAGAAAATAGGTATTGACTCACAGAAAAAAATTTGAGAATTTTGCAGTAGCATTACAGTGCTGGTAGCAAAATTCGGCACAAGTTTGGAGTTCTGACGATTTGTTGTTTGTTGTAGCAGATATTGGATGCTGATGGAGGCACTGGTGACTTACAGCAGCAGTGAATCGGAGAATGAATGTGAAAATAATTTATCATCCACAGCAGCAGTTTTCAGCGGTGTTTCATATGACTGTTCTGACGACGATGGTGTAAAGAGACAAAAAGTGACAGCACTTTTGTCCCATGCTATAAACAGTACTTGTGAGCCAGTTTCTGTTATATCTTCAGTTGACAATGCTTACAGTGTCACTGGAATTATGACTGCTCGTTTAGCTGAGTCTGCAGCACAAGAAGTTTTTGATACAGTAGAAAAACTGAACAGCTCTGTGGCTGAGTCTTCTGTTACTTCCGTGGTACAGGACTTTTTCAATCTGTCAGAACGAGTAAACGTTTCTGCTGCTGACAGTTTTTCAGCTGTTGAACAGTTGCATGCTTTCCAAGAGCAACCAGACGCCCACACTGAATCTACTGTTGATTTTTGGAATACAGATGTGCTAGCAGAAGACTGGTCACATCCTGAAAGGATATGGGGTACAGCTTCTGATTCGACAGAAAATGGGACAGGTCACGTTAGCAGTGAGATTGCGAATTCAGTTCCAGATAGTGTCGTTCCGAAAATCAAAGGCTACAGTTCGAAGCGCCACCAGTCTGAAATTTCCACCGAATTATCTCCCTCTACTGAACTGTCAAGTGCTCTAAAGAAATCGTGTTTTATGGTTCACCATAAAATAGCTCCCCAGTTGCATACTGTTGGGCAGCGAATTAATCGAATTCCCGGAAAGGTTCTTCAGATTTTGCCTGGACATTCGGGCACAGTGAACGGTATTCATTGGGGCATACCTGAATATAGCCACTTGCTGTTGACTGCGTCGATGGATGCAACTGTGCGAGTATGGAATGTGTTTTCATCTGGTGAGTCTGACCCTTGTGTTCGGACGGTCAAGGTGCATAATAAAGCCGTGAAGGCTGCTCGTTGGTCCGCGTGCTGTCGACAGATCCTCAGCTGCAGTTATGACAAATCTGCCAAACTGACTGACGTCGAGTCTGGTACAGTTTTCTCGGCTGTTTGGTTTCTGCTTTATTGTTTATGTTTTTTATTTAGGATAGTTACGGAAGTTAACAGTTTGTGCAGGTGTTTCATTTTTACCTGTATTTCATCTGGTTTAGACTAATTTCTCTACCTGCTATTGGTTATACAACAGTCAGTCAATTTATTTGATAGCAGAGAAGATAAAATTATCAGAGGTAGAAACGTGCACTGTCAGTGTTAACCAGTCATCACTAAGGCAAAAAGTCTGTAAGAAACGTGCCACTAACCGCTTGCTTGTACAGGGCGGGCCAAAAAATGATCCAACTTGTTTTTGTCAGAACTTCGTCAAATCCTCACCAAATTTGCTAATTTTTGGCAAACGGACAGCCAAGACAATAGAATTATGCGAGGTACACTCATTTTCCACCTCACCTAATTTAAGCCAACGCACTACCGTGTAAAATGCTCATGCTGCAAAATTGTTACATTATGCAGTGATTATCAGTATCAGAGTGTTAACTTTTCATCATCAGTTCAACAGAGTGCCACATGATTTAATAATTTGGTGGTATTAAGTGTTTTACGCCGAAAATAGCAGACAACAAAATAGCTGGCTGATAAGCTTTAAACACATCTAATCCATGAATGAGTGCTATAAAGTATGATCAGTTGATGTTGCTATCAGCCATGGCATCACGTCTAAACCATTGTGTACATTTAAGGTGTAAATTCTAATAATTTGGGAGCAAGTTGTTACACAAACTTACAATTCTGTTAAATAAATCACATTTTAGTTTATTGTGTACTAAATAAAGTGGTTTGAACATTTACTGGCACAACAACTCAGTGTCATGCAACAATTTGGAGCATCTGCGTTTTACACGGTAGTGCATTGACATAAATTAGGTGAGGTGGACAATAAGTGTACCTTACATAATTCTATCGTCTTGGCTATCCGTTTGCCAAAAAATAGCAAATTTGGTGAAGATTTGAAGAAGTTCCAGCAAAAACAAGTTGGGTCATTTTTTGGCCCACCCTGTATCTGCTCATAAAACTGAATCTAATGTAGCAGCATAATAAAAATACAGATGCAGTTCCTTTAATAATGCATTGATTTTGTTTGATGAAATTTGTTCACTCAAGCATCTGTGGCTTTAAAGACATTATTTCTGTTTGCTTGTTAGGACGTGAGCTGTGTGCTTTTGAGCACCAAGATCACATCAACTGCATTAAGTTCAACCCTGTCAATCACAGCTTGTTTGTGTCTGGTTTGACAAATCGTATGCTCTCGTGGGATAAGAGATGTCCATCAAAGCCAGTACGACAGTATGTGTACAAAGACAGGTTTGGACAGGTCATTTATGTGCACTTTTTTTGTGTATTTTCTAGATGCACAGAACAGGCGAGGTCTAGTATTTGATATGGTGCTGCTTACGTGAGTCTAGAAATGCTTTTACAGTTTTAAAAGTGGCTACCTAATGATACTGTGTTGCGTTGTGTGTGGCTGTTCGTTGCTTGTACACACCATCACCCCTATCAGCCAGAGTAGGCTTCCGGCGCATAGCTCAAAAGCCACTACTCATTTCCCCTTCCATGATCCCACTGAAGGTAGGAGGATAAGTTGCCCTGAACATACAGTGTGGTCCAAAAAATGAGCCACTCTGGCCACTCTGTATAGATCTGAGCAGTATTTCAGAAGTTAGAAGCTATATATCAGAGTGGCCTCGTTTTATGGATCACCTTGTAGAAGAAATAAAAGTTATATAAAAGCGCTAAAGCTGACTGTCATAAATCATTATGGCGTTTGTTTATTTTCACTTGGTTGCATAATGTTTGGTTGAAAGTCAAGTAAATAGTGTGAATTTTTGCGCATTTCAGTGTTCGGTTTACTTAATAATCTGCTATTGTGTTGAATGTCGAACGGCAGGTTCAGGATCTGTGTTTTTTTGACGACGGCTCGCGGTTTTTGACTTGTAATGACATCGTCGGCCGAGATTCTCCGGACAGAACAATTATGATATGGGACTTTTCTACCGGAGCTGTTCTGTCAAATCAGATATTTCACGTAAGTGCTGATTTCAGATGTGTTGGCGAAATAAGGAGAGGACTGGTGGTTGTATTCTCATCTTGTCAGTAACTTTGGTGTATTTGCTGAAGGTATTTTCTGCAGAAAATCAGTAGTGACTCTGGATAAGTAGCAGTCATTGCGGTGTTGCATTGTATACTGTAACAGTACGAGATTTGAACATTTAACATTAGCATTTAGCATTGTCTTTATATTACAGTGATTCTGCAGCCATCCTAATGGGCCACATTATGGTTCTTGCCCATCCATCCTGTCCTATATGGGTATGGGCTTGTGGGGATACAGTTAAGCTGTGGGGTTGGGAATTAGCTCGAGAGGTATGGAATAAAACCATGAGTGACGCAAACCTTTAAAATGCCTTTCTATTTTAGATGTCCTCACTCCGACATCATCTGCCTGACTGCCACAAAGCAAAGACATGCGAGCTGGCCAAGATATCAAGACTTACTGTGATTGGCTATTTGCTGTCACTTGACGTCTGACCATACTGAACTCTACCCTTTACAGGCTCCTAACTTGAAGACTAAATGGCACAGGAAAAAACAAAATTCAAACTTTCTATAGGGGAGGAGTAGCCATTGTCCCAACGTATTTCACAGTTTCATTTGATTAATATGTGTACTAGGAGAGATATACCTGTACACGGCTCGGGATTCATCCGACAGAACCAAAGTTTTTGGCTCAGACCAACGGTGACTACATTGCTGAATTCTCTACGTTACCTCCTTACAGGATTAACAAATGCAAGAGGTTCGAAGGCCACAAGGTATGTGTCTGCCATGTGTTTTTTGCACTGTTTACTGTCATTTGCAAATTTGTCGAAAGTTGTGATGTTCGGCAAGTGTCAGGTTTGATATACGTAGGTCTTCCTGGTAAGATAGCCAGTGGTAACTTTCACATTCACATCATTTGTTATCGAGACAGTTATCATGTGGCATTGATATGTATTTGCAGTTTTATTTTCAGTGGTTTTGATCAATCATAACAATGTGATATGATTATTGGCTGGCATATATTGTAATGCTGAATAAAGTGTAAATGTAAAGTCCTTCCTGAGCTATAAAGCTCATAAGGTAGCACTGATCTCCATTTCATTAGCCTTTAACCAGACACCAGTTTACACTACCAGACCATGGACAAGGGACTGGCACATCACGTTATGTGCTTGATTACATCACAGCTTTACGCTGGTACTCATCGTGCCTACTCACAGAGTGATGGCCAAGCTGAGTTAAGCTGAGTTGAGCTAGTGGCTTGGTTATTTACAGAGACTGTTTACCAGTGCACGTCACCCATCGGAGTACTAACCTGGCTCACTGTAGAGTAACTTCGTTGATGCGACCAACGAAGCTACCACTAGACCTAGCTGCCAACCATTTGTTATATTCTGTTGTTGTCGGTTATGATAATATTTATACAGACATATACTGTTAACTATCGAAATGCATTGGACAGACTTCGTGTTCATATGAACATTATCTTGTTGTATTCTGTTGTTGTCGGTTATGATATTCTTCTGTATTACTATGTTGAGCAGGTGTCGGGGTACAGTGTGGGATTTGACGTGAGTCCTGATGGCAAGCTGATCGTAAGTGGCAGTGCAGACCGTCGAATGTTGCTCTATGACTACCGACTGGCTCGTGTGCTGCGGAGTCTGCCTGTCTCTGATGCAAATGATGTGGTTCTTGATGTCGCTTGGCATCCGGTTATGTTCAGTACAGTTGCTGCGGGGACGTGGAACGGACACGTTGTAGTGTGGCAGTGATTCTGCTTGTCACGATTTTTTTGTTTGCTATTCCATAGGTTCGCTGTTCTAAAGCCATAGCTAGCGTCATGTCTCTGCTTCAGTTACGAGCTCTAAAGTGATGAAATAATAGTAACTAATTTACAACATTAGTTGCAGGAAAAAGATCGTTGAAGTCAAAGACTCAAACTGTGTAATCTGCCGAGTATCAGAATAGCAGATCTTCGGAATAGTGGACTTTTGGAATAGCGGGCCGGTACCGCTTGTCACCAATCGATTTCAGCTCCAGCCGTCATCTGGCCAGTTCTGCTGCATATGGTACGCCTGTAGCCGGACTTTTTCAGAGCAGTACTTGAATTCACTCACTGGACAGTGAAGCAGCGCTATGTTAGACTGCATTCATATAGACACAAGTACGAATACAAGTACAAGTCAGGGTTTTGGTTTACGGCTCGTAGAAGCTGCACTCGTACGAGTGGAGCATTCACAGTCACTTGTACAAACACAGTAACTCAACGCGTGTCGGCCATATTGAAAATTTGCAGGGAAATCAGATCTAGGAAATACTTAACCATTAAAACAACAATATTCCACTAGATCGTTACTAATGATGAACAATTTTACAATGACATCAGTTTTGATGTCAGATATGTGCAGTGGCGGTTCTAGTCCACAAAATCTGGGGGGCACGGCCCCGTGGCGAGCGCGAGCCTATAACGGGGGTCTGGGGCAGAGCCCCCAGCGGGGTCCAGGGGCAGAGCTCCTGGTCAGGGGGTCAGGGAGCAAAGCGCCCCTGAAGCTGAAGCATTTTTGGCTTTTGCACGTCCAATGGAAGCCGCAAATTTGCCCACTTTTCGAAACTTTGGAAACACAAAGACATCAGATATTTATGTTACCTTTGCAAAAAATCATGGGTGGCCACGAAACTGAGGGGGGCCTGGAGCAAAACTGGGGGTCTGTGCCCCCCAGCCCGGGCCTAAAACCGCCACTGGATATGTGCCACAACTTTTATACATTATATCAAATCTATTTACTGGTAGTTTACTTCATACGGGTTGGATAAAAACATGACCTTACAGAAACTACTCGTACGAGTGAAATTTACGAGTAACCCATACTCGTATGTATGTGAATGGCTACCATTGAAATACATGCAAACTCGTTTTTGCTGGAACTTGTATACAAATACTCGAACAGTGCTGGATTTATACTCGTGTCTATGCGAACACAGCATCTATCTCGACAGAAGGTCTTGGGGCTTGGGGTAGAGTCCTGGAACGAAATGCATGTTTGGGTATTTTGAGCATTGCATAAAAGTTGGTCGTTTAAATGCTTACCAAAATCCATCACTTGGTTTATTGCCATGCTCATCGATTTTTGGTCACTAGAGTGGGGCGAATTTTGGATATAGCATGATGAACTGTGAGTGGCAGTTTTCTCTGACATACTTGGTCACTGCAGAATTCTAAAATTTTATTTATAGGATTGCTCTGATGTGTGTGTTTTCGTGTGTGAATCTGTGTCAGCATCCATTGAGTGGCGTCGTTTTTACAAATGACATTTATCTAAATGACATTTTTTGCATTGATAAATTGGGCATTTTTTTAATTTTAGAAAATAAGAAAAGTATTTTATTATCTTTCGTTCTGTGGCAGAAAACGAATATGAATTTTTGTTGTTAGTTTGCAAAAGTTCGTATTGTAATGTGTCATACAGATACATTTAATGAAAAATTATGGGACAGTTTATCCAATTTTTGAGCAAAAGAAGACAGGCCAACGGCTGCATCACACTTGCTAGAGTCGATATTTACCTGCCCCCAAACTAGTGATACCCTGGTTCAGTAAAAAGTTATGAAAGTAATTTAGTGTAAACTATGGATAACTTGCAGTGGCGGTTCTAGCCAGCAACATCTGGGGGGAGGGCACGGCCCCATGACGACCGCGACAACGCGAGCCTATAACGGGTGTCTGGGAGCAGAATCCCAGCAGGGTCCAGGGGTTAGGGTGTCAGGGGGCAAAGCCCCCTGAAGCTGAAGCACTTTTGGCTTTTAGACGTTTAATGAAACCCACAAATTTGCCCACTTTTCTACAATTTGGAAAAGCAAAGAAATAAGACATTTGTGTTACTTTTACAAAAAGTCATGGGTCTTCATGAAACTGGAGGGCTTGGGGCAAAACGGGGGGGGGCTTGTGGCTGTGCCCCCTTCCCCGGCCGGGCCCGGGTTCCGCAAGGATCTTTACTGGGCCCGCTGTTGTACGTTCTGTACACAGCTGAGCTGGCTCTTGTCGTTGACCGTCATAGACTCAGCCTGCAGCAGTATGCCGATGACACGCAGGTTTACATCAGCACACCGGCTGGTGACGCTGAGGCTGCCGTCCGACGTCTCACTGCGTGTCTCGTCGACATCGAGGCATGGTTGAAGGCCAACCGACTTCGACTGAACCCCACCAAGACCTAGGTGATGTGGTTGGGTTCTCCACACAACATCTGGCGAAAGTCAACGTTTCGGAGGTTCCGGTGGCGTCGGCACGTATCAACGTCCCGGAGACGGCGCGTAACCTCGGCGTCATCGTCGACATCCAGCTGACGCTGTCTGCGCAGGTGGCCGCCATGTGTCGCAGCGGCTACTACTAGCTACGGCAGCTCCGACCGCTCGTCAGATCGATGTCATCTGATGCCGTGAAGACGCTGGTCCAGGTTTTTATTTCTGTCGTCTGGAGCAGTGGCGGTTCTAGCCCCCAATATCTGGGGGCACGGCCCCATGGCAAGCGCGGTAGCGCGAGCCTATATAACGAGAGTCTGGGGGGTCCATGGCAGTTCAGAGGGCGAAGTCCCCTGAAGCTGATCAACACTTTTGGTTTTTGGCATGATTAAAAGATAAAGACTGGTTGGCGCACTCCGTGCTAATGATAACGCGCACTCGCCAGATGGCGCCACCGTTAGTTTTTGGGATACGGCGCTGCACGTCATGCGCTACTCATATCGTTAAGATACACTGCGCACTGCTGCGCACGTAGTGTATTTCTATCTAAAAATGTTTTTTTCGTCCATAAACATCCATCTTAGAGCATGAAGCCTATTCTTTAGCAATATAAATAATAGAAAACTACCTAAAAATATATAAAACTATATAAGCCTATACAGATCAAATTTTAATTACTGCTGCATAGGCTTATTAAGCCCCCATTATGTCAGTGTTCACGACAGGCATCATCAAGACTGCAAAAAAATATACAGAACAAAACAAACCAATCTTATTTCTGTCCAGAATGCATTGAACATTTTCTGGGATTACAAGAACTTGACGCTATATCTCAAAAGACAGATTTAAGGTTTTTTTGATACACGCTGTAGGCCTAGGCCTATACTGATTTCCTATTTGTGGTTTTGGAGTTTTTTAGCATTGTAAATTTGTAGTTGTATGATGTTGTCTGCATGCATTGCAGTTGTATGT
>Ga0056128_1008814_pt1 | contig 12700 bp, 8 predicted proteins | sample WorMetLIZISLAND2_FD_71113 | JGI IMG/M metagenome (GOLD analysis project Ga0056128, IMG submission 71113) | Marine gutless worms symbiont microbial communities from Max Planck institute for Marine Microbiology, Germany - Olavius geniculatus... ...
ATACCCCGGCCAGCTACGCCGCTAAATTTGCAGATCGGCCATTTTCGGTTAACCGGTTACAAACCGGTTAGTAGTTTCGGTTAACCGGTTTTGAAATTAACCGAAAAGCGCATCCCTACTTATTATGTGGCTGTCCTAATTAGTCGCATTACGGATATTGCTCGTCTGTTCTACCGTCTGTCTGCTCCGTATGAGAAGTAAGGCCTATGTTGAAAAAAAGCGTAATTATGTCCAACTTATGTATAAGTTAAGCCAACGAAAAATTAATGTTAGGTCTATAGACCGCATACCAAAGTTATAATCTATTTGTTTTAAATGTACTTTGTTCGTTTGCTAAATAACGACTGTACTGTCAGCTTTATTTGCCTGAATGATTTATGCTTTTTTCTGTTTCAGACGGCGATAATTTTTGTCAACATATTGCTGGTTGTTATAGCGGTTGGATGTACAAATGTCGCCGCTCAGGGCACAGTCGACGAACATGAAGATGAATCACTGTCATTGTCCAACATGCATTCACAGATTATAAAACTAGAATACAGAATGATGCTGGAGATTGAGCAACTCAGAAGTATGAACGCAACGCTTCTTGATACACGCCGTGTTGGTAAGTGCATGCTGAAATCTAGCGTAGCCTATTATGAAACAGTACTTTTGTTACACAAGACACAGATTTTAGCTCGATCAGTAATACTACTACATTTTGACGAAACGAGCACTGACTCCGGCAGTGTTGGACAATGACAACCATGAAGACTACTGTCGTCTTCTTTCGCAATAGGCCTATAATATGCTATAAGCTCAACAAGCAAGACCAGCTGTCACTATAGGAAAGACGCGCTACAGCCTATACAGTTCCTGTTGCATGCAGTGTACTGATTTTCAAGGTCATCTAAGGTCGATAATTTTCATATGATTTGAAAGCCAATATGCCACTTCCTATTAGTGATCCATAGCAACCTAGGCCCTATCTCGCTCCGTTTAGCCACATAGCGCGTAACTGCCTTCAAGAGCACGTACCTAAAGTCAATGATTTCCATCTCGTGTGACAAAGCGTATGCCAGTTCTTATTAGTGATTAATAGTACCTTTGGCCATATCTCTCACCGTTTTCGTGATATGGCCAGTTTTCCGTTAAAACGCACATTTTTCTACCCCCTCCCCGCGTCTATTTAACCCAGAATTTGAAAATGTTTTCTTTGACTAGATAGCTGAAATGTTGCATGCCGGAATTTTACAAGCAGAGGGGCGTCTACAGCACAAATCTTTTTATCAAATGATCCAAGAAAAAATAGGGGGAAGTTTTTTTTGGAGAATTAGGGGGGAGAAGTTGAATAGTCTCATTCTGCATTTTGATGTATTGCATGTACACATACAGGCACTACATCAGAAATGCAGAATTAATGTATTTAACTTTTCCCTCCTAATTTCTCAAAAAAACCTTTCGGGGGAAGGTTTATCCCGGAAAGTTTTTTTCAACTTTTCCCATTTTCTTAAAAACCTTATGGGGAGGTTTTCAACTTTTTCCTTAGTTTTCCAAAAAACCTTTCAGGGAAAAGCTTCCCCGGAAGGTTTTTTAAGCTTCTCTCTAATTTCTTCAAAAAACCTTCCGAGAAAGTTTTATCTCGGAAAGGTTTTTTTAACTTTTTCTTAATTTTTAAAAAAAATCTTTAGGGGAGGTTTTTGAACTTTCTCCCCTAGTATCCGAAAAAACCTTTTAGGGAAAGTTTTCCCCCGGAAGGTTTTTAAAACTTTCCCTTAATTTCCCCCAAAAAAATTTTGGGGGAAGTTTCTTCCCTGAAAATTTAAAAAAAATTATGTAATTTCCAAAAAAACCTTTTAGGGGTTTGCCCCAGGAAAGTTTTTTTGGGGAAATTATGGAGAAAGTTGAACATTATAATTCTGCATTTCTGATACATTGCATGTGTACATGCAATACATCAGAAATGCAGAATTATAATATTCAACTCCCCTTTTCCTAATCCCCCCTCAACAAAATTTCTTCAACACATGCAAAGCAACAGCAGTAAAATGTTTTCATTCGTATTCACAGTCTATTTTATTGACACATTCCCTAATACCGGTACCGAAAGACAAACTCATCCGCATTCCATATTTCACCATTGACGTTGATGAAAAAAGTACAAAACAAGTAAAAAAGCAGCTTAACGTAGGCTACGTATTAGCTGTTGGTCAGATGTCTGTGCTAAAATTGTGATTGTAAGGTTATCATTGTCTCTGCTTTCAAAATTATCAATTTTGTATGTTTTAACACTTTATTTTATATATGTTTTTGCACTATTTAGATCAAATACCCAGAATTCTAATTGCAAAATGTCAGGAATTTTGAGAGTTTTGGTGCCTGTAAGACTCAAAACAGTTGTTTGGTTTTCAGAGTGAACGGCCAGTATCGTAATAATTTTTTGCAACCAGCTGCTAGTGATCAGAATATCACAAGTGGGGGGAGTCTAGTGTGGCTGATTGGGGTGGTGGTATGTCTGCTAGTTGCAAACCGCGGGTCCAATTGTTCACTGACGGGGGCAATAGATGATTGCGGTATCATTAACGCATGCAAATCAGCCTTGAGTCTGTTTCATGTAAGAAGCGCTATAGCAAATGCTGGACTTTATTTTTTAACTAATGTTCGAGTCTGCTGCCCAGTTTTCATGGCATACAACATTTCAGCTTGTTCTCACGATTTACAATACTTTGCAACCAGAAGTGTTCTGTGACGTTTAGAATGCGCTAAATTTGTTTATCGCCCGGGCTACGCCCCGGACCCCGTTGGGGGAGCTCACGACGCTCCCCCAGAGCCCGTAATCGGCTGGAGGAATACCTCTCCACTTTCTCCACGCCTCGACGCCTACAGCGCCTCGTTCTCGGCACCTGCGGTGCCTCACCTTCAGTTGCATAACTGCGGTCCCCAGCGCGATTGAGTCACGCCACATCAGTTGATAATCACGTTGGTTTATAAAATCAGTTTATGCCGACGGCTATGTCAAATTCCCCTATATGTTAAACAAGCGGACAAAAGCGTAACATGCTGTCCGCTTGATCTTTGCTATATTATCGGCCTGCGGCCTCGATTTTCGGCCCTTCGGGAGGCCACGGCTTGATCTCTTTTTACATATGAAAACTCAATTGTGAGTGTTTTAAAATGTATTACCCTGTATAAATAAATGCGCATGAAATGCTTACTACCATTGCAGTGCTGCCAGTGACAGCAATAGGCCTGTTCTATTTGCACACAGCACTATGCAAGGCCCACTGGCAGCAGTGATCCGGTGAGATGATACCTGTCATTGCATCTTGAACGTCGGCATCCAGTTTTCGTCATTGCAAAAAAACGACGAAAACGAATAGCAGTTGCTTGTGCAAATCTAGGAAAGTTTAAATGGAAAAAATTTTGATACAGATTTTAGCGAATTGGAAAGAGTTTAGGTTTGATAGAACAAAAAAGGTTTGGTGTGAATAATTTGAAGGAAAATTTAATAAATTTGAAATTAAATAAATAAGAAAAACATACTAAAAATATGGGGCATAGCTCAACGTGAGGCCGCCCGGCGCCGTAAGTCCGATTGGGGGAAAGTTTATGGGGCTGAAATTCACCCGGGAGCAAAGTCACGTGACCCAAGCTCAAATGCATTATCATACGCAGAATGCGTGTTGTCGACTTAAATAAAAAAAACGGAGATCATGTCCAAGTTATGTTTAAGTTAAGCCAGCAAATACATGTAAACCATATATACCGCACCACTGTCACAGTCGCTTATGTCGATGTGGTTTGCAGCAAACTGTTCGATTGAGGTGTTAGCGTACGGTTTAAGTATCACTTCACCCAATAACGGCTTCGTCAAACTAAACAAAGTTTCTGTGTGGGTCACCACTGGTACGCATCTTCGTAATGTAAATACACTTTTGGTCGACCCGTTCACTTGCCGTCTTCAACAGCGTCGCCATTTTGACACGTACGACACGGGGGCGACTGCCGCTGCTGAGCTGAAAAATTACCTGCAACAGTTGGATCATGGAAGCATCATAGTGGCAGCAACAGCGGATGAACCATCTAGACATCTAGCTACTGCTTTGTCAACTCTACGCCAGTTTGGAGCCGACGTATCCGACGTGCAGATTAGAGGATCTTTCGGGTTTGTTGCACAGAAGGGTTACCCATCCAAGACGGTGCTTCGCAAGGTTCTCACAGAGGCAGAAAGTGCGACTGACCAATCACATTTCAAGGTTCTCATCAGAGGTATGCTATAGGCCTAAACAAATTGCAGTGTGATAGTGGTTAGAAATGACTGCAGGGGTGAGGTAGGTCAACGGTCAGATCCAATTTCTCTTTCATCTCTGCGATCATTTCATTGTCAAGGAAAAGGAAAGAGGGCGTGGTGGGTGGGTCGGCCGTGGTACCAATGGATTGGATGTTGCTGAGTTTTCAATCTATGTGTCTGCAGTATGTGTTCCGACACCTACAACGGTTTGGGAACAATAATTTTAATGCAAACTTTTACGTTGTTTTCTTTTGGAGGATCTCACCCTGTCTAATGCAATGCAGAAACTCACTTTGGGTTCACACGAGTAACCTTTCAAAATGGCACGCATTCCGATGGTCTTAGCGATGCCAGCTAATGAGTGAAGTCCATTTAGACCAGTGTGTGTATTTCACCATTTTCTGCAGCATTTTCAAGTTTAAGTACCGTTAGTTGGCATTCTTTACACAGTACACTTCATGTACGATTATATCTAGTAATATCTTTGTATAAAGTAATGTTTCCCTGCCACAAACGATAAGCATAATGGCTACAACTGTGTGTAGTTATGTGTCAAAAACTACAATGTTTTGTAGGTTCTTCAACAGAGGGCATGTCAGTAACTGTGATATAACTGCAACCAAGTTCGATGATCTTCACTGCTCGGTGTACAGTGTGCGGCAATGAAAACAACCCAGTGAACAAATATTGATAATTATTTTTAGTACAGTTAAGTATATACGCATCAAACAGCTTTGAATACCGGTACAAAAACTATTAAAAGACGATTTTGTTCAACCGCGCAGACAAACAAATCAGGCTAAGCCAATATTCCGTAGTTGTTTAGCCGTTTTAATTATAACCGCAGATAACAGCGGTTACTTAAATTGGAAATAAAACATCCAAAACGAAAAGTTCTACCATTTAAGTTTATGCACACTTTCGCGATATTGCGGAAAAATGGTTTTGCTAGCAATTTTTTTCAATCCAATTATTTCTGTATTGTTTACCAGCTAAAGGTGATTCGACTCGTTTTTATGGCACTTAAACTGCAATACCATAAAATTTGAACCTTGTATAATAGCCTAGATGAAATGTATTTTATTTCGTTATATAGTAAATTTGTGATTTATAAACATTTCATGCTTGCTAATTGTATTTTTACGTCATGTAACACTACATGCAATACTTGTTATTTCTTGTTTTAAAAATTTAAGACGACGATAAAAGAGCCATAGAAACTGTAACAATATTATATCCAAAACATTTTGCACCGCATTCGCGACTAGTAACAAGTGACTCAACACAGTGCCGATTCAGCAACAGATTAACAAATAACAATACAATAATTGCAATACATTCATTCATTCATTGCGACTGACGTTCTGGTGTCGATTTAAGCCGCGTACTCACCTACCGCACGTTCACACGCATCGAACCGCACAGCGAGAACGCAGCTTGACAGTCAGCAATCAGCGTCGTGTCTTCGCATCTGTTCGCTGTAGGCCCCTATAGGTACAGTGAACTGTAGTGCCATAAAATTATAATATTAAATAATTTTGTGTGATCTACGTTCACATGTGCTGCGTTAGCTTTAATTAGCTGAACTGAATTTACGTAAATTATATTTAGTGTTAGTGAACAGACTCAGCAGACCCACCATCCCCTGTTCTGTTTCGAACTTCCAGTCCCATTTCTTTTTGACAGTAGCAGTTCTAGGGGCAGATCAGCAAAATCCCAAGAACCGTAACATATAAAACTGATTGACACAAGTGGCTAAAAATGACATGTACATTTTGATGTATTTGTTGTTAGAGATTTATATTAGGCCTACATCAAACGTTTGTCTTTACTTATTATGCTGAGTCTGAAGCGAGCCGCAAAATAGCTTGATCGACATCGATCATTCAAGGATTTAACTACAGTAGGCTACTTCAAGATATTCGTTCTACAAACCAATGTTTATAAGCATAGATCTGGCATGTTTTAAAGCGACTAGTTCATGTCGATTCGAACTATTATCCCTGCAGACGTAGGCTACAGACATCAGAGCAATAAACTTCAACAGTTTACAAAGCTATGTAAGGGCGATATGAGTCAAAACTCAAAAACAGCAAAAATGGTTTTGTGGCGATATTATCCCAAGGATATTATATTTCACGGGGGCCGAGTTATAGTCAGTTTTGTTCCAAAATTTGTTGCCATGGCAACGGGGGTCGGCAGGGGAGAAATTTAAGTGACACCATCGGATAGCGCGGGCCCGAAAATAGGGGGTAGGTGCAAACAGCGCGCAATTATCTGTTATATACGGGGACCGAGTTATACCGCTTTGAAATCTCCATTGGCTGTAATGCAAAATTTTTAATTTTTAAATGGTTGCTACGGCAACATGAGTCGTTAGGGGGTAAATTTTAAATGACACCATTAGATTGCCCACCCCGAAAATAGGGGGTAGGTAAACACAGCGCGCAATTATATTTTACGGGGACCGAGTTGCTTTGAAGTCCCCATAGGCTGAAATGCAAATGCTAAATTTTTTTTAAAAATTGGGGCATAAAAAGGGTAAATTTAAAAAATTAATCGAAAACATATAAGGAATGTGTCCGGCGTCAAAACGCTTCGTTTGAGCCATTAGCGGCGTCAGTCGGTCCAACGGGCTGGTCTGTAGCCGTGCGCAAGAAAAAAAGAAAGAAAATAAACGCCTAACGGCGAATTTCGCGCATGCGCAGCCACGCCCACTTTGAACCGATTGTAACCAAATTTTGTATATGGGGTCGGGTGGGCGATATGATCACTGATGCCAAGTTTTATGGAAATCGGTTAAGAAGTTTTGGAGTTACAGGACCCCCAAACGCCATTTCCTATACTTAACGTTCGTCGCTCTTACAACAGTGTCAGCACCACCGTGCTGCACTGTGATTACAGACCAACCGACACCCAAACGTGTGTTAATATTATTGTGATATACATGTACTCTGTTCGCCGTTACAAACTATAGGCCTATTGTAAAAGAAATCCAGATTTTACTTGAAAGGCAAGAAAGCAGGCCGAGGGAAGAAGCGGGAGAAGGGCTAAAAACTTAACTATGAACTTACAACAAATTTTCAGCGATTTTTTGCAATAAATGTGAAGTAATCTAGTTGACTTGCGCATGATTCGGTGTCCAGCAGAAGTCGACACTGGACATTAGGCTACTCACGCAACTAATCAAAAAGTGTCCACGACCGCACTTCACTGCGATGATTGAGACCAATCGTTTCTAAAAACATCATGATTGAACTATTATCTACGCAAAGCTGTGTTCCACTCTTTGCGTGCCACACTGCCAAATTTGCTTTATTTTGCGTAAAATATTCCTCGATAAAGCTTATTTTTCACAATAAATGAAATACATTTTCTGGTAAGGTTGGGAAGACACCTCACTTTTCCTCTTTTGTAGCAATTTTCGTCAACTGATAGAAATATTCCCAATTGTTCCCAGTGGAACAACCATCATTGGGTCGGGTGGGACATGTTCGCTTAACTTTTTACAGCTGGCTGACGTACCCCCAAATCATTTCTTTCACAAAGCTAAAGCTAAAATTTATCATAAAGCATACCTCCACGATATGCAATGTAACGAGAGGCGTCCATTCAAGGGCACATCGAAATGCATTGGGTTTAGTCGGACCCAGTAAGGGAGCCCATACTAACTGCATTAGGAAAGTGAACGGAGGGGCTAAGAGGGAATGTTCAGTAACGAAAAGGGAAAAATAGAAGTTGAAAAAAAGAAAGATGAAAAGCAAGTAATTAGAATGGGAGAGAAGAAAAGTGGTTCGCCGTTTTTCAGAGAGTCGTTACGCCCCTGATTGCTGCTCTGTTAGGGGTTGACTACATGTCGTGTGAAACTAAAACTAAAACCAACGTAAAACAAAACAGGAACTTGCATGCATTTTGTCTTAAACCGGTTTGGACACTCTGGCTCAGTTTCGGGCAGTTTTGGCGGTGCCTTAGAACAAAATTCGCACGCAAGTTTAAGTTTAGTTTTAGTTTTTAGTTTCGACACCCCTTAGACCTATAGGCTATACGCCGCACTACGCTACCGTACGACGCGCAGGAAGGCAACTAGTGAGCAGGTAGCCGCCACGAGCACCGCCGTGGCACTGGTCCTGTGATGGTGGCGACGCTCGGCGCTCGATATGAAATAGTGGTGGTAGGTCGGCGACATGTCGCATTTGTCTAGCACAATGTGTCGAGTCTGATCAATCAGCGGAATGATATAGGTGCGTCGGTATTCGGCCGAACCCTCCACGGGACACCGCAGCATTATCTCGCTCTGGATCTCGTGAAAGCATTTCATCGCTGTGCTCACCACCCTGCACAGTGCACAGTGGCAGTGAGTGACAATCACAAACACAGACAACGTAACTTATTAGGCTTTGCCGTTACGATTATTAATTCGGTCACTAGCACAAGCTATAGAGTTTTGGAAATTAGTGTAAATGAATACAACGGCGGACGAATCAGATAAAAAGTGCCTATGAATGAGACCGTACGTCTTTTCCTTTGCACAGCCAAGAACAGTTTCCGAATAGGAAAGCAGTTTCTCTGCTATCCTCGATGAGACCAGAGATGTGTCTCCCGATCGCTTGCACAAGTAGGCCTATTATCGCATTATTATTAGACCTATTACTACTACTGGCCGAAGCGAAGCAAAGAGTTCATGCATCTTTCAGAATTTTGTGTACTTTCGTGGAAGGGCTAAATAAGCATGCTCCAAGATCGAAGAAGTAATAATTTGGTAGCGATCCTGTATGTCATTTTGCAGACTTTTAATCCTTCAGGGCATCTTTCCCATTAGGATATAGCAGCTGTATTTCTTTGCATTTGCCACAATGCTCGGCGGAGGTTTGAGATATCTGGTCGCTTCTATAGGCACCATTACGCGGTCGTCCCACAGGCCAGCGCATCACGCGTCTTATCTGTCAGTCAGTCCGAGAAGGTCGCCGGTGTTGCGGCTCCGTGGACTGGGGAGCTAGGAAGATCCTGCGCTAACGACTCGCGTAATTACTTTCAAAGTTATTCAACACATTCGACCACGATAAGCCAACGTTACAAACGGACTGACGAACATAGGACAACATACCCATTCGTTTGCCTCGGCTAAAGTTTTTCGTTAGCAGCGTCGTGGGCTAGGAAAAGTAGAAGACTCAGAAAGCTGCAATTTTCTCTCTGCACCAGCTCAAAATCTCAATTACGCCCCTCCGCAAAATTTGGCCAAAATTGGGCACTTTAACCCCGAATTTTGTATTTTTTACGAAAATTTTTCGACAAGGACGACGCCACTGCTTTTTGTGTCTAAAACTCTAAGCTTTTCGTGGGTGATAGAGACAGAAGAATTAATAAGCAAGTTGGTGAAATGAATGATGACGAATGGATGAATGGGAAGATGAAGCAGTCTGTGACGTGGTGAAGCGCTGTCAGCTGCTTGTGGACGTACCGCCACGTCCTAGCCGAATATCAACGAGCACAGACGACGACAGCGCGTGCCATCACATTATTCGTCATATCGTCTCAGTCAACGTCTCGTATACATCACATAAATCACCGTGGTGTGCCAGATTGCGGACTCGATCTGCAGTGACGTCGTAGCCCACTCTAAATTTTTGGTCGTCGGAAAATTTTCTTGTCTGAAAATTATTTTCCAAAAATGTAAAATTTGGGGTTAAAAGACCCCATTTTGGAGAAATGTAGAGGCAAAATTGAAATTTTCGGCACGATCTCTCTACCGGATGTTTTCAACTTTCTGTCGGAATTCTGTCGAAAATTTGCAATGTCCGTCGAAGAACTGCAACTTTCTGTCCGCCCACTTTTTTTAACCCACGACGCCTGCTAGCCGGCTGGGGTTTATGTGCGTCCAACCACTGTCTAGAGTGGGATAAGTGAGTGATAGACAAACTTAAGTTATTCCGTGCGCTCGTATATTGCGTATTTCTAGCACTACGTCTGCAGTGGTATAACATAACGGGTTCATAACTTTACGGCTGCAGTCAAGCGTGACCAGACGAACGACTGTGCTAAGGCCACACGACCGACCGTCGACGGCCATAGAATAAGTTTCGGTTAATCCACTGTCCAGAGTGTATAATTTCACTCACTTATATCCTACCCCAGACAGTGATATACATACTACATAGGCCTACACTTGTATGCTCCAGACCTTCGACCTTTTGAATTTAAAATTGTCACACCATGCTCATAGGTCAGGGATTACAGACAAAACCCGTAGTTGCGACATATTTGGACCCCCGCATGATTCAAGCCCGTTATAGCTAACAGCCGCCACACTCCAACACTAACCCTAACCCTATCCCTAACTCCGGCCCTTAGCCATAACGGCCCGCTAAGGTGTGAGTCACCGTTCGCACAATAACAGAATCGCGGAGCGACGACGGATCGCATATTGTTGATGTCCGCACGACCGGCACGCTACCGTACAAGACATGGCACCATGACAAACGGCACGGAGCGTCGAGAAATTCACGATACCCAGGAGATGCATTGCAGAATCATTCACACCTGCTTCCGTACAAATAATCGATGTGTTTTTTGCAGCTTTCGTCTATAACGCACGACCTGCAGACCGTCCGTAATGCTTCTGCATTGCCGCGGCCAAGCTACAGTACGCCGCATTACGTGCGCGTCTTCTCCGTCCGTCCGTCCGTCCGCCTGTTCTGTACGGGCTTTTAAGTATAATTTTCAACACGGTCTACAGTGTATCATGCAAGTGTAACGGGATATAATACACAATAGACTGCGTTGAAACGTACTTATTTTACGACCGTGATCGACGGCGTGTTCTGCCTGGACGCACGTGTGATATACAAGTTTCACGAGACGCTATCAGTCGTCATGCTTGACTGGAGTGAGATTATGGGCACTTGTAGCAGACTTTATAGTGCGAAATTGGAGAATTAAGTAAGTCCTGAAATAACTAAAAAAACTAAAACGCATAAAAATGCTGTCTAAAATTATTATTATCACTGACCGGCAGGCGTTGCGGTATTGTTTGTCGGCGACGTAGTTGCGAAAGTATCGGTCGAACGCTTCGGTGCAAGTCATCGTCGGCTTGAGTAGCGGTATAAAACAACTGATCAGAGCACGCTTTCCTGCACGCACAGCACAGTATACGCAATGCAAAACACAATCGGATAATTCCAGCGAGGACACAGGATACCGAAAAACGAAAACCGGGAAAATGTTTTACTTTTTATTTCCTGTCTTGAAGTTTTACAAGCCGCGTGAGACTCTAAAACATTTCTGCAAATATTTCTGACGGCTTGCACGACTAGAATATAACTTAAAGATGTGGTTACATAAGCCTGAAACATTTTTTGCTGGACCAAGTAAACCATGATCAATCGGCGACCGCTGAATTTGTTTTCGTTCTATTTTTTATACAAATAAAAGCCGTGCTTAATCATGTCAATACTTTTTAAAACAATTAACATTTTAGCGTGTGCGTCACCAAGCGCCAGAAAATCGCAGTTACGTTTTGTTTATTTTTTCTTTAACTTCTAGCTGTTCCGTGTGCAAGTGGCGGACTAACAGCAAATGTTGTACAAGACGGCGGGCGGGCGGGCGTGTCCAAACCAAAAATTTATAAATTCAGTGTCGTTGATCACTATGTTCGCAGTAGTCGTCGCTAGAGTAGGCTATACGTTCGTGAACGTAATTGTGCATAGTGTTGTGAGTCGTGGGTAAATTACCGGTAAGTTGCCCGTAAGTTACCGGCAAGTTACCTGTAAAATACAAATATATATTTTTTGCTAACGATAAGTTACCGGTAACTTATCGGTAATTTGCGCGTAAGATACGCGATAATTACCGGATTACCGGTAAGTTACCAGCGACATTTGTTACCGGTAATTTAACAACACTAATTGTGCAGCAGCCGTTAGTCAGTTTATCTTTCTCTGCAGCACAGTCGCCGGTGCAAATTTCAATAACATTTTTGACTCTTAGCATTTGCATTACTTTTGAGTTATTGTTACTTTTGTTCTCCACTAAAGCAGCTACATAAGACTTAACTGGCACATTTTTTTGTTATTTTTGTCTATTATGCTATTCTTAAGCAACGATGCATAGTGTTTCATTACACAAGGTAAAGTGGCAACACTAATTAGGCAAAGTGATGATAATGATGATGATGAAGGACGAATAAACTTTAGCGTGGCGTTAAGTTCTAAGACTACAAGGACACGTAACAATAAGCTTAAACAGTGAAGTCACGTAATGGTGGTGCAATGAGACGTTCTTAGTCATATCTGTAAGATCGGGCAAAAAGTGCGGTTTTCAGTCTGCTGCGGAAAACTTGCAACGACGGCGATGACCGGACTGACTCCGGCAAACTGTTCCAGACCGATGCAGCAGTCGCTGGAAAGGTGCGGTCGCCAATGGTAGAACGCA
>Ga0056128_1008816_pt1 | contig 12698 bp, 11 predicted proteins | sample WorMetLIZISLAND2_FD_71113 | JGI IMG/M metagenome (GOLD analysis project Ga0056128, IMG submission 71113) | Marine gutless worms symbiont microbial communities from Max Planck institute for Marine Microbiology, Germany - Olavius geniculatus... ...
CAACAACCTGGTCCGATCCAATCCTTGCACACACGGACATTCCAACGGAAATCCCAGAGCTTGGTGGAGCACTGTTGCTAATTTTCAGTTAGGAACACTTTCCAGTTAAGAACTCATATAGGACAGACAGATAAAAGGATGGACAAAAAACTCACAAACAGGCAATTCCTGAAGTGCAGCCTATCAGAACGGGCACATAATAATGAGATCAACATCTGCAGATGAAGAGATTACATCGATAACAAAAAAAAAACCAAAACTACCTGGAACTGTGGCAGAACTGCTGGTCCAGCTGTCCACAGTAGAAGCTGCCGATCCATGTGACAATTCTGTCACTTTCTCACCAAATAAACTTGGCATGCGGCTCGCACTGAATGAACCACGGCTTGTAGTTGACACAGCTGTTGTTTTAGTAGTCAAAGACAAAAGTTCACTGCCTGATGTAACTGATGTGCTCTTGACAGCAATGTACAATGGTGCAGCCATTTGACTGTGGCCTTTGACAGAGTCATGGCGTACTGCCGCTATTCTTGATGTAGTAATGGTAGATGTTACAATACTGACGCTTAGCATAGAATCCATCACACATTTAGGAATGTTAGCTGTAGTCAGCAAGGGGCTAGAAAAACCCGACATCTGGTAGCTTGGTGAGATCCGGAGTTGGTTAGACCCACTGGAAGTTAGCTGAAGATGTGTGGAAGACACAAAACCCTGGCAGCTAAGCTGAGATGGCACTTGGGAATTAGTTCCTGGCGACATAGATGAGGATGAAATAACATAGATATTTGTTGGGAGTTGGAGATTTCTGGCTAGCAAATCTTGTGAAGGCTGTGATGGACTTTCTTGAATCTCCATCTCAAGAGGCAGAGTGCTAGACTGTGATGCTACTCGGGAATTCGTCACCGATGACACGGAAACGAATGGAATGAAATGGATATTTGCAGGAAGTTGGGGATTTCTGGCTGGCAAATCTAGTGCAAGTTGTTGTAGATTTCTGGGAATTTGAGGATTGTTAGTTGGTGACTTCTGGTCGCCGAGAGAGACCAGCATGTTTGCCGCCTCCTTCTCATCGAAATGTCCCTGCTGTTGATGCCGATTATGATGTTGTGTGTCATCTTTCCATTCAACTAGACTTCCAGCTGACTCTGTGGCAGCCAATGACGACTTAAATGACTGTGAAACTGTCAACTGTTGTTGGTCATGCTGACTGCTGACAGTCAGATGTCGTGAGCAGTACCCCTTCCTCTGCGACTCTTTCATACAGTTGCCATATGAACACAGCCGGCGCCATTGCTTCCCGTTGAACTTCTTTCGCACTCCACCCGGCATCATCACGATCTGTCCCTTGTCAAAGAGGTTCTTATTGGCCGCCGACTGCGGGGTGCTGAGCTGCGAGTCACTAGAGAAGGTACTATCACTACGACCGAGGGTCGGAGGTCGGCTCGGGGTCAACATGCCGTCCTGCGAGTCAGCCGAGGTGGAAATCGGCACGAAAAAACCAGACGTAGAGAGTGCGGAGGAGAATGCTGGGGTTCCGATGTCGCAGCTGGTTGCAGAGGATGAAAGACGAGTAGCGTCGGGGAAATATTCCATCCTACTGCTGCTGCTGCTGCTGCTGTTGTTGTGACAGTCAGTGATGCTGGCTACTTCAGCATTCTCGCAGTCTTCCTGCCATGGCGCCTTCACACAACCACATCAACAACAACAACAACCAGTTATCATCATGTTCACAACATGTCTTACCCAATGACCTACCATTTAGCCACAATACATCAGTTACAGACAATGACGAACAGACAACAGAAGACACACTGTGCCATAAATGCCCTACAGCATAGCTGTAGCATGTCAAAAAATAGGTCCTCTAGATAATTTTGAGTAGTTGATACGAAAACACTTATAATGTACAATACAAAGTCAAAATATCGGTTACTAACCAGAGTTTAAGGTAGTTGCAAAAACATATCACTTACTTGCTGACTTGCCGGTCTCCTTCCTTCCTTCCTTACTTACTTACTTACTGTGTACACTATGAGATCACATCATCAGAACAGATAGAAATGAAGGCAACCTGCAAAAGTCTAAGACTTGCACGAGTCAACCAGACTTGACGTTTCACACCAATACCAGCTTCAACATCATCACCAAGATCAAGTTCGACAAGAAACTTAGTCCCCGGTGGCTGCAGAACCCGCTCACGAACCACCCCAAGCTGGTACTCAACCTACAATGCACATGCACTACACGTCAGATTGCACAGCAAAGCGATGAGCTGACGACATTTCACTGAGAAAAAAAATAATACAACAGCAACTCTGGCTAATAAAGTACACCGAATGCAAATACATTACTTTGAGTCCCTTAGTTTCAAACAACGAACATCAGCAGGAGTTTCTGTAGAGTAATCTGTTCATAAAAATTACACTGAGAGATGTAGGTACTAAAGACAGTGGCATCGTGGAGGGAGGGGGGCAGAGAGGGAAAATGCCCCAGACTGCCCACATAAATTTCAGCCTCTTGTTCTTGTGTGAAAAAAATGCTTCCAAAAATACAAAATTTTGGTTTAACATCCCCCATTTTGAGGGATTTAGGGATAAAATTAAAATTTTAAGCACCCATAATCTCCTCTGTTGGAAATTAGGAGCCATCTGTCACAAAATTGCAACTTCCTGCCTCCCACTTTTTTAACCCATGTCGCCGCTAAAGACAGAGACTTCAACAACCTGGTCCGATCCAATCCTTGCACACACGGACATTCCAACGGAAATCCCAGAGCTTGGTGGAGCACTGTCGCTAATAACATTCTCCGGTGACGTCTGAATGATCTTGTCACTGTTCCCATCAAACTGAATTCCAATCGGACCATCACTAGTGCTGATGTGTTTGACCAGCCCGGGACAGTACACGGAACTGGTCGGATGCCGGGCCAGGACCCTGTGTCCCCTCCACTCCGAGAGATCAGTGCGTGAAACTGGTGGCAAAGAAACTTCTGAAAACTGGGCAGTCCGACAAGGCTCGATACAGCGGTCGGTGCTGTCCTCCGGTGTAAGATTAATTCTACGTTTCTTCGGAGGTCGAAGTATTGGTCTTGCATCAGTGGGACTGGTGCCATTCGGAACTGACTGCAACAGCTGCAAAGATGAGCCTACAGCATCTGAGGAAATGTCTGAGGTGTTAACACTGTGTTGAACAGCCGTGTTGTTCCACCTGGTATTTCTAGCACAGTCACCAGCATCAACATATTGCTCGACTTCTGTCGAAAAACTGACACTTTCAGTATTTCTGTTAATATCTATAGCTGCTCCAGTTGCCTCGGCTTTTGACAATGATGTGAGATTCGAACCATCACTAATCACCGATGATGTAAGATTCAGTCCATCACTAACGATCACCGATGACATATAGCTTTTTCGCAGTTTTGACAGCATGGCAGCCTACAAAAAACATTATAAAATGTCACTAAAATTAAGTATATTTGTTTACCAGATCACATCATAACATAAGTCAAGGTCAAGTGAAGGTCATCCCATGTACTGTGCAGAATGACCTTCTGTATGTACACAGAAAATTGTTATTGATGACTGCATTCAACTCTGAAGTCTTGCTTTAAATTTCAAGGTCATAAAAATTTATAACTGCATCAAAAGCAACACAGTTATTAAAATTATTTATTATTCACTGCAGAAACTATACATTTATCTTGATAACATGCAAAGCAATTTGGCTCTTTTAACTAATAAAACATCAGTCGACAGGCATCCATGTACAAGCATTAGATTTACACAACCAACCATACTGATCAATGCGCAAAGCTATGTAATATATTTCTTTATAAAATATATCTTTTCGTTAAAAAATATATAACATGGCACAGTACAGCAAGAGAGTATATCAAATTGCATTCAAATAATAAATAGTTGCAGAACAGTGACAGCAGTGGTTATATACAAAGTACAATATTTGCTGTTGTTAGTGATAATAAGCATGTTCGTCCCAGTTTGTACGCTGAGGTTTATTACTCTTCAACGTAACTGTCTCTCTGTGCGAAGACGTATATGCTATCCACTGGCTTTCCATACATGACATCATGGCTATTAATAGCTACATCAGCAGCAACAAAACTCTGAAAGCATAATCGAACAATCGTATCGAAATGCATTATCAAAACTGCTGAAAAACACTCCAAACTGTCTGCATTATCGTACATTGGCAAATTTTCTTTAAGCCTTCATTGATGATCATCTGCAAACGTTAGCGAGTTTGCAGAAATTTGCAGTTAAGTACGACCAGGGGCGACGAAAAACGCAACCCTAGACATCCAGTCCCGCTAACGAAGTGCCGTCTTGTCGAACATCTGGCCTATATTTCGGTGTACCCTCGTCGGCGAGTCGGCCACTGAACTGATAAACAATAAGCGGTGCTCTACTCACCGAAATGTGTGAAAAACCGACGACATTAAACCATTTTTCAGGCAGATCGACCCCTACCACCAACCACAGGCCCCACTCACTCACTTGCAGTGCTGCAATGTGAATGAGCATGCTGCGCGGCCTCTGATTGGCCAGCCGGCTCACGTGCCACAAAATCTGCAGCGTGATTGGCTGCTAATTTGGCCCCGGCGGTCGGTACCGTCTCATTAGTATTCAGAACATTACGTCACCACGTGCACAGCGACAGCGGGCCTGGAGTGAAGAAGTCCTTAACCATAATCGCGATTAACGACCGGTGGTTTACTAATCCATAATTTTTATCGTCTTTTCCACTGTCCGAGTCCGCTCACAATTTATTGGAAAACGCTCAGTACTCGTCATATTGCTTGGCTGACTTTTAATCAAGTAAATCTAATTATGCATTTACGGTAGCCCTCTAGCAGTTTCTCCGCAGCGCTGCGCTGCGGTAGGCCCCGGGTAGGGCCACGTAACCACGTTCAAGGACACTTTTTGTTTCGACAGTTCTGCTAGTATGGTTACGTCGTATGCTGCTGCAGACGTAGGATCGCACCATCCTCTGGCAGATGATGATCGACGTTGCTGTGGATAGGGCCAGTTCAACCAAAGTTTGTTTTGGTGCACTGCATTAAGTCCTCAAGGCGCCAAGCTGCAGTCTCGAGGCCAAAATTTATAAACAAAATAAATTAATTTACTGTTTATCAAAACGTCAGTGTGACGTCATAGACAGTAATGTGGTAACCAGTTTTTGAAAATTTGACAGCATTTTAGCTTCAACATTTTTTATGCTGAAAATCGGTAGGCAGTCATGTTAAAAAGTTTATAACTTCGTCCTTTTTCAACAGAATTACATTTTACTCGGCAGTTAAATGAAGAAGGTTTTAATAAATAAAACTGTAAAATTTCAAGTTAAAATTACACACTCTTGCTGAGAAAACAACGAAAAACTTTAAAGGGCTACTTTTTTGCTACACCCTGTAGACGAGCCAATATAGCGATAAAATAATTTTTGGGGGTACCCCTATTTGATGCCCGCCTGTGCAGGCCTTCTTGAACTAGGGGGTTGGAACTTGGACAGCTAAAATCTATACGTTTAATGCTCAAAATTTTATGCCTAGATTGACTTGATCTATCTGCAGCCATTTCGTCGCAATTAATCAGTCTTGAAATCTGCACTGCGGCCAGAAATTGCGAAAAATATCATTAAAAACCTCTATTTTTAGGGTTCAAAATCATTTAAGGTCATCGGTGTTGACAAATCTAAAAAGCCCGTTACAGTGCTTAGCAGCATATGTTTAGCTGCAAGTTTTGCAACCGTCTACACACCAGACAAGCCAATAGCGGCAAAATAACGTCTTTTAAGAGAGAGTACCCTTTTTGACTCCGTTTTAGGGAAACCCCTTCACTCAGGGCCACGAAATTTTGTCACAAAAAACTAACATATCCTTGTGGCAGCTTGCATGCAGTAAAGATTGTGTACGTAACCATAGCTCTTGCACCGTTTTGACAGGACTCAAGGGTGTGACAGCCTGGACGGACAGACACTTCGACGATGGCTAAGATGCGGGAGCATTACATGCTGTTGCAGGTAAAATCCAGCGGGCGCCCATTGCATTGCATTGCTTTACATCGACCACGAGTTGCTCGTCAAGTTACTCTATTGTCATAAAATAGTCAGGTCGCACAGCACTAAAAAGAACGAAAATACAAACAATATGGCGGATGCTTATAATTCGGCAACAAGAGGTCGGTAAACTTGATGTTCTTATGTATATGAGCAATGATCAGATGTGAACATGATGTCAACACGTATTCAAATAATGATAAGTTTGATTTAGCGATTTGAATGGCTTTGATTAATCACCTACTGGTATTTGATTGGTTCGTCGTATAATGTGCATTGTCGGAACTCATGCTGGTTTCTGTCGCAAGCGATCAGTGGTAAAAAGCGGATCAGCATTCAGCAGACGGGCGGATCTGCGGATGTTACGTTAGTGTTAGAGATAGGATTAGGGTTAGGAATTGGGTTAGAGAATGGTTAAACTAATAAATTGCGGCTTACTTACAGCGTTAGCTGTCAATGCATCCTCAGATCCACACATCCGCAATCGGTGTCTGACTTTTTCGCCCCTTTGCCGCCTCGTTCCCTGGCTCATTCGCCCCCTGGCTCGTTCGCCCTCTGGCTCTTTCGCCAGTTGGCTTGTTCGCCCCCTGTGCCTGGTTGATTCTCCCCTAGCTTGTTCGCCCTCTGGCTCGTTCGCCCTTGGCTCTTTTGCCCTCTGGCTATTGGCCCCCTCAACTTGGACGATTCGCCCCCGTTGAATACCGGTAATTTGACATCGAGGTTTATATGTAATGTTTGTCTTTAGGCCTAGACTGTTTATGCATGATGATGAATGTTTAATGCTTTGTTCAGTTAGGACCTATAAAATAAAATCATTAGGCCTATAGATGTATTTTATTATACAGAGAGTCAGAGATATCTTTGGCTTTTTAGTATGCTTTCTTGCCTTAGAATGTTTGCACTGATGTCTGATGCTGTCTATAGATCTAGGCATTCCGCATTTGTCGAGCAGTTATTAGGCCTAGACCCAAGTATACCTGTACGAATTCATTTTAAAGGAAGGTCGTCGTTGACACATATATATAATAGTTGCGCCGCTGCAGTGAAACCAAAGATGACTGACTTTGTGAGCAGTTTGTCATGTATAACGTTAATTGAAGTAACTATTAATCAGTGGTGTGACAATACAAGTTTACTTGTTGCCTTTCTGTAAATTGAAACACATGCCTCAATAACGAATCACCGGTATATTCAACGGGGGGATGGGGCAAATCATCCAGGGTGAGGGGCAAATCAGCCAGAGGGCGAAGGGGGGCGAATCAGCCAGCGGGCGAAAGAGTCAGGATGAGAACAAGCCAGGGGGTGAAACGGCAAAGGGCAAAAAAGCCATAATTCTCCACCATCCATAATTGACTGGAGCTTGACTTTTACGCAGCAGGACATCAAATAATTATTGAATTATCTAATAAATTGTCTTTGTTTTTAATGATGTCTACAGACAGATCGCGATCTCCACGACCTGCTGCCAGCGAAGAATCCATTAACAATATGTCTGCTTCGAGGTAATGTTTGTTGCTTATTTTAGCGCTTGAGGTGAAAGTTATCATGGCACACAACATTGTGTATATAATTAGTACAAAATGTGATTTCATCCAATGTGTTCACTTTTTTGGCTAACCTAGATGGACAAGTCAAGGAATTGACCGAAAGCTGAAAGTCAGAGAAAAATGCTACTAATTATTTAGTAAAAATCTTGTGATGGACTGGCTGTTGTCAACTTTGTGTTTGGGCACACACAAGTATTGTGTATTTGTAATTGGCTTTTCTGGCATAAGGTTAATCCATTGCATTAATTCACTGGTACTAGTTTGATTTTATATCATTACGCGCGAAAGCAGCTACGGCTTTCAGCGCATCTTAGCCATCGCAATTCTGTCCGTTCGTTTGTTTGTCACACGGGTGGATCAGTCAAAAGTGGTGCAAGCTACAGTCACTAAATCTTTACCCTCGGCTGCCTGGAAGACTCCAGTTTCAGGAACCATAAAGCTTTTCCATAAATTTGAAGGGGTAACTCCAAACGAGGGTGCTAATTGAGAGGTAGGTGGACAAAATTTGCGATTTTTGGCCAATAAGTCGCTGTATCTCAGTAACTGTATGAGATAGGGCCTAGGTTACTATTAATCACTAATAGGAAGTCGTACGCTATCATTCACAAGGTTGCGCCACGGAACTATCGTTATGCGATCCAGATAGAGAATTTGTTATTTGTATATTAACTTAGCGTGAACGTCCCAGTTTGAAAATCGGTCAATATTAATTGGTGAAGATATGGACAAAAGTAAAGTGGCGCATTTTTGGGCCCACCTTGTATATTGTGACAATCATCTTATGTTTGTGTATGAAGGATAAATGACAGCACAGAAAACAAAAACACAGGTCAGTTTGCAACTTTGCATACGGCTTATCTGTTACTGAAGGTTGCACTGATTACTGCCTGTTTCAGATTATTTTTCTCTTTGCTTGAAATTATTTTGCTGAGTAAATGATGGACAAGTTTCTGTAGCAATGACATACATGTAAAAAGACATAAGATATTACAGAGTAATGAAAAACGCTAAAACTACAGAAAATCACAGAACATTACCTCGCACGCCGAAGAACTGTGCAGAAGTCCAAAGCTCACTTTGACTAGTTAACTAGTTTAACTTGTTTATAAAAACTTGGAATAGTACTCGCAACTGTGATCAGACTAATTGAAATTGGAAATCAATGATTTAAATTCAGGGCAACTCAAGGGATTGCAGAAACGTTTATTTTTTTGTGCTATATGGTATGGATGATAAGATGGCTTCTGTTTATGTATCTTTGCACATGTATATTAGTACCTATCATTTTATGATTAAACGTTCTGTGATTTGTGATGTCTAAATTTGTATTTTTTTCTTTAGATGCTGCTGCTGGACTGGAGGCGAGGTTACGGAGCGTAGCTGATGGTAATGAATATTCATTTAACTCTAATTGTCAAGCGGCATCAATGCTTTTCTGTATTACTACTACTAATAAAAATAACATATGAACTTATAAGACGGTATCGGCCCGCTATTTCGAAGGTCCGCTATTCCGAAAGTTCATTGTGTGGATACGCGCCACAGTACTACGGTTAGGGTTAGGATTATGTTTAGGGTCAGCCTTAGGGTTGGGCTTAGGGTTAGTAGAAATTGTAAACTTTTGCAATAGTGGACCTTTGGAATAGCGGACCCGAATCTTATAAGACATGCAAAGTTAGCTAGCTGAATTCTCCGAGGCACCAAAATTCTTTGATGACAGTTCTGCTAGTGTGTGGCAGTGTTCAGACACTGGGCCACATGCCCAAAAAAGCAATGGGGTTTATTGTGTAAATATATCTAAATATCAACTGAACAATCTATTTTTAAGGCTCTTTTTTACTAGTACTGGTAATGAAATATTTTATTAAAGTTCAGTTTTTATAGCTTTTATTTTTATGAATTTGCAAATTTTTTTAGATATTCGATGTGAACTGTATTTCAAGCACATCAAGTTTGGCCGGATTTAACCCCACAACCCAGTAAAACATTTTGGGTCAAGTTTTTAATTTAACAGAAAAGTGTTTTAAGCCCTGGTGAACGGAACAGATATATGTGATTACAGTGGTTTGGCGTGTAGAATACCACTTAAGATATGATAGGCAGGGAAGATCCAGTCGACCTATTTGAGTACAGTAAGTAAACTGATCAGTGGTGTCCATTTATTGGCTTTTCTAAACATGTTAAGGAATCAGTTGTTAGTGACAGATTAATGCCAATTACTTTCAATTATTGCAGTGGTGTAATGCAGCAATTTGCTTTTCTGTTCTGTAGCTATCTTACTGTGTTAGTGTTGACAAAATAAACCCAACCAGGAACCAGACGTGAGTTTGATCTACTAAGCCACTGCTGAGATATGGCTGTTTGAAATTTTGTAACATTTTGGATTTAATTCGACATAAAGTAGCACTGTCGGATTTGCTGACCTGAAGACCTTACTTAGAATTGAACAGGAAGTGGATTGGATGACTGGTTGCTGAGATTGCGCAATTTGAAATTTTTTTCATGATGCGAGGTCGGTTATCGGTCAGTTGTCAGTCCTGAATATTATACCATGCTCGTATAATATGAAAGCAACTCTAGTTGATGTATTGCATTGCCATTGGTTGTCTGAATGTGAACATGTGCTGTAGAGCCGGCTGTTGAGTTGACAGAGGAAGAGAAACAGATGATGAGCGTCATGGGCTTCTATGCCTTCTCCACCACAAAGGTCATTCAACAGCTTACTTCATGTTTACTTCTAGCATTGTTGTACTTGTAGCTCATCTTCCCGCCTCATTGGTTAGACTTTTGTCAAGGCATAACTTGGTCAGTGGTTGTTAAATATCTCGTGCCAGAGTACTTCAGTGTTTATGTTGGCATGTGGTCGCTCCTTTGTACTGGCGATGATGCATTTGATTGCAATTGTTGGCATGGGGAAATTCAGCCAAGAATTTTGCCGGAGCAAGATTTTTAAAAATGGTTAGATACCGTACGTCCAGATTCCAGATGTAGGACTGGGATTCGGTACATCAGTCATTTGGTGGTCTGACAGGGTACTTCAGCAGTTTGAAAATTTAGCTTACCTGCACTGAGTCCTGGGGGAAATTGTTCTGTTCACTTCAGCAGCAGTATTTTATACACACAAGTCTTATAACAGAAAGTTATGATGGCTACACACTTTACTATATATGCTTAGTGTAACGTTATTATGATGTCAGAGTTTGTTTACATTGGTGTTACGTTCAATATGTTAATGACGAAAGGATCAGGCAGCAGCGTACCTGCCTTAGACTAAGCTTGCATCGTGGCCAAAGTGGCCAATTTGAGCCCAAACTTTAAATATTAGTTCCAAATGATTGTCTCCATGACTGTTTCGAATTTTGTGAAAATCTATCAAATATTAATGATTTTACACTAACTTATCTGTAGGGGTGCAGCTAATTTTGGGACATGGTGTAGGTGCATTTTAGGAATAATACTTTTCATTACTGAATGTTGCCATAGTCGGTCCATTTTCATTGACATGAGAGAGTTGGTGGCTTGATGGCTGTTTGGTCCTGTATGGCAGGTGATCTTCCACAGTTTTGAGATGGGGTTTCCAGTGAAGATACCCTAACTGATTCCTCATCCTAGTTTATTGAAGATCAACTTTGGTTGCCAAACATCGACAATTTTAAAAGAAATAAAGGTTGTAATGTGAGAAGAATAAAATAACGATTCAGTCTGGATGAGCTTTATTCGAAGAGATTTCTGTCTGTGGTGTGTTTGTGCAGAAGTTTTACGACGACGAGCGGGAGGACGATGATGAAGGCGGTCAGCGGGGTGGTCGCGGTGGCGGCGGTGGTTTCAGGGGAGGTCGTGGTGGTGGTGGTAGAGGAGGTGGTAGGGGAGACTCCAGAGGTGGAGGGTAAGTTGTGGTAGTTGTAATAGTGGCAAGTAGTAGCAGCATCAGCAGTAGTAAAGGTAAAAAGGTAAAGGGAGCCATGCCCCAGCTGGGGCGTAGGCGGGGTGCTCATCTCCCACTCGTGGCCGTTGAGTCCGTAGGTGGATAAACCACTTGAGTTCGTGACGCATGACCAGTGTGACGCCAGACCTACGGTTACCTTCCCAGCCTCGGGCATCACCGCCCTTTGACCAGTACCAAATTATACTGCTTGGTGACAGAGGCACGTGTGTGAACAACTTGCCTAAGGTCACTACCCGGCAGTGTCCTGGTGCGGAGTCGAACCTGCGCCCCTGAGTGACCTCAGGATTACAAGTCCAGCACGTTACTGTTAGACTGCCGAGCCACACCAGTAGTGCTGCAGTAGTAATAGTAGTAGTTGTTGTTGTTGTTGTTGTTGTGCTGCTTTAATGTTGTAGTAGTCATAATTTTGTACTAGTTTTAGCACAGTCTACCCATTTGTGTTAGTCCTTACCATAAACTTCAGTCCTTTCTATGACGAGCACATTTCACTGTTGGTCTATTTGTTCTACTCTTTGTGGCTGTCTGTTGTTTTGAGACACAGGTCTGGACAACTTATGTGGTCATTTTGATAGTTATCGGGAGTATGGGAACATGAATGCTTTACACATATTGAAAAATAGGACATCTTCAGAGAGATGGTTTGCCCAAATCACTGCAGTGGACTATGTTCATGTTGAACACCATGACCGCTTTTTGCATGTTAATTGTTTCAAGAACTGTCCAATTCATTGATCTGTGTGAAGCATGTTTGTTTCAATTTTTCATACGCCATGCTGTGCATCACTTAACAGATGATAGAATGGATATTGCGACTCAGTAGTGAGAAATGATGATTTCTCTGGATTTTCTATTTCGTTTACGAAACTGGATAAAAAACATTCACTTGCTGTTTCTCGGTGCATTTGTCGTCACTTTTAGCTGAGTAATTGATAAAATTTCTAAATGAATTTTAAGCAGTGTGGATTGTCTTGGACATTCACTAAAATTGTTACCTGTAGTTTTTGATGGCTATTAACCGTTACTGGATCAATTATTTGTGCAGTGTTAACTGCCGAAAACTGTGTTATGTGTTATTATTATTGCTTTTGTTGTTTTGTGTGTGTTTTTGTAGGTTTCGTGGACGGGGTGGAGGT
>Ga0056128_1008819_pt1 | contig 12696 bp, 8 predicted proteins | sample WorMetLIZISLAND2_FD_71113 | JGI IMG/M metagenome (GOLD analysis project Ga0056128, IMG submission 71113) | Marine gutless worms symbiont microbial communities from Max Planck institute for Marine Microbiology, Germany - Olavius geniculatus... ...
GTCTCAGTGTGGCTTTCGCCGAAACAGGAGCACAATAGACATGGTCTTTGTCGCTCGACTACTTCAAGAGAAATGCCGCGAACAGCACTCCAGCCTATACCTTGCATTTATTGACCTCACCAAGGCGTTTGACACCATCAATAGAACTTTTCTATGGGGCATCCTTAGCAAGTTCGGCTGTACACCGCAATTTCTTGCTGTTCTCCGCGAGTTTCACGATGGCATGGCAGCAAGAGTGGTTTTAGGCGGAGTTGAATCTGATCCATTTATGGTCAATGTGGGAGTTAAGCAAGGCTGTGTCTTAGCTCCAGTCATATTCAACTTATTCCTGGTAGCAATCACACTGCTTTTTCGTAACAGAGTTCTTCCTGCAGACAGTGCTGGTATCAATTATCGCCTTGATGGCAGCTTATTTAACATTCGCCGACTGCAAGCAGCGACCAAAGTTGAAAGCACACGTGTTTGAACTTCAACACGCAGATGACGCTGCCCTCCCAAGTCACACAGCTTCCGGGTTGCAACAGAACCTAGGCTCTCTGACCGACTGTTACCAACGTGCGGGGCTCGTCGTCAACGTAGACAAAACTGAGGTCTTGGCCCAAGTCTCAGCGGCACAAACCTCCGTAACCCTAACCTTCTCCATTGCCGGCTCCAACCTCAACAACGTTCACCAATTCACTTACCTTGGATCCATCCTGACAGAGGACTGCGATCATACCAATGAAATAAACCATCGTATCAAGCTGTCAGCCGCTGCCTTTGGACGACTCTCCCAGCGCGTGTTCTTTAACCATAATCTTACAGTCGCCACCAAAGCCTCTGTTTACCATGCCATTTGTCTTTCTATCCTCCTCTATGGATGTGAGAGCTGGACATTCTATCGCCGCCATGTAAAAGCCCTGGAGGCTCATCACATTAAATGTCTTCATAGTATACTTGGTGTTCGATGGTGGCATAAGGTACCGCACGCTGAGATCCGGCGAAAAGCTTACTCGGAATGCATAGAATCTTGGATCATGCAGAGGCAACTTCGTTGGCTCGGACATGTCATCAGGATGCCATCATATCGCCTCCCCCGTCGTCTCCTCTACGGCGCATTGCAGCAGGGTCACAGGTCTGCCGGAGGTCAGAAAATGCGCTTCTCTATCCACGTCAAAGACACACTTAAGAAGTGCGGCATACCGCCCGAGCAACTAGAAGTCCTTGCCTCTGACCGCGATACTTGGCGTACCACGTGCAATCAGGGTTTGACCATCTTTCGCTCCAATTATGCTGCTGATGCTGAAAACAGACGGGCTCGCAGACATGCAGCATCTACTTCTTCTTCCAGTGCCACTTGTCACATCTGTGGCAGAGTCTGTGCATCAGACTTCGGGCTTCGTAGCCACCTCCGAAGCCACACCCAACTGACCTCTAGCTCAGCGTCATCGTCGTAATCGACGGACTACTCCAAGGCAAGGCAAGGCCGTCTTCCGCCGAGAACAATAAGATCTCTTGTTACTAGCAGTCAGTCAGTCACTGACAGCATGCAGGAGCTACTCACGTACTTGTAATAAAACGATTACAAAATCGTAAATCTTATAGTGTCCTATCTACAGCAATAAAGCCAATAGTGCATTATAGGCCTAATGTCTAGATTAATTGCGAGACACATAAGTCTTCTCAGTTTTGTGAAAAGCTGGAGAAAAATAAATGTTCATCTGACCAAAAAAAGCCAATTAAATTATTGCTAGCAGAACGGGTATATTCGCTCGTACCCGTACCTGTAGCTTCGTAGTTAGTACCCGGCCCGTTCCCGCGGGTACGGGCCGGGTCGCAAGCCTCTACTTGCGAGCAGTTAACTCAAAACTTTAAAAAAACTTGACTTTGTGAAAACAGTTGTTAAACGTCATCTGAAACATTTTTACTTCTTGTTCTGCTAGCACATCGAGTTCGTTTAACGTTAGGCCTATAACAATTAACGCGCTACGCGTTGAAATTACTTACTAGTTCACGTAGTCTACTTACTTATTCTTAATGTTTTGGCCGACCGCTAAGCTGTAAGCTTAAGGTCATAAATGTCATAATTGTCGTCTGTCCGTCCGTCCGTCCGTTTGTCTGTCACGGATGTATTGTGGCTAAACGATGCAAGATAAAACCTAGGTTGCTATTGATCACTAATAAGAAGTGGCATGCGCCCTTTCAGATGACATAAAATCATCGACCTTAGATAACCTTCAAAGTCAGTGACAACCAGTACGGTCGGCTTCACCCTAGCAACAGCTGGACTATTTGTTTAGTATTTTTGTCAGCTTATATTTGGTTTTGACCCTCGGCTAATGTCTATACCTTTACTGCAAAATACCAATTAAGCCTAAACGGTTAAACCACCCAAGGTGTCCATAGAGAGGGTTACGTAGTGACATCCAAGATGTCTTTCGATCAGCGCCACCAACGTTCACTGATGTTTTATCACCGTGACGTCCACATACCAGCGCCTTACTGGCAGTGTGCGCGGCCGGCGAATGTCCAGGACGGAAATGTTGTCTCCCGGTTCACTTGGCAATAAGACCGACTGTAAATCATTCCATAATTGACCGCAGGGGCCGCTGCCTGCAAATATTCTTAAATTCGCCTCAGTGCAAAATCGTTGGAGTACGGCTTCAAAGCGCACATAATTTTTGTGTTCGTTTTATTGTGCGTTATAAAACGCAGTCTATTGTCCGCCACAGTGAAGTATTGGCTACAGTGTGTGTTAGAAGAACAGAAAAACTTTTTGCAGATCAAACTGGAAAATGCGTGTAGGCGGTAGGCATATTTCGTTCCAGTGCTGGCATAACTATTTATGGCCGCCGACCTAGCACTGACTTATTTTAAATTTCGTCAAAAAGTCCACTTTTAAGTTCACCTAGCCTGGCTCGCGGTGCCACAACATTGATGCCAAATGTGCATCATTTTGTGGACATTTTTGACATCTGGGGACTTCGATAATTGAACTTTCTTTGAAGTTACTAAAAATTGGCATATTTTATTTCAGCCATGAGAAACATTTACGTTAATGTAATTTTTTCAAGCATTTTTGTTTGAAAATTAGGAGCGCGTGGTGGACAGACGGACGGGTAGCAGACGATTTGTACAACGCCATTGTTCCTTGGAATTTGACGTTTCGTACCACGGCGCTGGAGGGATGGACAAAGCGGCTTGTTATTGGCTACCTAGCGATTAGTAACATCGTATAGACGTAACCAGGCTTACGAAGTTACACATTTTACACACAGTGGCATATTTAAGGCGGGTCACGGTGCGATGCCCCCCCCTTTGGCCCGACCACAAAAATTTTTTACAGGCGACTTTATATGAAAAGGTGCGTTTTTTGCCATTTTCCAGCAAGAATTGCAAAATTCAACAATGTTTGATGGTTTGTTTTCATACCGATACCATATGCGATTAAAATCCATGTGAGATTGCATATAATATGACGCCGGCGTTGCCGAACGCTTTTGAAAACCAGCTGCAAGCCGTATAGGCCTATAATATTTCGCGACGGCCAGGTTTAGAGTCCATGGATGAGTGACACGGCACAGACATGAAACCAACAGCAAGGCAGTCGGCGTCTGGCTGACGCACACCATGGGCGGTGGTTAATTAATATTTCAAAATGTCAGATCTGAGTTCAACCCGAGACGAACCCGCCCACAACTTCCATAGGCTACAGCAAATAAGATATAAGCCTATCCAAATGAGATATGACTATTATTGCATGTAACGCGACTATGACGGCGCTCTTAAGATGCGTTCCTTTGCCCTGTCGACTGTGACACGCCATATTCTCAGATAACACAAGCTGCAGCGGCATCATACGGTGCCAGAGATCCTATGTGCGATGTTATCAGAACTCATCAGTATGAGAATCCCAGGAACCAAGCTCCGTATGCCAGCGTCATGATATCATAATGTCATTAAGCGACAAAGTGCCCTATTTCACTGGAGTGATAGACAGTTTGGACACGCCAGCTCGCCCGCTGTCTTGTACAGCATTTACTGCCAGCCCGCCACTCGCACACGGAACAGCTAGAAGTTAAAGAAGGGATAGACAAAACGTAACTATGAGCTCAGCTTAGTCATTAGCAAGTGAAGACGACAATGGCAAAGCGTCAGACTGCATACGTTTTACGATGTCAAACGCCAAAGACACGGCACACCGCTTGCGAGCGACGACATCGACGACGATCAACGGATCAAGCATTCTGACGGTAGTCGGACACTTTGGGTCTTTTCTATTCATCCTTGGAGACGGACAAATTGGGTGCTAGGGGTGTTGGTTTGGGCTACAGGTATTTGGACGTCGGTCCATAAACAATTGAGTATTCTGCTCAGCCACTATTCGGTTTCGCTTAATGTATACTCAGTACCTTCACTACTTAAGACCCGCTTTCACGCGTCGGCGTGCTCAGGTGTTTAAGCCAATAGCTAGCTTCGCCGCCGTCACGGTCAGCGGCGCCACTTCAAAGGAAGGACCCAACGTGTTCGTCCCCAGGGTGACGTAATACGACCCAAGATGTCATACAATCATTCTGACGACGACAGACCGGGTTTGACACGGCCCATTTATTATTGTTCAGTAGGCCTACTGTGCCTATTGTGAAGTTTATTGCCTTTTTATAACTTACATTAATCAGTGACGACGTTTTGCAGCTTGATAAACTCTATCTTTTGCTAAAACAACGCAAATATCTGTGATTTCAAATTTCAGAAAAATGGGCGAATTTGCGGCTTCCATTGAACGTTCAAAAGCCAAAAGTGTTTCAGCTTCAGGGGGCAAAGCCGCCTGACCCCCCGACCAGGGGCTCTGCCCCTGGACCCCAGACCTCCGTTATAGGCTCGCGCTCAGCGCGCTTGCCATGCCCATCTTTGCCAAATCGCCACTGTTTATACATACACCAGTTGCAAAAATTTGGCTTTTTTGACGTTGACTCTGTTTATGGAATGTCTCCCATTGAGTGCATAATGACTCCGTTGCGCGTGGCAGTCGTGCCTTTCTTTCGCTGCGCTCTGAGCCTTTACGACGGCGCCTGGAAAATCGGTGCACGCGATTTTATCTCAATAATAATTCTGTATTAGTTCGCATTTGTAAGCGCCGTTTCAGCGGGTCATTTCGCATTTTCCCGAAAATCTACTAAATTACCGCAGATAATTAGGTGATTTTTCGCACTATATGTCCAGCGGCCTGTGCCAGCGTCAACGCGGTCCTGTCCACAAACATAGATCCAGATCGCTAGATTATTAACAAGCGTAATGGTGCAGCAGTCGGAGTCCGGCAAGCCGACGGTGCATGGTCCATACAGTGCTCGACGAGCTTCGGTTTGTTGGGGCTTGTTTTATAACGCGCTGCAGAACAAGCTGTGCAATAAATGAAATGTCTACAATTTACTACAATCTTGATACATCTATAAAGTTTGCGGCAATTCAAAAAAAATTCATGTCTCTAAAACGGCGCAAATAGTTTTGAACACGGAAAATAACGATGGCTGTTCAAAGGAGTCTTTGCCGTATGACTTGCTATTCAACAAGTCCATCAACAAACCGCAGTGGTGGAATGTAAACTTATCGATGCCATGGTTATGGCCTGGCTGCATATCATGCTGCATATCGACGCTGGAGTTTAGAAGCGGCGACTTCCACACGAGGCCAGATTTAACGATCTACAGCAGCCCGCTATCACACTCCGATTCAATGCATGCACTTTGCCTATGTTGAACTGGGTTAAAAGGGTGTCGTAGCATTTTGCCTAATCTCATTTCGCCTAATAGCTCCCCCAGTTGAGTCTACCGCAAAGCCCCAACCGAAATCGAACTAGGGTTAGGGTTAGGGTGAGGGTTAGGGTTAAGATAAGTATACGACGCGAAATGAGATTAGGCGAAATGAGACGACACCCGTCGTATGCTTACTTTCGGTCGGACAAAAAAAATGGTACAGAAAAAATGATGAACGACAAAACAAAGCTTGTCAAAGAAGCAAAAAAACGACAAAGCAAGTCGTTGTTGTTGGTCCGCCTATCAAAAAAAGATTAGGCAAAATGCGATTAGGCGAAATGCGATTAGGCGAAATGCTACCCAACCGTTAAAAGGGAAAGGTAAAAGGTTCGGTACTTGCTATAGCGTTTCTTACACAAGTCAGACTCGTGACCAGAAGCGCTTTATAATTTCAAAAGTGGCAGCTGATTGGCATGAGCTGATAATATGCCGCAGCACACTATGCGGTCATCCATACCCGCTTCAGAGAACAACTGGACCCACGGTTTGCAGCCAGCAGACATACCACCCCCCAATCAGCCACACTAGACCTTTACTCTGTAGCACGTAAGCTACTACTCATTTCCGATCTCACAGTGAGTGGGAGGCTAAGTTGACCTGAGCACACAGTGACAGTAGGTTAGCAACTTGCTCAAGGCATATGACCCAAGGTAAGAATCAGTCACTATCAACCAATCATTAAATCACGTGCACCTACACAGGCACGTACGTAGGTGTAAACAACTTGTTCGTAGTTGTTACTTGGTAGCGAACCGGCTGGAGTCGAACCAGAAACCTCTCGGTCAGGAATTCAACGCCTTAACCACTTAGCTACTGTACCAAGCCACCGCCGAAGAAAGGACATTTCCCTGTTTGGCAATGCACCCACCCAGTCATTCTTTCTTTGCCAGTAGCACATTTTCTCGCTCAAGATAAACATCACATGCAAGAAGCAACTAGAGCAGTGTTTCGCAGAGCTGACACTGATCACGGCTTGCGTCGGCTTTATACATGTAGAATCGCAGAGGTTAAAATTATGCAGCTTCGCTGCTGACGATTAATCGTTAAAAAATTACCGACTAATAAGATTTTAATGGTTAAAATATCAATAAAAATCACGTAAATAAAATGTTGTAAACTAGACACAATGGCATCATGAAATGCATCTGAAATTATCTCAACTGTCATCTGTTTTGTTTTCTATTAAAATCATTTTCGTTTGTTTATCAGTCTAAACACTCACTGCAATGTATGATTAAACAGGCGACAGCTTGTAGATCAATAACTAAAAATGCTAAACAAAAAACGCATTTTCTTTGCCATCTTTGGCAATTACCACTGTTAACTTTAATTCGAAATAAACGATTAATTAATTGTTATTTTTTAAAGTTAACTATTACAGCTTTTTAGTGTTATATCAGCTCTACATTAAACTTCTGTGGTGACTGACGTCAACAGATAAAGCGCAACATTACTTTGCTGGTGCCGCTATTGCTAATAAAAATTTTCTCGTGACAAACTAAATGTCGACCCTGCAGAGTAAGTAAGCTTAGTAAACCTTAAAGCTTGACATGAAGCAGCAAAAACGTGGCCATGATGCATGGGGGCAGGAACATACTACTTCCAAGTGCAAAGCGGATCACCTGCGGGCTAAGCGCTCGCCAAGCTGCAGAGTTAAAAGCGAACACGCAATCGCCGGAAATCGAGACCAGAAGAACTGCTTTAATATTGCGACGTTCTCTTGCATTATTAGCTTTGTTAGGCTTACATTATTGTCGTTGGTAGTCGTTACTGCAAAAGGTACACGGCGCTGCAGCAAACCTATTAAACGAGGCAAGAATACGAGGCTTAATGAGATTAGGCCTACTTTGCGACAAGAATGATGTGGATCTGAATAGCTTGTAGGTTTACTATTGTTACTTACTTACGACTGAGGTTCTATACGTGTGTCTGGTAGATGTATTCAAGGAATTGACAGCGACAGAGGTGTTTATTCACATGGACGAAAATTAATCTTAGTCTGTAACATTTATTCATTCGTCCATCATTTGTTACAAAAAGAGAAAAAATAACATCTATGTGTATTTTGTATTTTTTTCTCTCTTTTTTCATTATTTCACGTTTTTGTGTACTGCGTGTACAATTTTGATATTAAATAAAATACATCTACAAAAATACAGAGATAATGAGCAATTGTACACATAACCTAATACGCACAAACGTTATCACAAAAATCATATTAGGCAATACTAGAAAAATTGCCATTCATTGTCCGCAGTTAATAAATTTAAAACTGCCATTTGTATAACGTTTTCCAACGCTGTTACTGTCAAAATAAGTCAAAAATATGTCGGTCAAGCCAGATAATAAAGCTTTTACAGTCTTGCTGCTTCTTCTGTGTGTACGCAGCTAAACAGTCGTATCTAGGCTACTGTAAATGGCCCCTGCGAATGCACCATTAGGGGCCTAGAAACGCAATTACGTAGAGCAAGATAAGTTTACGTGCAGATGTGTAACAGATGGACAATGACATGAAATTCATACAAGCAGTTTGATTGCTGCAGATATCACAACATTTCGTGATCATTTTGCAGTTAGGGTTGGTCCAGTTAGCCTACTTTAATTACACGTACAGTATAGGCCTATAATCTTTATTTCGCCATGAAATAGCAGTAAATATTGAACAAAATTTAACGAAACATAACTAAAAAAATAGAGAAAATGACGCACGAAATAACAATGTAAATGTCACAGCAATGTCATGGGCCTATCGTTTAAATTTTAAATTTTTTCTCGGCAATTGTAGAACAGATGGCACAAATATTTTCGGCTGTTAATAAACTTTGCCAGAAATTTATGCTTTGGTTTTACAATATAACTTTCAAAAACATAAAACATCTTTTTCAAACAGCCAATAACAACGTTTTTAGACTTGGTATTAAATATTTTCATAAAGCTGTTATTTGCAGCAAGCTGCAGAGACTCAGTTTGGTTCTTATTCAGGACAAACTTCACCGTAAAGCATCGCAGGCAAACACTTCGTTGTTAGCAGCTGGGTAATAACGTCACCAGTAGCAATAATTGATGTCATACCTAATAACTTTTCGTGTAACAATCGACGACCTGCTTGCTTCATGCTGTGCCCCGTTCATTTTTAGGAAAACCCACAAAAAGACAGAGTCCTAGTCCTATCCTATTTTAGCGATGCGAAAACCGAGTTTAAGCTTTTCCGAAAACGCAACAATATTACGTTCAACTTTATAACAGCTCTTCTACATACAAAATTCCGAACAAATGTAAACACAAATAATAAATAATTCGCATTATTTTGACAGTGGACAGTTAAATTCAAACAAAAAGCTTAACTTACCAGTCTTACGACACATAATGATAATGAATATTTTGCAGGGGTAAACTGAAAACCAACTGCCAATCGCAACCTAGCACAAAAATAAACAAAAACTAGAACCGTATTAAACGAAAGTAAAATTAAATAGTAAAACAACAGCACACGGTTATAGAAAAGTCCGAAAAATAAAAGTTTGAAAGTTAAAAAAGCCAAAAAATTTTGAAACTGAAACTATAAACAACTAAAGCGAAGAAGCCGCAAGCGAGTCCATGAAGTAGTCGAAAAGGGTGCCATACGGAGGGCAAGATTTGAGGAATAATCAAAGTTCTGAGGTTTAAAAAGCAAAATGTTAGATTAAACAAATTGTTGATCATTTGACAGACTGAAGGCTGACGCATGTCCAGGAAGCTAGGCCTGGTCTGTTATAACAACGTACGTCATTCAACGGTGTATGGCTTGACCTGATCACACTAACGAAGCCAATGACGACGTAGTTGTACTATTCACTGCATAGAGAACGCTTTCGGTACCATTTCATCAACATCATTAGCAGAGGCAACAACAGCAGCAATGTTAACAAGGATTCCTTGTTGCAACCGTCATGAGAGCCCTCCACATCGTGTTCAATTTACGTGTTTACGTCAGCATCCCACGTATCAGGCCTATAGCCACTGATGCTATTTCAGGCGGTGTCGTTGGAGGCGATTTCGTGTATTGCGGTATATTTTTTGAAGTGTGGTCTCTCTGTTAGTTGGCTGTCGTCTGTCAGTAGATTAGGCCTATATATTCGTGCTTTTGCTTAAACCGTTTAACGAATTAACATGCATCGTTAATGTGGTCCATCCTAACCTCTTAGGGGACGAAAGGATTTAGAGGTCGCACTCTAGCCAAAATATGCAATTGTTTCTGATCTACAAAAACATAATTTATGATTTACTACGTCCCCACCGTAGTCAGTCACCTTGTCGTGGTGGTGGGGCTTTGCACCGATAACCCGAAAGATTTCTAAAATCTGGAGGCGAGGAGCTGACTAAGCGCTGACCAAAACGTGAAAGCAGATTGCTGCATGTTACCAGTGGTTGTGTGCTGGTTTCGGCTCCACAGCCGACTACGGCTTCACAGGCGTCTGTTTACGGCTTTACAGCCGTCTGTTTACGGCTTCATAGCCGTCTACGGCTTTATAGCCGCTTGTGGTTACATTCAAGGATGCGAATTGGGCCGAGCTGATACGGCCTCAGCGCTGGGCAGGTGTAAGAGCAAGCCAACCCCGGAGGTAAGGTAAGATAAGGTAAGGATTTACTACGTGGCAGTATCGATGTCGTTTTTACTAAATTACTTTGGTCTTTGTTACTATAACTTATATATGTAAAAAAAACTTACCAGTTTAAAACTGTGTGTAAGAACGATGTGATGATATCAGTCCTCTAAAACAGCAAAAATCATCTGGTTGTCGACTCTATCTTGCACACAGCCGAAGTTATGATAGTTTAACGAATTTTTAAATTTTTCCCATAGGCGCCATTGTAATTTGTGTCGAATTATTCGAATAAATAAGTGAAGAATAAAATTTTTATTTTATAACAATGAAAAGGCATTTCCTTGCGCAGAACCGCGCCATTTGACGTATTAAGCGTAAAAATCGGTCAAACGGACACGTCCGTAGGCGAGTTGAAGTACCAAAAAAGTGTAGTAAATTTCGAACAGGAGGGGGTATATTTCACCTATATCGGGAGCAAAAACCCCTGAGCGGACTGAGCCCAAATTTTTTTGGTGGTAAGAGTCCACGACGTTATCACGCCATTCAAATTTGGTGACGATCGGTTCAGGGGTTTTGGGTTGGCTGAGGGTCAAAAAAAATTTGCATTTCCCATAAACTTTGAAGGTTGTCCTTACGACACTCACACTATCGTGTGAGGTGTGATGATGAGTGAGTGAGTGAGTAGGGTTTAACGTCCCGCCCGACACAGCATAAGTCATTTCTACATTGTTGGCTTACATTCTTATCTCCAGTCCACTCGGTTTTGTCCAATCGTTATGAATCCATTTGAAACGTTGTTTTTCATCAGTAACAGTTAATCAATCAGTTAACCAGAAATGCCTGCGCAAAACCGTAATTATACGTCGAACCTAATATTGTTCAACAACCTAGCAGGCATTGTCGAAAAAATGCGCTGCTGTAAAATCAATATGTGACATCAGCTGCAAACTCGGCAAAGTTATCAAGCTGAAATAAATTTATCGAACGGAAATATGGCTGCAAATTTGTCATTCTGAAAGGAAATTACCGTCTGTGTGTTGACATGTTTTTTTGCTAATATAATTTGCCAGTTAGTGATCGATTTTCTAAATTTTTTACTGGCACGCTCTGAGGACAATTTGCAATAACGTGACTATTACATATCTTACCACACCGTAAATGCGTCTTTACACTACCTTGTGAAATATCAATGAAATATGCATACATAACGATAATCACAAACAAACATTTTGGCAAAATTGAAAAAAACATTTCAGACCAACATTGTAGTGAATGATCTGTATGATACTAAACTGTGTGGTTCTAACACAGTCTAGTATTATGCAGATCATTCATCGCAATGTTAGTCTAAAGTGTTTTTTTCCATTTACCTAAATTTTTGTTATTATCGTTAGTTTTTGCTTACATTTATATTTCACAAGGTAGTGTAAAACGCATTTACCGTGTGGTGAGGTATATAATAATCACATTATTGCAAATTGTCTGCAGAGTGTGCCAGTAAAAAAATTTTGAAAATTGACCAAGATACGGACACAAGTAAAGTGGCACGTTTTTTCTGGCCCACGGTGTATAAACGAATAGCTGTACATTTTTGCATTCAACTCCACGAGGTAATTCTTTTAAAAACTTAAAAACAATTGTCTCACGTTTGTAAAATGTAAACAAGAAAATTGGATAAATATTTATAACTCTCCCTGACTGTAGTAAACAAATTCACGTCAACACGATATAATTTGATTAATAAACGATACGGCAGAAATACAATGCCTACACGCAAACGCATTATAAATTTCATTTTTGTACATAATTATTACAGTAACTGATCACACTGAACAGACGCAAAACAAACATTTTTTAGTCTGACTGACACGACAAAATCATAATAGCCTAAAGTTATTTTTGTACGTCTGGCCTCTCGCAAAATATAGCGCTACTTGGTGTCTCAATTGTTATTTTAATTAACAAAAAGCTCAAATATTTCAGTCAAAATGTTTCAAACAGAACCGTGTAACTGTGTTTTTGTCCTATTATTTTTTCTATTTAGTTTTGTTTTACTTTGATCAAATTTGTCTTCGTCTACTAATAAAAATAATTATTTGCAACTTTTAACAACAAAATTTGGTCAAGCTTTAGCTTTTATGTATAGATGATAATTTAAAAAAAACACATTGTGTACGTTCTGCAATATATTTATTTTAGGTCCATTCTTTTAACAAGATAATGTTCATACGAACACGGAGTGTGTCCAATGCATTTCTATAGTTTACAGTATATGTCCGTATAAATATAATCAGTGAGCTATTTAGACTGGTAGAAAA
>Ga0056128_1008820_pt1 | contig 12696 bp, 8 predicted proteins | sample WorMetLIZISLAND2_FD_71113 | JGI IMG/M metagenome (GOLD analysis project Ga0056128, IMG submission 71113) | Marine gutless worms symbiont microbial communities from Max Planck institute for Marine Microbiology, Germany - Olavius geniculatus... ...
TTAAACCAACTCAACACAGTACCTCTAATGCCATATATAGATAGCTTGTGAATTAAAATGTCATGATTTACCGTGTCAAATGCCTTCTGAAGGTCTAAATACACGCCTATAGTTTTTTTTAATGATTAAGTGCCTATATATGCAATCAATAACTTCAGTTAAAGCTAAAGAAGTACTATGAAATTTTCTGAAGCCAAACTGATTATCGTAGAGTATGTTAAATTTTTCTAAGTAAGCACTTAATCTATTTTGCATTAATTTGTTCAAGTATTTTGCCTATAAGTTCGGCCGGAAATCGAGACCAAACGCCAAAAAGCTAGAGCGGACGTGGGGTTCTTGGGGTAGGAGTAGCAGCGAACTAGGGGTTCATGGAATGATGGAAGAACGCCTCAAGCTCCCCAATCGGGGTCCGGGAGAAGCCCGGCCGCAAATGCGTTCTCTGGCAGTGGCGTAGTCAGAATCTAAGGGGGACATTTGGGGGTAAGGGGTGAGGAGGACTGTCCCGTCTCCATCGGGAAAAAGAGTCTTGGAGAAAAAATGACTCTCCGCAGTAAATTTTCGATTTGTTTTTCGTCTGAAAATAGTGTTTTGGTGCATTTTTGACACTATTTTGACTAACTGAGTAAACTTCTAAAGGCCTATATAGGCGGCACGTGCCCTAGTAGGCTAGTGCCCCATATGGCTATACTCTGAACAGCGTTCTGTGGGTATAAAAAGCCACCAGAAAACGCATTCAATGGGTGCAAATTATATCGTTTATTTTCACTCCATAAATGCTTATTTAGAATGCAGTTTGGTACACAAAGCCTTTTAATTCCAATATTATGGGTCCCTTGATTTGTGGACACTCAATTCCTTGAGCTTGCCGTGAACCATAAACTCTGCTCTTGCCGCACAAACTGTATGTTCTGTACACACTGCAGCAATTTCACGACTTACATCGGAGGCGATCGGCGGTATAGGCCCTATGTAAGCCTAATTCACGTGTCTGTATGGACCAAAAAAGTTGTTTCGGTGCCGACATATTACGCGACCGTCTCCCATTTATGCACAAACCGCACTTACTTATTTTGAATTTCAACTGAAAGTGCACTTTTGCACTGCCAAGTTCCAACGCGCAAGCCGCGTTCACGCTATCGAGATATGTCATATTAAGTGAACCAAGGTGGCACATGACTGTCATGGAGTAGTCCATGAGTAGGCCTACATTTGACACTGACAGCAGTGCACTGAGTGGGTAATTTGAATATGAATCCGATGCGTGCACGTGCGGTTGGACTTGGACATAAAAAGATCAACCCGCGGGCTCGAGGGAATAATCAATTAGCCCATGGACTACTCCATAATTGCTGTGTTCACACTCAACACTGAACTATCGGAGAGGGTGGTATACAGCTCTTAAATTGAATGTTTAAGTGTTGTCCATTTCGCTATAGCCGTTATGAAAACAACTCGAGGTTTCGTTTGCCAGTGGCGTTGTGGGCGGATTTTGTCAAAAAATGCAACATTTGGAGCTAAAACATTTTTGAAAAATTTATAATGCAAATTGAAATTCTGAGCACCCATAATCTCGTCTGATGTCGAAAATCTGCAGTGCCTGTGGGAAAATTGCAACTTCCTGCCTATTTTTTAAATCCACGACGCCGCTGTTAAAACAAGCATGTTAGAAATCCGTAAACTACAATCAGCAGGCTCGGCGCCGAAACATTACTCAACCGTTTTATATATAGGCCGCATTATGCGACATGGCCGCCCATCAGTCAGTCCGTTTGTGCCATACAGGGGTTCTGGAAAATGTGCAAGGCACAAAAAAGCCAAAATAAGGACAATTGATGCAAACGTTCTTTTCATCTGCAGTGTAACCGGCGGTGTGAAGTGATTGAAGTGAAGGTGACTGTGGCGACAGCCGACGTTAAAATCCGCACGGCGCACGGAAGTATATAGGGAAGTATACAGTCGCGTGCATGTACCGTAGGGGGTCTGCTATAGCAGCCGCTTGTAGTTGTATTCGGTCTATCCGTATTGCAACAGACTGCAGAAGCATTCAAGGCTGTGAGTTCCATTATAGTGTGTTTACACGATCCAGCAAACGTCCAGCATTAGCACGTGTATTTTGAATACATTTGCTGGGCGTTTGCTGGATCGTGTAAACACCTCATTAGTAGAAGCCCTCAAGAGAGTGCAGTCCTCTGCTCATATAGTAGGCCTAATGCAACTGTCAGCTTCTGAGCAGCATTCTGCGACCTGGCGAAATCTGTTTACAAACATTTAACCACTTCTTAGTTAGGCCACGCTCTAGGGCCTACACATACCAAATTTTCATTAAAAGCAAGTCATTACTTTTTCACTTCTGCTTCTGCTGCAGGAACAATAGGCCTATACAAGACGTTTGACGAAAGACGAATGACGGAGCCAGTCGACTGAATAGCGGTTTCAAGTTTTTGACCCAAAAAATGAATGTTGGCAATCTTGCGCACAAGGACAGAAGCAGACACAGACAGACAGACAGACAGAAACATATAAGCACATTAACCAAATCTCCTTCCTCTGGCGGATGTACCAACGTGCTTCGCGGTCTCGCCGTTTTTCCGTGACCTAGTTTACATGACAGATAGTCACGCGTCTCGACTCTCGAGCAACCAGCAAATGCGACAGTTGGACCTAATCCTGCCTACCTTAAATAGGCCCTATTTAACACTGACTCACCTACGTAGACCTACCTGATATAGGAGGCGGGCTGCTGCAGATGATGATGCTGTTACGGCGTGACGTCGTGCCTACGTGCGCCTGAACAGAATGATCGTTGTACGGTTGTATCGACGAAACCGGCCAAGGTGGCAAGGACAGACAGACGAAACGGCGCAGCATTGGTGGGACGGACGGGACCGACACGGGCACGCTGGGGCGGGCCTGCCGTCACGTGACTAGCGGCTCTTGCATGGATGGTCCAGGCGCTAGCCAGCTAACGTTGGCTCAGCTACCGTCATGTCGTAAATCTTCTGACCCTACGCAGCCGCCAGACGCGTAATAAACATCAAGGGAACTATAGGCCGTCAAGCCCCAACGTATTCGCGGCGTGCGTAAACCTTGCCTAGGCAGGCATTACGAACAGCGCCGCTGCTTATTTTGCACCCCTGGCGACCCTGGGATTGCAAGAAAATTATGAACGGCACGCACTCCGTGACTTCGTGCATATGCTTACAATTTTTCATTCAGTACCAAGTACAAACCTTCTAATCTTCTGTACCAACGTTCAACGTACAAGTCATTACTTTTTCACTTCTGCTTCTGCTGCAGGAACAATAGGCCTATACAAGACGTTTGACCGAAAGACGAATGACGGAGCCAGTCGACTGAATAAGAGACTTAACGGTTTCAAGTTTTTGACCCAAAAAATGAATGTTGGCAATCTTGCGCACAAGGACAGAAGCAGACACAGACAGACAGACAGACAGAAACATATAAGCACATTAATCAAATCTCATTATCAAATTACATTATCACAACATTCTCCCAGTTCCTTTTCTTCATTTTCAATTATTGAAAACGTGCTTTCACTACTTTGGCCTACTTTCGAGTTGTGAAAATAAATATTCTTCGATGTCTGCAGCTGATTTTTTTGTTTTGGTTTTGTGAATATTTGGTCATAATTTTTCGGTTTCCTGAAGTTTTCTCGTTTTTGTTACTTACTCGACTTACAGATGTATAGATGGCAGTCCTTCGGGAACGCTGACTTTCTGTTGTTGAACTATATTCTAAGTGGGACTTTTTTGTGAACGATAATAGGTGAAATTGACGCTGTGTTAAAAGGGAACTTGCCGGTTGATCGCGTATTTGTAGATCTTACCTTACTTCAGTGTATGGGCAACAGTGCGCCGATGGGAAGGCAGGTTATAAGCCTGTGATACGCGAACGATTAACTCCCCGACTCGTGGTGTAAACATGGCAACAACTTTGAAAAAGTTTGACTGGCTGCCGAGTGGTTTCAGAAACGTTGTTGTCGAGTGTCGAAACGTTTCAGACAACAACTTCGTGGCTACCGTGAGATCTAGCGCTGCGACCAAGGAAGAGTTGGTGAAGTGGCGCAAGGAATTTGAGACTCAGACAAACACACATTGGACAATACGACATACTTATCCGCACATGAAGCGTCTCGCTGTTAGAATTGACCTAGTCTGTCAGCACAGTTCTTTCAACAAGAGCACGTCGACCAAACGTGCTACAAAGAATTGCAATTGTGGGGCCACGATGTCACAGAAGGTCAAAGTCATCTCTCGGCACACAAAAGACACTGATCGACACGTCAAGGTTCTTGTTTAGTGTGTTTTTAGTTTTGGTAGCCAGGGCTGCTAGAGCCATTTTTTTGAAAAACCTAAAAAAAGTTCAGGTTTAAGGATTTTATTTTCTTGAGTAATTATTCTTGCCTTAAAGATTGATTAATTGCGTATGTTGCTGCATCCATTCTTTTATAAAAATGTCAAAAACAAATTGGTGTATGGAATTGTTTTTGTATATTTCTGTTGGTGTCTGATCTGTAAAAAAACTACAAAGAACCTTAAAAAATAAAACCTTCAAACTTTTTGTAAAAATACTTGGTTTATCCACCCATGCATGTTTGTAGCTTTTATGTCAGTTTACCTGTATGATTGATGCCTGGATGTTCTAAATACTTTTAGGTTTTTTACGTTTTTCAACAGCATAGGCGTGGCATTGTGTCTACAGGCGTCTACTGTTTATTGTGCAGAATAGACCGTTGATTGACCATGCATTTTGTGTTTGTTACAGGATGGTCTCCCTGCAGTGATTAAAATCAAGAACATTCACAATCATTCAACAGATTCCATAGTCACGTTACATTACCTTCCAGCCAGCGCGGACTGTCGAGAGGCATTCATTGAATACTTTTCCGGTGGCATGGGAGTGGCAGAAGCAATAAAGTACCACGCCAACGTGCTCCGATTGCGCAAGGATTTTACCGAGTCACAGTTGGATGATGGATCGATCAACCCAAAGCAGAGAACAGTTTATTATTGGTATGGTCAGTGGCGAAGACAGAGGATTGGAGCGGAAACAGGCCATTTATTCAATTCATTGGTGAAGGTTTGTATGACCTGTGACCTTATGGTGGGGTCTTCAAGGACTCTGCTTGCCCTAGAGGATGGATCGAGCACAAAACAGTGGTCTCGTCCTTGAAGTAGTCTGTTTCTGGCCTTGGTCTCAAAGGCCACTTGCCTTAAGGGCCTTGGCCTTGAGCATTACTGACTTTGGCCTTGGTCTTGGCCTTAGCCTTGGAAATGCTGGTTTCAAACCCATCCCTGATTTATGGGACAAACTGACAACTGATGTACATCAGTGTATTTAAGTGCAAGATAACACTTTTGCAGCACTGTTTTTCTATAAGATTAGAAAAGATGCTAATTGAACAAATCCTGCACATAGCGATGTGCTGGCATATAAGCCCAACTTTCTGACTGCTAAGTGACACTGCAACAGCATATGCATAGTGGTGACTGGTGACTTTTGTTACATGATAGCAATAAGTGTCAGTATAGGTGTAGTATTGCAGTGGTCTAGTCAGTCTAGTGATACAGGTAACATGTCTGCTTGCTAATTGAGAAGTGGCTAGTTTAATCCCAGTTGCAGCTGGGTCTTTGAGCTAGCTCATGCTTGACAGGCACTTGTCCAGTACACACTAGGGAACCCCGAGGCCCCGATCCACGGGGCCCCGGAAAGGCTGTCCCTGGATTTTTAGCCCGGGGACGGATAGCAGATCCCGGCCACCCCGGCACTATTTTTCTGCCTAGCAGCCAGCCGTGCTGCCTCTGTTGTGAGCACTAAGCAGAGCCACTGTGATACAGCTGAAACATGGACTGCACTGCAATCACTCTAGCAGCTGCAGCTGCTGAGACAGGTCCTACAGTGCAGGTAATATCTGAGTTTGCTGCTTGTTGCCCCCAGAGCCGAAGACAATAACTGCTAACTTAGGCCTACAGTACAGACTATTTTTCATCAGTGACACTGAGCTCAGAGTTGCTTAAACATTTGCAGTTTTGGAATTTTGGCAGACAGGACTTTTAAAAAATTAAATTTTTAGCCTTCCGTGTAGGCTAATCAATTCTGCAGGCCAGCCGCCTGGCCTCTAGAACTGATTAGCCTACACAACAGGCAAAGCACGTTAGCATAAAGTTTGTCCCCATTAATCCCCGGGATAAACATTTTTCGTCCCCGTTTCCCCGGGGATGAAATTTATATTCGGGGTTGGCTTCCTTAGTACACACCAAGCACTCCTCTAGCCAGTTCAAATGTACAGATTGCAATGGCATAGTTTATGGAGCATTCATCAAGCACTCATCAAGCCAAATTGATGTGTGCCTGTACATTTGAACCGGCTTGGTGTGTGCTCGATGAGTGCCCGAGGAACGCTTGTTGTGTCAGCTTCATGAGCTTGCTCATTGAGTCAGTTTCATTGTGTAAACGGGGCATACTGATGGCACTACTTGTCACAGGTCTCTGCTTAACGGTCTTGGGCATGGGTTGTTTTAGTTTTACCCACAAATGCCTGGGTTGGTTCAGCCCTTTGCTTTCCATTGTGATGATAAAATGAGTACATCTGCTTTCATGTCTGTTGAGTAATAGTAACAAATGTTGATGGCATGTGCAGACTTCACTTTGTGAGCATGTTTCTGCTGGAGCTACTACAGACTATTTGCCTGAAAGCAACACTGAAGAAGTGTCAAGTGAGATGAATGGCAGCAGTACTGCAGTGGTGGATGATTTTGAAAGTGTATTGGACAGGATGCGACAACTGCATCAGAGATTTGGCTCCAGTCCAGCTGCCTGTTCTCGTATGCTGAGTCGACTGGACCACATAAACACAGCCAGCCTGTGGGAAAACTTTCTACGCTGTTCCAGCAGTTTTGAACGCACGAGGCAGCATTGAAGAGCATTGCAGCAGTAAAACCATCTCTGTAGCGTCAGCTGCTGCACAGCTATCCCGCAAGCGCAAGAGCAGTGGTGTCATGGCAGTGGGTTAGGGGAGCGTTAATTGTCCCCCTGAATTTTGGGCTGTCTGAAAATTGCTTGAAAGTATTTTTTGTGTCTGAAAATTGTCAAATTGGAGCTGAAAACCCCCCGCTTGGGAAAATTTTGCAGCAAAATTAATTTTTTCAGCATCCATAATCTCCTTTGTCGGAAATTTGCAGTGTCTGTTACAAAGTCACAACTTCTTGACCTGCCTACTTTTTAACCCATGACACTGCTGTGCAGACATAGGCTTATTGGTAGTTTGTTTAAATATCGCCAGAAACCGGTCTTATGTCAAGTGATTGTCAAGTCGTGCACTTGAGCACACTGTGCGTTAGCAAATTGCTCAAGGTTGAGACCTGCAAGTGACCTGCGCTGAATTTGAACAACGACCTGAAAGCTAGGAGCATGATTTTTAGGTCTGACTGTTGCAACTAGTTTTGCTTATCGATGCTGTTGACATAGATTACCAAGAAATCTGAGCTATTGATCATGAGACGCGCAAGAGCCTATAGCAGTTTCTGTTCACAGGTAATCTTGGTATATCTTTGTCCATTTCATCAAAATTTATCTCTTCTGCAGCCAAAAATTAATAAAAACCCCAATTTTAGGGTTCAAGGTCAATCAAGGACGTCAATGTTGACAATCCTAAGAAGCTTGTCGCCAGTGCTTGTTATGTTAAACAGTATGTCTGTGCCTATCTGCAACCATTTCACGCTAGACAAGCCAACACCGGATAAATAACCACTTTTTAGTGGGGTACTCCTCTGTGACATCCATGTGTGCAGGCCTCCTTGAACCTACAGGGTCCTGACATGGACTGCTAAAATCTACATTTAATGCTGAATATTTCGTATGCATGTTGCCTTAGTCTATCTTCAGCCATTTTGGCGCAATTCACTTTTGAAATGCGTGTCGCAGCCTGAAATTGCGAAAAATTAACTAAAACCCCCTATTTTGGGGGTTCAGGGTCATTCAAGGTCATCGATTTTAACATTCCTAAGAAGCTTGTCGCCAGTGCTTGTTCAGATACGCAGCATGTATGTGTCTATCTGCAACCATTTTCACGTTAGTCGAGCCAATAATGGTAGAATAACGCCTTTTCATGGGGGTGCCCCTGTTTCTCCCGTCGTTTGTGGGGACCCCCTTTACCCAGTGGCATGAAATTTTGTCGTGAAATACTAGAGACTCTACCCTATCATATGGTGAAAACCCAAAGTCTCTATCTCACCTGGTCTTAGAACGGTACTGGGTCGTGTCGTACGGACAGAATTACCATAGCTAATATGCGCTAAAAATGTTGGGGGCATGAAGTTGTCATTTTCAGACAGACAGCTGCAAATTTCTGATACGAGGTATATGGGTGCACAAGTTTAAAATTTTTATTCTCAATTTTTCCAAAATTGGAGATTATGAAACTCAGTTTTGTTTTTTAAGAACGTTTTTTGAGACAAGAAGCAAATTTTTGGACAAGCTAAAATTTAGAGGGGGCAGTTGGCCCCCCTGCTTTGTCACCACTGCTCATCAGACTTTGATCATCAATTTTCTACTTGTAGTCAATTGAGAAGTTTTTTGTTCTAGGATTTTGTATCCATGTCTTTGCATGCAAGTCTGCATTATGCAGAAATTGTTTTAAAATTATTTGCATACAATATTGAACAGAATGAGAAATATCCTGGTTCATGCTTCTTTTTTCTTAATTGGGTGAGATGAGAAAATTTGCTGTTGATATTTTACACGTGTAAAATGTTAGTCTGAGTAGCTGCTTTTGATCACAATACCTGAGGCAAACTTTTAGTATTTTCTATAAGACTACTTTGGACTTTTATATACCGTACATATATACAGTGGTCTGATTTTTGTCAGGCACTGGCTTGGGGCTGGGATCTGCCATCTAAAGAAACACAAAATCCAAGTTCTACGTTGTGTGTTAGGCCTATATGCTGAAATTACAGCGTTGTACACTAAAAAAGTACGAGGGACTGAAATTTACAATTTTCTAATAGACACGTGCGAATTTCTGGCAGGTCCTTCTGGGTGCTCAAACTATAATTTTGTCCTCAAATTCCTCTAAATGGGGGATTTTAACTCCATATTTTGTATTTTTCAGACGAAATTTTCCCGTGAAAAGAAAATCTCTGACAGACTGAAATTTAGCCGGGAGGGGTGAGAGGGAAGAGCAATCCCCCCGCCAGGTCCTGAAGCTTAGTGACTAGGGCATACAGTTTTGTGTAGACGAGGCCTGATGCTTACGTGCATCAGACAGTCCACTAAGTACAATGGTCTAGCTTTACAGTACAGCCATAAAGCCAGCTGGACGGTTGAATGTTACGCCTAGTGGCATTCACAATGGCATGTAACCATTGAGGGTCAACGAGTCGAATAATAATAATTAATAGGTTGTTGTGAGTCAACAGTCAACGGTCACCGTATACATTGGCGGATCGGATCCAGAAGATGGAAGGGGTGGGGAGGTATGGCGAGCAGAGCGCGGTAGCGCAAGCTCATAGTGGGCGCCTGGACTCTGGAGGGTTAGCTCAGTGGGGGTCCTCAAGCTGAAATATCTGCTTAAATATAGGGAAGGAGCCTATTTTGCGTTTTTAAACGTTTTCATCATGTTTTGGATCTAGATGCACTAAGCCGGCCTACATTCCTCTTCACCCTAAGCTGATACTGATTATCCCAGTAGCTGTTGCGTGTGACTGGAACGAGAGGTTGTTGCGGTATTGTCTCATGGATCCGCCACTGTGTTCTCTGCATGGTGGTGTAGTGAGTTGCTCAACTCAATGATAACAACGAGCGTAACCAGTAACTAACGACTGTACTATGGGAGGCCAATGGCTGTCAGCTTCACACGTTCGACTATGGGCATCACTCCCCTTGCCCTCGATCGCGATCATTAGTTTATACGAATTTCCATTTCCAACGTTTGTCACCTGAGACAGAAACTGTTGGTGCTCCAAGAAACCAAGTTGGTCACTTGCATCCTAGCAGATAGCTGATTCGAGCCGTATATTGCTCCGCTTCCGCGCAACCCACCCAGTTGTCCACTATGCAGTCCGTCCTTTTAGACGTCAAAGGCACTGTGCATAGCGTCCACCAATCCAGATGGAAAGGGCCTGAGTGTGGTGTAAAAATCACAACAAACAAGATACTATAGGTAGCGTGCTGTATGACATTGATCTTGACCCCTCGACCTTCAATTCATCTGTGGCCTCAACTATAGACCTATAATAATTATACTTGTACAAACGTTTTTTCTGGACCCATTCACGACCGACCGACTCGAAAACGTAATAAAACAACACGTATCCCTCAATGCCAATCGGTGGAATGATGGGGTACGAAAAATATTTTTAAAAACAAGTAAAGCTCTGCTAACGCAAACAGGAACACGCAACAGCGGTGCACCGCCGTACGCTAGTGATGCGTAGACTTCATCCATAGATCTCATCCGTACGGCTTTTGGCTAGTTTCACAGAAGGCCCATCACCAGATGGCGCCACTATCTCGCTCTGGCAACGCCATATCAGCTGGATGTCGCAGATTTTCCCTACCCTCCTCTCATTTAGCGCCCTCGTTCGGGGTGACCCCTTCGAATTTATGGAAAAGCTTTACGGTTCCTGAAACTAGTCTTCCAGGCAGCCGACGGTGAAGATTTGGTGATTCTAGCTTGCACCGCTTTTGACTGATCCACCCGTGTGACAGACAGACGGACGGACGGACAGAATTGCGATGGCTAAGATGCAGTAGCTGCTGTTGCGCGTAAAAACGTAAAAACGGAACTGGACTGCACAGTGGGACATAAATCACACTGATGATTTGTATAGGTTCTGCACTCAATCTGCTTTACGTAGTGCAGTGATGATGGATGCGAGTGAACTCGGGTAACTCGCACCACACGTGGCAGACTGACAGACGGATAGACGGCACCCCCTTTTCCTCCCCTACGACGACAAAACCCCCTATAAATATGGAAAACAGATTAGATCCGTATTAGCAGGTTTTGCTAAAAACCCGCTATCGTATGTAGGCCTACATCGCCACACATTTTTATATGAAATCCATTTGCATAGCGCCTCGATCTATTTCACGGTCTATGACAGTGAATTAGTCATGAAATTTGTTCCCCCGTCCCTACTTTTTTGCTGGATGCAATCGGAGGCACAAAATTTTTTTACGCTAGGCCTATAGGCCTAATAGTTAAGCCTAAAACATTTCATGTGCAGGCTATAGACCATGCCTTTTGCTAAGACTGATGTTTAGCTGTTTCCGGGCGTAAAAACTCAAAAAGCCAGCAACTGACAGCATGTCACGGCAGAAAGTAAATAGAAATCGAAGGCGGCAGGACTAATTACCATCCGAACTTGAGCTGAAACCAGGGGCGTCGAGAGCCTCAGCGGGGCCCGGGAACATTCTCGCCGGGCCCCTGAGGAAAAATTGAATTTTTGCTTTTTAACATGGCCCATCCTGGTGAACTTTATATTTTTGAGCAATGGCGGCCCACAAACATCGCGGGGCCCGGAGTAACTTACTCCCTTTCCCTACCCCTCTCTCATCGAGCCTGGCTGAAATCACTTCAAACACTTGAAGCGAAAATCTCTCCACGCGGAGAGGGTTTTGTGTCGTGGGGGGTTCTGCTGTACCCCCAACAAACGGTAAACGTAACGAAACGCGTAGGCCAAGCAGAGCACTCCTGAGTCGTGACCGGCAGAGAACTGTGTAAAAACTTCGTTCATACCCCGTTTACACGATCAAGCTGGCTCGACGAGCTGCTATATTTTAGCTGGACGAGCCAGCTCGATGTTTGCTCGATCGTGTAAACGGGGTATCATGCAGCTGAGCCATCAATCAACCACAGTGCGGCCAATGCACGCCGTGATAGCAAGGCAGGCCTAGTCTGACTTCAGGCGCTAGTTCTACTGACGCTCCCACTAGCTCACGTCGTAACGGAAACGTTACGAAAACTCGACCTTCCCGAGCCTGCCATGCAGCCAGCCGGCTCATAGGCCACGACGGCGCTGATCTCCGTTTCCTCAACCCTGCCAGACACTGCAGCCTATACTACCGGAAGGCGATATACAGATACGGGGCTATCTAGTGCATCCACGGTGTGTACAGTGTTTACGCTATACAGTACGACGCTCGTAGTAAGTTACGAGTTCTGTCGTGAATCGTTTAAATGTTCGGCCTCTGTTCGGCGTGAATCCGGCGTGAATCGCTCAACTTTCTCGACATAATCGACCTTCCTTCACTGTATACATCCCGGTGGTCATTAGCGATTAGCCAGGACGCATCGACGCAGCATCATTAGTCAACAACCAGATGTCCAACGCTCTGCGGTCAGCGTGAGCTAATGAGTGGCCAGTGACGTTAAGCTGCGTTCTATTAGCACTTAGCAGGCTAGTCGCTGAGCCTCAGCAATGGAAGTCCAAGTTTTGTATGCCGACAGTATTCTATATACTTGACTGAAAATAACACTATTTAGAGAATGATACACCGTGCCTCAAAGAAAACAGTCCGAATTGTTTTTGTCATAATTTGTTAAGTTTTCACCAACTTTGATAATTTTTGCCAAAAAATGGCCAAAACGATAGGATCATGTAAGTTGCAGTCATTTTCCATTTCACCTAGGCCTAATTTATGTGAACGTACTACCGTGTGAACATAGGC
>Ga0056128_1008821_pt1 | contig 12695 bp, 5 predicted proteins | sample WorMetLIZISLAND2_FD_71113 | JGI IMG/M metagenome (GOLD analysis project Ga0056128, IMG submission 71113) | Marine gutless worms symbiont microbial communities from Max Planck institute for Marine Microbiology, Germany - Olavius geniculatus... ...
TATATATATATACACTCGCGGTGTAAATCTACTCATTTTTTTATACTTTTTACTGCGCGTGCGTCCTTGATAGAGTTTACTGGCTTCAGTTTTGTGCTGAATTATGGTACTAGAAATCTAGCGTAATACAGTAATACCGTCACCTGCAGAAACGCAGTCAATCTGAGGCATTACGCTCATGGGGCGCTGACTTGGCAGAACCTGAAAATGACGGATCAAATCGCAGGGCTGGAACTGCAAAACCCTGCGATTTGGTCCGTCATTTTCATGGTTCTGCATTTGACAGACAGACACCCGTACACTCTAAACATAGCTCATGCTATGCAGTGACCACTGTAGGCTCTATTGGACATTGGTCATGGTCGTGCGTGTGTGAAACTCTTACCGTTTCAAAACCGCGGAAATAAGTTTGTGTAGTATAAATCGCAAGGCGCAGACAAAAGTTGCGCGTGCTGCTTTCGCTAGTGCAGCAATGTTCGTCCCTGGGAGTGCTATGATCGCGTGTGTCTTCTACTTTTCTAGCTGAGTGGCGCCGCCTGGCGATTGCGGCACTGATCAGGAACTGAGTTGCAGCGACAGAGCTGCGTGCACGGTAGCTTCACTGACCGATCGAGCAATGTTCGTTTGTTTTCATCAACCCACGTCGTACCCGTACGACGTACGTACGATCAAAAAAAAGACGACTACGCGGTGCATCGCGTTGGGTCGTTTTAATGAACACCAAGATCTGTTTCTCACTGCTTTGCATTCTCTCTGCATTTAATTTCCGAACTCATGGCGCTTTTTATTATGCGGCCGTCTTATAGGCCGCATTACACGTTTTGCTCGTCCGTCCTAACTCAAAAGCAAAAGAAGTAGAACACGAAAATGCATGAGAACATTTTCCAGCGTGAGTAACTGATGCAGTTCTTAGTTTACAAGGTCTACGTTCAAGCGAATAAGTAAGTAAAACGTAAACTTATGTCGCGCATAACGTTAAAAATAGCATTTAATGTTAGCCAAGAAAATGACACATTGTCTGATATTCGTGTTTAGGAACAGACGGTGCATCACTCGTCGGCCCCCCAGGCACGTTTAGCGACTAATTCTCCTGAATCACTAGGCAACTAACATACATATCGGCACGCGGTGCCAACATTTTTGCTTGCTATAATAACTACTACTACTGTTGAGCTGTTTGTTGCTAATTACTAACGATATCATATTTGACATTTAAACTTGAAAGCTACGAGGTTAATCAAGATTTTTTTCTTGAGACAGCAGAAGCACGCGGCAGCAGACATAGTAAAATTATTGCTGCCGATGGATTGCATGCAACCATCGATCAGAAACCGGCAAAATAAACCGACCGACTACGCCACAACGTATAGGAACTACTAGACAGTTAACGGGCAGCAACTGAAACCACCAATCCGTCATTCGGCAAGCGTACTGCTTCGACGTTTGCGAACGAGCGCAGAAAGCGAGACGCGCTGAGACGGTACGTTTGACTGCCAGGTCCGGCCTGAGTGTATGTTGTGAAAGGTGAGTCGTGAATAGAGAAACTCGTGTGAGCCAGGAAATCTATGCGCAGAACGACGGCGGCTGAAGCTGAGCAGTCCGCGATTATTCACAGCGAAGCAAGCGAGCAGCTGTCGTCGTCGTACGTTTTGCATGACCGCTCGTTGTCTATAGCTGCTGACTGACTGACTGGCGTTATTTTGCCTCCGCCGTCTGTCCGTAGGTCGATCTGTCCGTGGTCCATCGACTCGACCCAGTCAGCTACTCCACAGTCCACCCCTCCCGCCGCTTGCAGGAATGCTCCAGCAGCTGTCATGTCCGCCTGCTCGGAATAGAATGTTTGTTACCGTGGCCTGCTGCCGGAGAAGTTATTTGGCCGCGGAGTTCGCCGGCAGAAAAGTGATTTTCTACACATCGCTAGTAGTCAATCCCGCACGCCACAAGATGTTTTAAGCTTACGTGACCGTTTTGTTGACTTTTAGCTTTTCATAGCTGCCTGCAATGTTTTCTGAAGACTCGGCTATATGACTAGGGCTAAGACTTATGTAACTCTGTATCTGGCACTGTAGCCAACGTCACTACTGTCAACATCGCCGGCAGCTCGTTACCGGTTGCTGCCAAACTCAAGTTACTTGGCGTCATCATTGACAGTCACTTGCGTTTTGATGTCCATGTCCGGGAGGTACTACAGGGGAAGATGGAAGAGAAACGGCCAAAAGGAAAACCAAAAAGGAAAATGTTGAATCTACTTATAGAGCAAGAGGACAAGAAGATCAGTTACGAAAAGCTGAAGAGAGGAGCTCAAAGCCGGGTCGGATGGCGCCATCGTCATTGGAACCTGCCTTAGGGCAGAGCACGCAAAGGAGAAGTCCGGGAGGTAGCTAAGTCGTGCAATCATCACATCCGTGCTCTACGCCACGTGCGCAAAGTGCTGTCTGGTGAAACAGCCCAGACGATTGCATGCGGCACTGTATCCTCCAGACTTGACTATTGTAACGCAATTCTCTACGGTGCGCCATAGTCGTCGCTCGATAGCTACAAAGGACTCGGAACAATCTGGCCAGAGTGGTCTGTCAACTAAGTCCGTTTACTGATGCAAGACCTTTCATGCAGTCTCTCCACTGGCTGCCCGTCAGGGAGAGGATCTTGTACAAGACGGCGCTGCTGACATACAAGTCACAGCGATAAACGACTCCACCGTACCTGGCCGTTCTGCTTCAACTATAGGCCTACAGGCACCAGCACAACCGCTGCGGTCGGCTGGTGCAGCTCTGCTGTGTTTGCCGCGGTCATGAACAGTACTGGCGACTCGTGCGTTTTCTGTGGCAGCACCTGCCGTCTGAAACGCTTTGCCGCGAGATGTTGGACTGTCTGGTTCTGCGGACACTTTTAAGAATAAACTGAAAACTGCTCTGTTTAAGGCTAGTACTGCATACGTTTAACGTAACGTAGACGTACTTTTAGACGTTATGGCACAACACATAGAAAATGCACGATTATTTTTAACCCTCAGAAAGGATGACCAATTCGACTAAAGTAATTTGGCAAGAAGCAGAATCGCTCGTTTGTATTTGTCACGTGACAGTATAGGACTGACGGTTTGGCTGCAATATGCAATGGCTTGTTTTAGCTGTGGGTTTAGAGCTCCAAATTTTTCCCTTCCCTGGAGGTCAGAGACCCCCATCTAACATAATTGTGTTATTGGACATCACAAATGTAGGCCTGCATGTCTGCCAAATAGCATTTAATCCGTTAAACGGTTTTAGCAGGGTACATAAATAAGACAAATGACAGACAGACGGACCGTGCTACTGAGAACTGTATGGGAATAGGCGGAACGGAGAAGGGTTATAGCCTACATGCTCTATATAATAATATTATAATAATATATTATAATAATATTATATTGGTGGAACGTATACTACGCACGAATCTGTTGCAGATGCGGTATAATAATATTATTATATTATTATCCCATTCCAGCCGACTATAGCGGGTCTAGGAAGAGCGTCGTAAGGTCCCCCATCGAGATCCGAAGCACAGCCTCAGTCAAAAACGAATTTGGAAACAGAACGCTTCTGGTTGTAAGATTAGCAGATCGTAAACGAGAACAGCGTCCTGCTTACACGCATTAGGCCTATGCAATTTTCCCTCCCATAATTTCTCAAAAACTTTTCCCCTATTTTTTAATTTCTTAAAGCATTTGCTTCAAGATTTATATGGTTCACACCGTCACACGCCTTTGTTACGTTGTCAACCACAGAACGTTTCTTCGAAAAGAAAAAAGTGTTAGGTCAACTTTGTGAAAATATAATAGCCTATTGTTGTACCCACATCTTCCGACGACTTCAACTGTTACAATATGACTCGCCAGGTGGCAGCTTTATTAGCTACTAGTGCTTGCATCTGCAACAGATTCGTGCGTACGTTGCACCAAGCTGGCTAACTGGCTGGCCTGGTCATGCCATCAGTAACGCTGTATCGTATCGCAACGCCGCGAATAAAAATATCATACTCGCCATAAACCTGAAGTATATGGCAGGCAGCATTGCTATAGGCCTAAATAAGTAACAAAGTCGTCTTTAATTCACAAGTGACAATGGGCGACCGCACTAATAAAGCCTACTGCATGAAATTAGAAATAGAAACAACAGTTTTCGTTGATTTTAACTCCTACGTCAATCAATTTTGACCTGTCGACAGACGCCGTTAACGACTGGCTGAACTTTGCTCTTGGCCGAAGATACTTTTTGTTCCAAAGCTTTCGTCGTTGGCGTTGCCGTGAGTCTGTACAGTGTGAATTTTTAAAAATAGCTGTACACGTAAATGAGTGTAGATTTTTCTTACTAAATCAAATAAAGATAACACTATTTACAAAATTCGAACAGCTAATTAATTTTTGCATGACGGATTGTAGCAGCCAAATCTTTAGCAAGCATAGAAAAAAGGGGACGGAAGTACTTCAGGACTGCCTTACGTTACGTTTTTGCTAAAAAAAGAAACAGCGAGTTGAGTTTGACGTAACAGTAGGCCGTGCTAGGCCTACCTTTTTCTATAGGCCTATAGTCACCTCTGCGGAAGTAAAAGTGCCTGATCGATTCGTCGATCGTAATTTACAGACCGACATAATACCCAAACAGCTGTATCTTGTAGTTGTGTGCATGAAAATGTAATAATCACTAGCTCCATTCTTTGCATTTGCACGGCGTCGCTCGGCTGCTGCTGCTGGTGGCGCCGAGATTGAGTGTAAAGCGTTTCGTCGGCAACTTCAGCCGCTGAGCGCCAACGAACGCACGTCATGGACGATTTACAAACTCGCCGAGAAGGCTTCCGGCGCCTGCAGGCTGCAGTCGCGCCTGCCGCTGATCCGTCGACTGCCGTCGTTTCCATGCACGATCCCAGCCCGAACACACCCAACTCCCGGCCGCTATGAGGTAGCGTTGCTCCATCACTGCCCCATGCGTCGCTCGTCGCTAATTAATCAGGGCTGCGCATGCTGTCCGTAGCTGCAGCGGTTGATTCGGCGTGGAGAACTGATGTCGATCTTAGAAATCAGCGGATTTTCAATCACTGCGACTTACGACGAATACCCGCTACAAACTGTTGTTTAAACAGTATGCAAATTTAGCTCTCTTCATAACGTCAGATACAGCCCATTTATACACAGCAACAATTAACGCACTTTACTTTGTGATAATATACACTCTATTAGTTTATTCTGCCTCAGGGCAGCCGACACAAAATAGGCCTACATAGATCGATAAGACACAATAACATTGCAACAATAAGACATGCAGACAAACAAAAGACAAACTACAAAAAACTGTACAATAAAGTACTATATACATACACACGAAGTACATAAATCATAACATAATATTGCTGTCAATATTATCGTCTTTATCCTGTTCGTCGTTACTATTAATGCACGGCGGCTACAGTAGGCCTAATGTATTGTTCATGATCACCAAACTTGGTACGCTGAGTCCCTAATCAAAATTTCTCAACGAGTATGGTTTCCGCCATTCTGCACTTGGGATCTCGGTCGATTCCTACACTAGGCCTACTTGGCCCGCCCGCACTCGGTAGTTTCTCAGTCATTGCCAATTGCATCCCGTCTTTCCGCCCGCGAAATTTTTTCCCAGCTGCGAAGTGTCCGACAGCCTTTCCACGCCCGGTACGTACAGCGGTAATATCGTAATACATTTGTCGTCGTATTGGGAAAAATTAAGAAAAATTACGAACGAGAATGAAATTGCGGCGTCCTGTCAGCTTCAGTACAACGCTTGTACTAAAGACCAAATAAGTGAGCTGCGTGGCATCCACTTAATATGTACGCTGTAAAACATACTTAATCTGCAAAAACGGTGGAAAAACAGTTGCTTTGCGCAGGGGCCACAACAGTAATATTTTGTCCGTTTTGAAGAAATCAGTGTCAGTGGCGTGATGTAGGTGGTCTGGAAGACTGTTATACATGTAGGTGGAAGGTTCGATAAAGTGGAAGTCGAGCTCTCTCGAAACTTAGTTCTTGCGTTCGGCTTGGTGTAGTCAAGCTGTGTCGGCAGATCTGAGTCCAGGTCGACTGGCAGACTTCGCGGCTGTCAGAAGACGTCTGGTAGCGAGATGCTGCGGCGCACGGTTAATATACACAAGTTGCGTTATCAGACATGGCTTATAATAATACTGCAGCGACGAGATCGACAGCCAGTCCAGGTATACAACGGAGTAACGGTGATTAGCAGGGGCGAATCCAACATTTCAAAAAATAGGAGGATGGATTAAAGGATCTGGGGTGGAGATCTCAGAAATTAGGCAGCTTTGCTTATTTTATAGCCCATATCGTTTCCAATTTGTGTGTATATTTTTGCATTGCAATGCAATTTGTGAACAAAAACAGAAAGGGACTAAAAATCTAAGCCAAAAAAGATCGCCCAGCTGTTGTGTCGATCATCTCCCCCAAACCGCGACTGACGATTGTGGATATTCATCGTAAGTTTTGCACGCTCGTCGTTTTGCTGTCTTCTTCGTAACTATCTTAGGTAAGTCGACTCTGCAGGAGCGCCGCGGTGACAGTTGGCCTTGCTTTCTTTGCCTTTGGCTATCCTCACTGCTGAGGGTCGGCAGATGTGGAGGACGACACAACAGACGCTCCTGTCTTTTTCTGTCCTGGCAAACCTTTCGCTGAGAGTTGGACTGCAGTTAATTCTCTGACAGTTAAGAGAGTAATGGTTAAATGTCGTGTATAGTTTTTTTTATGGAAAACCCATCGCAGAGCTACAAACAGTATAGCCTGTCATATGAGATCACACAGTGTTACCTACTACGAGACCGACACAGATAAACGCGTCCGGCCTTAAGCCCAGCCAGAGATACTTGATTTACTTACCCCGGATAGATGAAAGGCTGAGTTGACCTTGGTGTTAGTTATACACCAAAATGGTCTAACCGTCTGCAGGCAGCCAGCCACCCATCCAAGTAGGCCTAGTAACCACCCACTTGATATCGACCGGACCGGAAGTCGAACCCACGACCTCTCGATTAAAAGTCCGACATTACCGTTAAACCACCAATTAGCTATAAGTGGCAAATAGACGGGGGCGACACGTCGACCACGGGGACGACGCGGGGGTCCGGCACAGAGTCAGACGCTGAGAGTGGCGAATGCGAGGGGTCCGTAGAGGTACGGCAGAGTGGCGCAGACAGCAGGTCGATGACCGGCTGCTGATGCTGCACGGTTGATGCTGATGCTGATGGCCGCGGACCGGGCTGGGCAGGTATCCAGTGTCGGTGAAGATGCAATTTTAGCCGTGCGTAGAAGCAGATAGTGCGTATCATTCAAGCGCCACAGTTTGTCAGTTCTTGGCTCTGCAATGCAATGCAGCCCTGCATAGCAGGTGCTTTGTTATGAGTAAGTCTGCTTGTCTCTCTGTTCATACCTGTCTCTGTGTGCCTGCATGGCTTTTCAAGGTTGATTGGTCTTCAATCGTGATATCAGATGCCACCTACGAAGAACGCAGTAGGATGATTCAGGCGCAAACTCCACTGCGTCGATTTGCTGCGGACTTGTCGTATAACTTGCCGTGCAACACATGCCGCAACAAGTCTATATGACGGAGTTTATCTCAAACTGAATTACTCTAATTTTTGACCAGCCAGCTGCAGTAGCGCACTGGTAACGCGCTGTAAAAGCGTTGATGAATTTAATGAATTAGGCCTAATACTGATTTTCAGCGTTGAAGTTGTAATGCACACACAACAAAGCAGATCGGTGCGTTAACCTTAATCACTACATTTTTCCTACGAAACTAAGATCAATGATGAATTGATTATAATTTAAAAACAAGAAATCTGTGCACAGTTCACATGACGCGCGACAGCGTTGGTCTGCTACCTGAGAAATAAAGTAATAGTGCGGTTTGAAGGGGCACCCAAATTTTACGCCCCAGTAGGGAGGATTTCTTGAACATAGGGGCCGAAACTTGGACTGCTGAAAAATTCGCACGCAGGTTTTCCTGGTCTATGTCTTAAAATGTCGACAAGTTTACTGCTAAAATATGTGTCGCAGTCTAAAATCGCGAAAAATCATTAAAATCCCTTTTTATATTTCAAGGTCGTTTACGGTCATCAATGTTCGTACTCCCGTGAAGCTCGTCAGCAGTGCTTGTTAGTAAGCAGCAAGTCTTTGTCTATCTGCAACCGTTTACGCTGAATTACTGGATAGACCAGCAGAGCAGAAATCGCGCATTTTGAAAAAGTACTCAAATTTGAAACTTTTGTACGGAAGACTAATGGAACCTAGAGGCCGAAATTGAAACTGCTGAAATCATAGGCATATTATGTAAGCTATCTCTGGCCATTTCGGCACAGTTTACTTTTAAATTGTGCGCTGCAGCCTAAAATCGCAAAAAATTAACTAAAACCCCTATTTTGAGGTTTCAGGTCATTCAAGGTCATCGATGTTGGTACCCGCGGAAAGCTCGTCAATCGTCAGCAGTGTTTGTTATGATATGCAGCATATCTGTGTTTATCAGCAACCGTTTTCACGCTAGACGAGTCGATGGCAGTAAAATAACGACTTTTTATGGGGTACTTCATTTTGACGCCGTCGTCTTCTAGGAATCTTTTTACGCAGCTACACGAAAGTTTGTCGCAAATAATTTGCGTCTTTATAGCAACCCAAAGTGAAGATTTCGTGATCCCAGATTACACCGTTATGATAGCAGCAGTTTGTGACAGACGGACAGACGGACGAACGGACGAACACACGTACGTCTCCACTATAGGACGCGCTTAGCATATCTGCTGTTGAGCGTAAAATACAAACATTTTACACCAAATTATCAGCTCTGAGACCTTATAAAATACACGTGACAATTTGTTTATAGTTTTAAACATGTATTTGCTCTACAGACGTTGCTTCCTTTTTTCGGGACTTTTTGCAAAAGTATCTATTCTATAAAAGAGGAATGTGTCAGTTTGGACTGCGATTGACTGTGACGTCATATAGACGTCGTCACCATGGTGACACATCATCAGCATCATTATGGCTAGCGGCTACGCTGCAGTGCTGTGGACGTATCGAAGCCGCAAACCGAGTTGAGGGTCAAAGGGCTGAGAATGGAGGCCGCAGGCTGCTACTATAGCAAAGATCAAGCGGACAGGGCACGTAGCGACCTGTCCGCTTGTGTATTCTATAAAAGAGATGTTTCTGTGTGGACTGGGATTGGCGGTGACGTCATATAGACGTCGTCACCATGGTAACGCACCATCAGCATCATCATAGCTAGCGGCTACGCTGCAGCGCTGTGTTTCAAGGCCGCAGGCCGAGATGAGGCCCGAAGGGTTGAAAATTGAGGCCGCAGGCCGTTACTATGGCAAAGATCAAGCGGACAGAGAGCGTAGCGCCCTGTCCGCTTGTCTTCTATATAGCCTGGTGTTGTGCTGTATTAAGCGAACCAGCTGAACCTGAACTGAATTGGACTGAACCGCACTCAACGCTGAGTTGAGTTCAGTTCAATTCGGGTCCTTTCGGTTGTGTTGACTTTAGTCATGTAAAGAATTTCTTTCGGAACGTTCAGCTGAAAACCGCATGACTATATGACGTACGGCTGCAAAATTATAGTGTCATTAACTTTGTGCCGTTTTTTGGACCACCCTGTATAATCAGTGAGCTGTTTAGACCGGTAGAAGAGGTCAAACAGTTTAATTTCAAATTGCACAGCAGCAATGATCTATTTCTATTATTTTAACTAAACAATAAACATTGTCACTCACGAGACCATTCGATTCTTCACAGGCACTTTTCTATAAATGGTCCATCGTCACCATGCGTCTATCTTGCACCATTACGGAGATGTGGCGCCTCAAAGATAATGGGGTCACGACTTTGATTTTTTGGAGTCACGTGACGTCTGCCTTTCCGGCACATTCTTGTCATATAGAGCCTAATTGCACTACGATACAGATTATGCAATGCATGCTACTTAATGTCCGTATAAATACTCAATGCCAGTCAATGGTGAACAGGAAACGCAGAATAATATAATTATTGTTTAACTCCATAACTACTTAGTAACTGTAAAAATTTTTAATAGTAACAACGAGCAATAGTCTTGCAATCATCGATATTTTTTTGTCAAGACAAAGACCAGCACCGTATTTTTTGTCGTCGAGGCGCCCCGAGACCAAGACCTCGGCCTGGAAAACTACAGAACTGCTGCATATGTACGACTCAGTGGATTCCTGCGGCATTTTTTAATGTGTCTCGCTTGCTGCGTCTGCTACATGCTGGGATTGAAGCAATCACTACGTCACAATATTACGTCACGGCGCCGCATCTTATGACAGTAAATGTCAGCTCCTGGGCCGTCGACTTTGCCCCCCAGAGACCGACAGAACAGCCAGGCATATGAACCGGTTTGGACTGATGGCCGTTGAAGGTCGTCAAAAATAAAAACAGCGGTTTCTTGTATATTGCTGAATATTGTGATATCAAGCTGGTATCTGGCGAGATGACGACGCGGCCAGGTCGGCTGCAGCATCAGCAGCTGAGAGATGCTTAGCTCCGTCCGTCTCAGTCAGTCGCGAAGAATGCGCGGTGCCTCCTAAACACATGCTGTTCGTCCCGTTCGTCCGTCCGTCCGTCTTACAAGATGCTATTTCTGTGCCGCGAACCGCATCAGCTGCTACTGCTGCTGCTGCGCGGCGCCGCTGCTGCTGGCAACGAACCGAGCATCTCTTGCCATTAGAAGTGCCAATAGCCTACCTGGCCAGCCATCCAGCCCAGTCGCCCGCCCGTCGCCCCCGGACCAGCTGCCGCTGAAAATCGCTCTCGTTCTAGACTAACGGTGCAGGCGCGTATCGTTGGAGCTCGCAGCAGCTGGCTTGAAGACTCCCGTCAGACGTCGATCAGAGAGGCGTGCGAGAGAGAGTGTGTGTGTGTGTGAGAAGAGACTGTGTTGTGTCACTAACGGTCGGCGCATCTGTCCGTCTGTCTGTCTGTCTGTCCGCCCGCCCACGGTCAGCCGACGCCACATCTCGGCGTTTAATCGTCTCGTGCTGCGCGTGCGTCAGTTCGTCGTCTTGGATACAGTTTCGTCGGCCAGAATTGGAAGAAGGAAGACTTCCAAGAGATCGACGCGCAGCAGAGCTCGAAACACAAGACGGACAGCTGACGCTAGCTGGCGCCTCACGGACCGGAAGTGGTCGCGTTAAAGTAAGTAAATAGTACAATGAGTTGCTGTTAGTCGCAGCGGTTTGTTGATTGAATAACGTGGTCGTTAATGCGCGTGCGCGTTATCATCAAATCAACACGCGCGCACCTGTATAAAATACGTCACGAGCGATGAGGCTTCGGAGTCAAAAAGTAAAAGTAACGGCCATAAACAGTGTGCCGACTGCTGATTTCTACGTACTTCAGTTTCCCTGCAGGGCACTGCGAAAGCACGTATACGGGATGGTGCATCCACTATCCACTGTATCGTGCGATGTGCCCGTTCGCCTCAGTTGTAACGGTAGAAGCAAAGGCAAAAAGACTTTTTGGACGACTGGCTGATGATCTATGTTAGTGCTTTCTTTCACGCACTGCGCGTTTTGCGTCTGCATAACGATGAACAGAAATCTATCTGTTTTATTAGCAACCAAATCTTTGACAAAGTTCGTTGGATTAGATGAACGCAAGTCAAAAAACTTTGTATATTGTAGAGCTATGTGGTCAGCTTATAAAGCAACTCCGTGTTCTGTCTATAATGTGACAGAGTGTATTACCGCTGTTCTATGCATTGCTATAGCTTATTCACGCAAATAGTGACGATGACGATGTGTGTTCGACTTTTGTTGTCGAAGTCAAATTAATAGTTACAGTCTACTCTAAGTCTAAACGTCCGGCATGAGTCGCCTGAAAATGCAGGACTGTCAAATGCCAAACGGACGAAATTGCATGACTGAAAAATGCAGAACTGTAAAATGGTAGACTTTAAAATGTCGTAATAATTTTGAAGACATAGGTCTGCTCTAAAACTGCGTTGTCGGTAATACTTTGACGAGCAGACTTCTTAACAGTCTAACCGTGTTAAAATGTGCTTATTTCTTGATCGCAATCTACGATGTTTTGCGTGAAAACAGCATATGAATAGGCGGAGACACATCACGCTTGGTGTTCTTTTTTTCTCTGACTGTACCGGTGAGGATGATTTCGCTTTCGATTATGAGCAGCTGAAGTGGCGGCTTGCGTTCGTGTTTTGCTGCTCTGTGATGCGGTGAAAAACCAAGCCAGCACCAAAAAAACTGTCAGAGGAAACAGCTGATACGCAGCGTAGTTGACCTGATGAATTAACGCCGAACAGTTAGTACGCAACTTCGGGATAAAAGATCGAAGTTTTTTTTCTCACGTAGTCCCGCAGTAGTGCCGGTAGGTAGCGTTACTGCAAGCCGAGCGGTTTCTGCAACTGTTGCTGTTATCCATGTTGTCACTGGCGTATCAAAGCCGCCCACAGTGATCAGTAAACATTCCCATGAAGCGGCTGCGGCGAGTATTGCCGCGGCGCTAGAACTTATACGGTAATTTCTCGAACGCGCATTCCGTTTATGTATTGACATTTATCAGATTTTCATGTCTTTTTATGTTATGTATGATTGCATTTTGTCAATCTGTTTTATTAAAGAGATGATGATGATGATGATGATGATGATGATGA
>Ga0056128_1008823_pt1 | contig 12695 bp, 8 predicted proteins | sample WorMetLIZISLAND2_FD_71113 | JGI IMG/M metagenome (GOLD analysis project Ga0056128, IMG submission 71113) | Marine gutless worms symbiont microbial communities from Max Planck institute for Marine Microbiology, Germany - Olavius geniculatus... ...
GGTAGGTAAATCGAGTACCGGCCTATCTGGCTGGGGTTAAGGCGGGGCGCGTTCACCTCTGTCGGGTGGCAGGTAACACTGTGTGATCCCATATGACAAGTGACGCTCCGTAGCTCTGAGCTGGGTTCGCTCATTAGGAGCTATATACGACCTTTAACCTTTTTCATTGTTTCATACCTGCCACAATTCATCTTATAATAAATTTCTATAACTCAACAATAACATTTTCGCGACTCGTACCATCGACATTGAAGTATCTGCAGTAAAGACAGCCCGCGCGTATAAACATGATAAGCTTAAAACAACCTTCGAAAACTAAATTCATACACGTTAATGGCAGTCGGACACTTTGGGTGGTTTCTATTCTCTTGGAAATCCACGTTGATAAACCTATGTAATAAGCGAGGAAGAATTGTAGCGTACGGTAACACCAGTCGATGAAATTGTGAATGCAGTATCCACAGATGCAAACCAACTATCGAAAATGTTTTTAAAATCTATATAGACTGTAAAATACTTTAAAACGTCAACAGTTTATCTATAAGTGTAGATTCAAAAAATAAGCTAAGACGAACAGAAATACACACGGTTGTACGATAAAATACTGATACTATTTCATTCTGCTGCACAATTTCTCAAATAAACGACGTGTATGCGCGTTACGTACAACTACAACATTTACGTCTAACAGACCTATACGGCTAAATACTGAGGCCATAAAAAAGCAAAAACATAATACGGAAAAGACGAAAATAGTGTGCCGTAAACCACAAATACAGTGCAGAAGTGGCAGTAGTAGGTATGCTGAAACAATTGCAAAAGTAAGAAGTTCTATCGTATATTTTAGTTTTCAAAATTCCGTTCATCTGCAGTCGAACAGCCCTGAAATTATCGAATTATCCAATATTGTATATAAATCTACAACTAAATTCATTAACTAAAACAACAATAACCTCAAGCGTAACACTATATACCCGCATTATGCAGCAGTACTGAACAAAGCAGAAATTGGTAAATTGTGAACGACCGTTTAAATAGTGACTCGTAATACTGAATAGAATACTGAGCTAGTGCAAACAACAACAAGAACATCGAAACAACGACATAATATTGCACGGACACCCGCAACAACAAGATAATGTTTATACGAACATAAAGTCTGTCCAACGCATTTCGATGGTTTACAGTATACGTCCGTATAAATATAATCAGTGAGCCGTTTAGACCGGTAGAAAAAATCAAACAGTTTAATTTCAAATTGTACAGCAGCAAAGATCCTTTCATCCTTTTGTATTATTTTAACTAAACAATAGACACTGTCAGTCACGAGACCACTCGATTCGTCCCTAGCGTTTTACTATAAAAGGTCCGTCGTTACCATGCGTCTATCTTGCACCGTTATGGAGATATGACGCCTCAAAGATAATGGGGTCACGAGTGTGACCTTTAGGGGTCACGTGACGTCATCGGTCACAAAAGAAAGATGGAAGAAGGGAAAGAGAAAGAGGAAGGGGGAGGGAGAGGGAAGGGAAAGAGAAAGTGGAAGGGAAAAGGAAGGGAAAGGGAAAGGAGAAAAAGAAAGGAAGTTAAAGGAAAGGGGAATGAAAACGGAAAAGGGAAGGGAAAGGAAAAAAGGAAAGGGGAAATGGTAAGGGAGAGGAAAAGGGAAGGGAGAACTTGAGAAGAAACAGGGAAAGGGATAGGGAAAGGAAAAAAAGAAGAGAAAAAGAAGGGAAAGGGGAAGAGAAGGGGGAAGGAAAAGGGAAGCGGAAGGTAAAAAAGAAGAGAAAGCGGAAGGGAAAGGAAAAGGGGAAGAGGAAAAGGTAAGGGAAAGGGGAAGGGAATGGGAAAAGGGATGGAGAAGAGGAAGGGAAAGGGGTAGCAAAATGGTTAAGAGAAAGGGGAGAAAAAGGGGAAAACAAAGGGAAAGGAGAAGGGAAAGGGGGAGAAAAGGGGAAAGGAGAGGGAAAGGGAAAGGGAAGGTGGAAGGAAAATAGCTTAAGAAATGTAGGACGCCCGGACGCACGCATAGCATTGGACAGACAATAAAGCACACAACTCTACATCGCAGATATGATACAGAATAAGGCCTAAAAATTCCTGTGCTTCCGGTTGCCGTCCCTCCCTAGAAAAAACCTGTCTCTCTAAAAATTTTATTGCACCTTTAAAAATAGCAGTGCAGTTTTTCGTATGCTTTCAAAATTTTACTGAAAGATACTGTTTGCATTTAGCCTGAGATGTTGCAAAATCTTTGCTTAAGTTCTCTTAAGCATATTTAGTGCGTCAGTTTGTTTTTACGCGCAAAAGCAGCTAAGCCTACTGCATTAGCGCGTCTTAGCCGTCACAATTCTGTCCATCCGTCTGTCCGTCCGTCCGTCCATATGTCTGTCACACGGGTGGATCAGTCAAAAACGGTGCAAGCTAGGATCACCAAATTTTCACCATCGGCTGCCTGGAAGACTCTAGGTTCGGGAACCTTAAAACTTTTGCATAAATTCGTAAGGGGTCACCCAGAACGAAAACGCAAAATGAGAGCGTATAGGAAAAATTGGCGATTTTTAGCCAATAAGTCGTTGTATCTCAGTAACGGTGCGAAATAGGGCCTAGGTTACTATTAATTACTTATAGGAAGTCGTACACTGGTTTTCGATTGCCACCGAATTTAATGATCTTGGATAAGCTTAAACGCCAAAAATATGGGTTTTTACTTTTTATGGATTTGTTGGCAATTTCACATTTCAAGGGCGAATTGCGTCGAAGTCAATTGAGACAGACATGGAGAAGCTGCATATGAAATTTTCAGCACTGAACGTAGATTTTGACGGTTTAAGTCTCGATTTTCTAGGCTCTAGGAAACCAACGCATGCACGAGGGCATCAAAGAGCGGTACCCTCGAAAAGTCGTTATTATACTGTTGTTGGCTATACTTTCGTGAAAACGGTTGCAGATAGGCATGGGCATACTGCCTATCATAACAAACACTAGTGAGGAGCTTTTAGTCGTATCAAAATTGATGACTTTGAAAGTCCCTGAACTTCCAAAATAAGAGGATTTTATGGATTTTTGAAATCTTCGGCTGCAGCGCACACTCCAGTAATGAACTGCGACGAAATGGCTGAAGATAGACTGACAGTTTGCGAACAGGAACTGCTATATCCTTTTTGCGCGTCTCGCGAGCATTAGCTCAAATTTCTTGTTTATAAATTGTTGGGTAATATTATATGACACCATATGATATAAAAATAAACAATAAAAATAAATTTTCCGCCGCCCTCTTTCTCTAACATTTTGCCAGTTGCAACAGGAAGCGCGAATTTTTTTTCACGCCTTATACGAAAGCAATATGCGATCATAATACCGGGTATGTTAATCACGGTCAAATTCCATCTGCTCGACTTTGTAAAAACTTGCTGAACGCATTTCCAACTCGTCTTCGACTTTTCTGTCTTGAGTACAATCGCGTGGAGACAAGTTGAGCAAGTGGAAGCTGACCTTCAATCAGTGTTAATTGGCACATAAGCTCAAGTCGTGGCGACGATAAATTTGAACGCAAAGCAGGTTGACATGGAAACAGAGAAACGAGATCGTTGTTTACAACAGACGTGATTACGACAATATTTTACACAACAGTACTGACACATTCACACAAGTTTTTGTAAAAAAAATACTCTCATGCGCATTTAACACATAGAACGAATCGATGAGTAACGACCGGGACATGTATTTTGCAGTCGGTCCATCACGTTCTTTAGTCAATCTCACGACACTAGACTGTGCGTAGAACGACCGACTTGCGCACCGGATGTCATTGCACACAAAGTAATAGGCATACGTATATGTTTATGATCTATATAAATTACAAGCATAGTTCAAACGATAGTAGTCATTATGCTCAATACTAGTCCAGTGTATGCAGTTTATGGCAAAAATTCATAAAAAACAAAAACATTAACTTGGAAATAAATTTGTGCACATGGTTAGTCTAACTACCTTCAACACAGATCATGAAGAAAGCCACATTGGAAAGAAAAGTTGATTCCAGGAAACTGCATTTAATGACAGGGATATAGGGCCTAGACAATCTGTGTTTATGGTATAGTAGTAGTAGTAGTTATCGTTGTTCTTGTTCTTGTTGTTATCGTTAATTGTTGTTGTTGAATAAGCCGCAGCAAAGTCTACAAGAATCATTAAGCTACTCCACTAAGCTGACTTACGGATTACAACTACAACATTCAATCACGACACAGTACCGTAATATTTACAACTAGACTTTGCAGTGATTCTATGGTGTAGTAAGTCTGCTACTACGATTCTTTTATAGTTGCAGTTAATAAATATTTTTTCTCCACAACTGCAGAACGCCGTCGTCATGACGACGAAATCTCGCTAGAGTTCGCGAGACAGAGTTCACAACAAAGCAACAGCTAGTTCACTTGGTGCTTTTTGACGCGAACGCTGACAGAAAGCAGATGACAACGACGCAGACAACGAATAACACGCTGACGACAAATAGCGACCAAAATGGCGGCGGCTCGGCGTCCGCCATCTTGCTACAGTCAGTCTGTGACGTCTCTTCCTGTTCACACAACTTATGGTCTATGCAACTGCGACGACAACACAAACATTGGCCTGATGTTCGTTGATATATTCGAAGGCAGACGACCGGTGGGGCCGTCACGTCGTTTAGTCAGACCTTTCCCGCTGGAACGAGGATAGCCGGATTTATAGTGTTGAAACCTGCGTCTTGGCGACATGACTCAAACGCCAGCACCTGCACAACGTTGAATATCACAAAATATGCCTTTTTGTTTTATTGCATGACAACTTAAAGATTGCTTTATTTAATCTTCAAACAGAATAAATTCTAGCTTCACGAAGATAAATAGAAAAAAGTACACTTAAACGTTATACAGTTACAGTTTCTTATATAGCAGATTACACCAGACTAATTTTGCATATCACGGCATATTAAGTAGACGACGTATTTACATATTTACTTATTTTTACGCGCGAGAGCTAGCATAGCTAGCTATAGCGCGTACTAGCTACGGTAATTCTGTCTTGGTGTCTTGGTGTCTGTCACAACCGGGTACCGATCGAAGCCCAGGTGAGATAGAAACTTCCGAGGCGCGTTTCGCACTTTTTTCTCTGAGAATCTCTGAGAATCTCCGAAATTCTAACTTAGAGGCGCGTTTCGCACTTTCTACTGCTCTTGAGATTCTCTGAGAAATTGTGAGCAAGATTTTCCTTTGCTACGTTATGCTAGCTCCGCCCACTTGCTTGTGAGTTAGATAAAATTGGCTGGCGTAAAATTCTATGTTAGAATTCTATAGAATTCTTTCTTGCGCGTTTCACACTTTTCGTGAGAACTAGTGAGAACTACTGAGCCGTAGAAGGGAGATTCTCAGAGAAAAAAGTGCGAAACGCGTCTCTGGTTTACACCTTATGATAGCTAGTCTCTAGTATTTTGTGACAAAATTTCATGCCACTGGATAAAGGGGGTCCCCACGAACGAAGGGGAGAAAAAAGGGCACCCCCTTAAAAGACGTTATTCTACCGCTATTGGCTTGTCTAACGTAAAAATGGTTGCAGATAGGCACAGACATCCTGCTTAATATAACAAGCACTAGCAACGAGCTTCTTAGAATTGTCAACATTAATGACCTTGATTGACCTTGAACCCTAAAAATTGGGGGGTTGGTGATCTTTTGGCGATTTTTGGCTGCAAAGGAGTGAACTGCGATGAAATGGATGGAGACAGACCAAGATTACCTGCGAACGCGCGTCTCATGAGCATTATCTCGGATTTCTTGTTATGCTACGTATCATTACAACGGGCTATAAGCTGCTGCACGATGCTTTATTTCTGCATCAGTCAGAACTCCAAAAATAACTTACAATTTCTAGATCGGTCTAGCACACGAGAGACAAAGCTGACTGTTTTCTGTTTCGGTGCCTCTATTCGTTGCCATTTGTTTCTGAAAATTAACCCAAAATTTCCTTGCTCTTGTAATAAATTTGCAAATTCTTGACCATCACTATCCGCAAAAAAAGCTAATGGAAGTTGGACGAAGGTTCTGGTACTTTTAGCTTCGCGGAACTCATTTTTAAGGAAAAGCATCACTTCCCTGAACTTCTTGGCCTACTTACGAAGGCAAGTAGGCCAAGCCACAAATAGACATGTTGGTAGTACCGGTTTAAAGCTGCTCGTATTGGAAGCAGGTGCGGTGTTGTCCTGGGTCGTTGTTGTTCGCTGCAGTCGACAGAGGGCGCGCGCAGCAGTCTGTTCCGCTAGTGAACTGTCAGCTCCGAGTCTGCGCAGCATGTCCACTGCCCGACGACTGAACGCCACCGCGGGCTCCACCAGTCGGCGTCGCAGCATCAACTCACTCAACTTCCGGTATGATTCAGCCGTCTCCATCGCATCCCCGAGCACCTGCACAGTAAGTAAGTAAGTACTCGTACATTAGGAGCGGCGACAATGCCGAATTATCGGCACTACCACTGGGTCCAGTTTAAATGCAGCTGAATACACCGGAAACACGTTTTTCAAGGAATCAAGATGCGGCCATCGCCTCAGAGATGGAAATGGGTCATCTTTCGTGACCCACGTGACCCATGACTCATGACCATTACATCATTTCGTCTTACTCCAAAGACTAGGAGTGGGCGTGGCATGGTGGTACTGTTCTGTCGGTCTTGAGAACTTGGCTCACGTATTAGGAGCGAGTCTGGCATGGTGCTGGCAAATGAACAGTCCATGCACCGTGACTGAACACTTGATCCACCGGCGCTGAAGTGGCCAAAATGCACAAAAAATAACTAAAATTTAATAAAAATTTTCGGCCAGAAAACCGAAGACCATCTCAAGCGCAAGACCAAAACCAAAAACTTGGGATGAAGGCAAAGACCACTGCTCTTGGTTCTGTGGGGGCTTCAAGAACAAAGCCAAGTCATCGAAAATCAGAAGTAGAAAAAACGTAGGTTTAAAAATAATTTTTAAGTTTTAAATTGTTTTTAGGTCTTTGAAAGTATTTATGTATTTTTAGTTTAGTATCCAATGAATCAACACCGCACACAAAATTACGAGCCAGGAAAAACATCTTATACATTTTGTTCGACACAGACTAACCAGTAAGTAAATGCAGCGTAAAACAATGAAAGAAATTGTGAGAAATACTAAAGAAAATACACCGTACAGTTAATACAGTACTGACAACTGTAGTGTACCGGCGGCGTCAATCCAATTTATTTGGGGGAAAGAGCAAATCGCGGCAAAATTTTGTCTGGAGGCAAATTGACGGGGACTTCCTCACATTTCGTTTCCAAATTTTTATTAAGCCTATGGGGGTGAAGCAATCGCCGCTCGTTTCTTCTGGATCGATCCCACTATGGTGTACAAGTAGCAAAGATGAAGACGACGTACGGTACCTTGATGCGTACGGCCAGCGCGTGAATAGCGTCACAGATGGACTCGTCTAACGGACGACGGTGACCGCTGCACTCACACAGACACGCCAGCGCCACGCCGGTCTGCGGGTGTTCCTCCGCGTAGTAAACCAGTGCCGACTCGGCGGCCTTGACAGCAGCCTGGCGTGCGCGCTCCGCCAGTCCGAGGGTCGTCCACAGGTGCTGACGTACCAGGTAGCCGCGCACCGTCAGAGGATGTCCCGCGTCCAACGTCTGGAAGCCTGCCTCATCCGACAACCGACAGGCGTTGAGCGCCGACTGGGTCGCTCCGAGGTCCGTCAGAATGGACGCCAACAGCTCAGCAGCGTGAACGGACGGCGAGCAGCCGCCACACCCAGCCGCAGACTTCAAGTCATGCGGACTACCCGATCCACCACCGTCCGCAGGATCCGGAATGTGGATCGCTCTGGTTCCCATGCGCGGAGGTCTAGCAGTAGCAGACTTCAAGTCGTGGTGGATGGTCTCTCGCGAGCGGATTCGTTCCGGAGGAGACCAGGCGCACGCCGGCTGCTGCTGGTCCAGCGAGCGGTAGACGTCCAGGGCGCGACGGGCGAGCGACGCGGCCTTGGCGCGGTCCGTCTGACGACATACCACCGCCAGGCTGTACAGACAGAACGCACGCGCTTCGTCGTCGACCCACGCCATCAGGTCGTATGCGGCCGCCGCGTGGACTGCTGCCCGGTCAAACCGACCTTCCACCGCGGCACCGTACGCCAGAGCACTGAGGGCACGGCACCGACGACTTGACGCCCTGGGGTCACCCTCGCCTGGAATCTCCTCTTTACTGAAGTCACCGTCCGCTGATAAACAGCCGTGTGTCTTTGCGTCACCCTCGTCTGGACTGACTTTCGTTCCGGGATCATTTTCGAATGGACTTCCCTCTGCCGTTGGGCTACCCTCGTTCGGACTTTCCTGCAGCCAAAGGTCACCCTCGTCTAGAGTATTCTGTGCCTTGGGCTGGAATCTTTTCGCAGGAATCCTCTCGTTTCTTGGCGGGTCACCCTCGACTGGGCAGTCAGCCAGCGCGTCGAACAGTCCTCGATACGCGTCGGCGGGCAGGAACTCTCCAAGAAACACGACGGCCTCATTCGTAGCCAGAGACCACCAGCTAGTATCATCCTCGTCACCGTCACGATGGGAACTGGAGGTCGAGGTAGTCTTAATGTCCACGAGGTTCTGAGCGGCGAAGCGCACGGCGCTGGCGAAGTTGTCGCGGTCTCTGGTGGCGGCTTCCAGAGCGCTCTGAGTCTGACCCGCCGTGTAGAATCGTCGGCAGAGTCGGTTCATGCTGGCGAGCTGTCTCCAGCAGTATTCGCGTTGTACCATCTCCTCGTCCACCATCAGGTGTCTACACGCGCGTGCCACGTATACGAATATCGCGTTACCAGTGGCAATTAATGTTTACCTGTGACATCGATAAAGTACTTAATTCATTATATATAAACATTCCCTGAAAATTTTGTATAAATCCAAACATTTTCCAGTGAAATACAGAAGAAAACGTGAATGGGTGTTTTATTCCTGCACATACTCGTAAGCTTATACAAGAAATATTATTAGACTGTGACCAATCTAATGTACTCCTCGTGAGCATTATTTTCTTTTGTATTATTTCGGCTTCTATTAGAAACCCGGCGTATAGTTGAGACCCGTTTAATATTATACTAATAGTGACTGGCGTCGAGGTCGTTATTGGAAATTGTCTCCCCGAAGTTCGTAAAATATTGCCCGATTTTAGGAACCGAGAGGAAAAAATTTCCAATAACGGTCGATGACGCTAGTTGCCATTTGTCTTGTTATACCTCAACGCATGCGTCTCTCTGACACAGTTACGGAGATATGGCCGTTTGAAATTCTTCCAGGAAGGCTATTTCAGAAACAGATGTCGGTCGTTGGTCGTAGGTCAATCGGTCGGTCCTTAATATTACACTGATCTCATATACTCCTCTTCACTATGTTGGAAACGTAGCGCGCGAGGATATATGCAGTACGGGCAATCACGGTTACCAACAGATATGTCGAATTAGGCATTTTTGAAGGGTGCTAAAATTTACCTTCGTAGAGCAGAAAATGTCGGCGCCGAATGCCGTCGTAATATGCGGCCGTCCGTCCAGTTACCGAACGTTTGCGTCATTGACTGGCCTAAATAAGATCTAGCAATGGTTACTCCTAGATGCAGTTAACGCCTTATTGAGTATCCGCGGTACATGATTTGCACCACACCTCCTTACAGGTAAACTAACGCCAACGCCATTTGCGTCATTTTCATGACGTTTCGACATCCGGTGGCGTTGACCTCCTCTAACCGGCTACTGGGAAGCGTTCACGCCAATTTTGCTTTTTAACGCATCTTTTCGTATTCGAATATGAAACTCTTAAAGTACAGACGGACAGACAGGCAGACGGACGGACTGGCGAAACACTCAAGACGGTCGCATAAATATAGGCCTACAGCTGATTTTTGAGAAATCAAAAACTCGATTTACATCATATATTTATTTATTCGACTGTGTGTGCCCCATCAACCTTTGATGGTACGCGATATAGTTGTAACGGGTAACGTAAAATCAGGGTTCGACTCCAAAAAAGAAGCATGAGAAACGGCTATCGCATCCAAGGAAGGCAGCAACTCGCGACACTCAGGGGTAGTTACGAAGAATAACAATCCAAATACTCGATTTACTTCATATATTTATTTGTTTTTGCTGCACACTGTAGGCCTACCTGGCAACAAGTCTGACGGCATGTGGTAGGGCGTAGCGGCCAGGAAGCCCGGAGTAGATCAGCAGACCAAGTCTGATGAGGTGATCGACAGCTGTGCTGGCTGAGGGACGCAGTTCAACGCGCAGTTGATCAGTCAGCTCATCGACCGTGAATGAACTCGCGTACACGCTGCCGCGACACAGGATCTCCGTGTACGCCTGCAGCCCAGTATAACACCGCACGCATGCACACGTGAACCATACATGAACTAACTCCCCATATCTTCCTGAGCGTTATATTAGGAACGATGCTCTCTTAAGGAGTATGCAAAACCTGTTAATCTTACTATAGGGGCCTAATGCGCGGAAAGTATGTTTGTCTGTCTGTCAGCCCCCTATAACGCCTTCCCTGTTGCACGGTCGCGAACCCCGACCGCGGCGTTTGAGTTTTTGGGCCTTAGGTACGTGCCCCCCAACTTGCCCCCCACTTGCCCCCACGGGCAGCTTGAGGGGGCGAGGGTTGAGTTGCCGGGTTTTCTTTCCCCGCTGATTCTGTCAATTTCGTCAGTATAATATTGCTCAGCTTCGTGGCGACATCTGGTGAATGACGGCGACTTAAAGGTCCCAGCCTAAGGCGTTAAGGCCGGTGGCCATGAATTTCATAATCTCTGCGACGTGTGCCGGCTCACTCTGGCAATTGGATCAGTGGCGCCCTCTGCACGTTATTACGACCGCATACCACGTACTACGTACAACACAACCCCTCCTAAACTCTTGCGTGCATTCATTTCACTAGCAACTGCAGAGGCGACTGTAGCATGGAGCCGGGGGTCTGTAGCATCCTATCCAGCGCTGTTTGGGGTGAAGGACAGCACCCTCAGTTGGGAACCGCGCTGAGGAACGGGCAGTCTGGTTTAGTTCGTTCGTGCGCTCTGTGCGCGCCTTTAAGCAAGAAAGCGTTATATTTTTGTTGTGTTCGTTTTTGCAATAATAGCCTAATACTATAGGCCTATCTGCTAGTTGTCAGAAGTATAAATTACCAAAGTTAGTAAATTAAACTTACAAAAAACTTAGACAAATCAGACTTAACGATTACTGTGAAAAAGGGTCGTCGCAGAAAAAGGCTACAAATAACTTGCGCATAATTAATTGAAAAGCCCAAGCTTCTTACGAACGTTAGCTTACTGCAATAATGTACGGAATAGGCTACAGTTACCTAAGTAAGTAAGTAAAAAAAATTATTTATATGGTGTGTTAACTGTACATAACCTTGAAAGAGCTCGGTGTGCTAGTACGATGAAAGTGGAACAGTTTGAGCTGGCATCGAAAGGTAGACAGAGAGTGTGTGCTGCTTCTGACAGAATCGCGAACAGCGTTCTAATTAGCATCAGTCAGTAAGATCAACTCAACCTTCTATCCCTACGGGGTAAGGCCTAGATAAATCAAGTACCGGCCTGCTTTGTTGAAGTTAAAAAGAGGCGCCTTCACATGCGTCGGATGGCAAATAACACTGTGTTATTCCATATGGCAGGTGACGCTCTGCAGGTCTGCAATGCGTTACCCATAAAGAGCTGTGCACACTTTCTAATTTAAATTGACCTTTAACGTTTTATTGCACGTCGTGTTTACCTCTCCGAGACTGTCGAGTATGGCCAGCACAGTCACAGCGACAGCCCTCATTTGTCTTGCCTCGGTTTCTTCATTGCCGACCAGTGACGCGATGTCTTGTTCAATCGCTGGCAGTGAAGGGTGGGCCACGGCCGCTGATAGCGACTCCAACAGTCCTGATATTGACCCATATAGCAATAGATAAATCAGTTAGTCAAAAAGTCGTTTATTGTTTCGTAAACAATCCATGGGTGGGAGCCGGGCGGTGCCAGAAATATGAAGCTGCGAACAACGCGAGGACAAGGGCCAGAATAGGCCTATAGGGGGCACGGGAGCGCAACGGAGATCGGTGTGTGCGCCAAATATCGATCTTATTCGGTCGTTTTGTACATCAAAAACTCTCCTACCTGAGCACAATTAACATTTCTCCTGTGGAAAATTGGAAGGGAGAGGAGCTGCCCCTGCCCTCTTTCTGGTGCCACCCGAGACAAACGCGACAATATATGGCAAGATAAGCATACGGTGCAGCTCCAACGAAACAGGACAGAAAGGGCGGAACCCTCAGCGGGGTCTAGGGACAGAGCCCCTGGTCACGGGGCCTGAAGCTGAAACACTTTTGGCTTTTAAATTTTCAATGAAAGCCGCAAATTTGCCCACTTTAAAAAAATGAAACGCAAAAAAACTCAGATACAATTTGTGTTGTCTTTGCAAAACAAGTATTTTAAGCAAAGCTCACGAGACGCGCGAAAGCCTATAGCAGTTCTTGCTCGCAGGTAATCTTAGTCTATCTCCAAACATTTCGTCGTAATTCACTCTTTTGCAGCCAAAAATCGCCAAAAAATCACGTTAAATCAATATTTTTAGGGTTCAAGGTCATTCAAGGTCATCGATGTTCATGAATCCAAAAAGCCTGTC
>Ga0056128_1008825_pt1 | contig 12694 bp, 9 predicted proteins | sample WorMetLIZISLAND2_FD_71113 | JGI IMG/M metagenome (GOLD analysis project Ga0056128, IMG submission 71113) | Marine gutless worms symbiont microbial communities from Max Planck institute for Marine Microbiology, Germany - Olavius geniculatus... ...
GTATTAGTGACGCTGATTCCAACTGTCTACTGGTTTTCTGTTTGCCGAACATGTTAACTATTGTAATTATGTTACGTGTCCTTGTAGTCTATTTTGGGCTAAATGCCACGCTAATCTTTTTGTTCATAATAATAATAATTTGGATTATATTTTGCCATTTTTCAACATATTCTTTTGCAACAAAAATGCACTTGGTCCAGCGTTTCTCCAAAGCTTGGATTCCACTGTAGAAAAAATTCTGACCTAGTCTAATATAGATGGACATGACAAATATCAATAACACTGTGTTACTAGCTAGTACCATCTAGCACTGCAAAACTGCACAACTTGTTAGTGAGCGGTAATTAGACATCATGAAAAGAGACACATTTGCTAACGACGGAGACATAGTCTGAAGGGCAAATTGCTCGCTGGAAGATCATCGTTATTCTACAACAAAATCCCGGCATCGTGGAGACACTGGAGCAAGTGCATTTCAGTTGCAGAAAAGTACACTAAAAAGTAGCAAAATATGATGCATATCTCTTTTGCATAACTATAACTGAACAACCCTCACAAACGCATGACGCTGGTCACTAAACCCTCATCTCTCAGTCACTCGGTTTACAGCATTGAAAATAGCTCAATTACATAGAACGCCAATCTTCAATCACACTAAGTATCACAGCCAATGTATGTGACGAAATGTCTGTACAATCACTGCATCGACAAACTGCAATTAACTGCACCTGAACGCTCGAGACAAAAGCAAACAGAATGACAATCACAACCTGACAATGTCAGTGGTGAAGCATAAGCATCACATGGAGATGTTTATAAACCAGTGTATTATGCGAACTAAGTGTCAACAATACAAAATACAGCAGACACACTAACAGTGGTGTAGCCAGAAATTTTAATTTGGGGGGCCTCGTCTCCCTTGCCCTCCCCTACTCTTCCCCAATTTGTCCCTCTCCTCCCTTCCCTTTTCACCCCTCCCCTCCCTTCCCCTGTCCTCTCCTCCTTTAGAAGTAGGGGCACCTAAAATCCAGCTAGGTGGTCTGGGGGATCACTGTGAGCTCACCCAGTTGGTTCTGGGGTGGAGCCCCAGCCGAAATCGAATTTAAATTTAGGTTTAAAAAATGAGATCTCGTGGCAACGATTTTAAGTATTTTAAACTGACCAAACCGGCCAATTTCGAGCAGTTTAAACGTAGGCTTATGTTTTTGTCTGGAAAATTGGGCTGGGGGACCTAAGCCCCCTAGGCCCCCTTGGCTATGCTACTGCACACTGGCTGCTATTCTATGCCAATGACAACCACAACTTTCTATTTTTGTTTACTGGTAAATGACCAGGTTTAACAGAATTAATCAGTTAATGTCAGGCATCAAACAAGTGAACTTTGATAATTGTTTGAGCATGAATTTCTTACATGAAAACAAGCAGCTTCAAACGTAAATACAAGCAAAAAAACAGACAGATAGACAAATCAAAATAAAGCAGAATGGCCAAACGTCCTATCTGTTGTCAATAACATGTCGAAAAAACTGGAAAAAAAACATTCTATGCAATGCATTTTCCAGTGTTTTATTTGAATTTAATTCTGTTTCACAGATTTGTGATAAATAACATACAAGCATTTGCTTGCTATATTTCATTTTCTAACGAAGCAAGTAGTCAAACAACATTTTGAAGAACGTTGTACTTAAGATGTTTTGTTAGAAAACCAGATATGACTTTTTGCTATCCTGCTCTCAAAAAGTGTTTGTGAGAAACAGAGATGCAGCTGATCATCGTGGGTAAGTGAAACTGCAAGCCTGCTCCGGAGCAAAAGTCTGTCGAATGCGATCAAGCGCACAAGCCGGTACTCCGTTACTCACATGACCTCGCAGCACGCGGTAAATCCAGCGACGAAAACGCACGTACGACAACTCACAATAGATCCTGCAACAACAGCGACAAATGGGATAAGATACTGATCACTGCAACGTAAAATTCATCCCATCTGCTAGCAATAGGCATACGTTTCACCACACAGTGTTTGTGGGACTGCACAAACTGTGCTCATCACACATCAGTATGACGGCCAAACCAAACTACTATTGCAGCAGCAGCAGCAGCAGCAGCTACCAGTGTCTCAATAAAAACAGGCCACTTTTATTTTGGCCAATTTTGATATTTTTCGGCACACCGCATCATGAAGAAACTTGACGTGAACAAGCATACTTTAGCCCACCTCACTTTAATATTGTTGCTACACTACCTTGTGAAATTCAGAAGTCATAGTTTGGCTGTACACAATGACGAATTCATGCTGGGGAGCACACGCGTCAGCTCAAAAAATCACTGAGATCACAAAATCATTGAAAAACCTGTTACATATTTTATGTTAGTCGACAGCCGTGTTCATTTTAAAATCGTCGATCGACAAACTGAAATGACGCATCAACAGTGAGTGAACTGGTCTGGGTTGTGAGTTAGAGAACGTGCTGTTGTCGAGTTGAGTCAACGTCCACCGCTTGCATTCACGCTGGTTGAGACATTTTAAGCATACGCAGTAATAAAAATGATGAGATGTAACACGTAAAACTTTCTGAGAGATAATAACTGTTACTCGTGTTTGTTGCTGTTTAGTTAAATCATTTCTGAGCCAACGCATGCGCTACCCAGTATGAATTCAGCGCTGTAAGTGGCCAAACTAAGACTTCTAAATTTCACAAAGTAGTATAGCAACAGCATTGAAGTGAGGTGGGCAAAACTATAGTCAATTACATCATGTTTCTTCATAATGTTGCATGCCAACAATTAACAAAATCGGCCAATGTTTCACAAAGCTATTTAAAAAATAAAAGTGGCACATTTTTTATTGAGACACAGTGTAGTGGCAAATTACATTAAAAATCAAGCAGAACTGACTAGAACCCTTAAACCCTCACCATCTGGCACTTTACAAATATGTGTATTATTATTATTATTATTATTATTATTATAATGTAGCCTGACTAGCCTGAGTTGAAAATTTAATAAAATTGCATTCATGATTTTTCAAGTTATCTTACATATAAACAGGGTTAATGGAAACACACCCAAAATCACTTCCTGTTCATACGAGATAATAACAAAGGGAAACATCAACTTTCAAAATGTGCACTCAAACAACAACTTTAAACTAACCATAACAGCTGCAAGAAAAAAAGTGAAAACGAAACAGCTCAAGACTTACTCGTGTATGGGTTTAGGCAGTTCTTGCTGCTGCCTCGAATGCTGATCAGACTCATAGAAGTCGACTTGAATGACGGACAAGTTGAGACAGTTGGCACTGAACACAGGCAGCTGGGTGATGCACGCAACACCGGCAGCCTCACAGACATGCAGGACTTTTCGTATTGACGCGCAGCAACGTCTTTCACCGACCTCAGTCAACGGCTCACAGTACTCGCAGCAACACCTTTCAATAAAGCACCACATAATGCTTACTGTTAGGAACTGTGGCCATCCTTATCCTACTGCTTAACGTAGATGAAATCAATGAAAGTAAATGCTCATGCATCTTATGCATACACTGTGTCTCAAAAAAACATCCCCGACACTTTCGATTGTCACTTGAAAACCAGTTTGTCTGATTTTGATAATTTTTGGTACCAATATTCCGGACACAACTTGCCATCAAATGACCATTCAGTTTCCTACCTCAGCCATTGTCCGCTTTTGCGCTACTTAGGGAAAGCAGATCAAGTGAAATATACCTTGAAATAAACAGAAAATGTGGAAAAAAAACATATCTGACATTATCGACTGTAACTCGAAGAAAGATTAGCAGATTTCAATATTTTTTGGCAAAAATATTTCTGATACAACCGCCTATTAAATCACTGTTGAAGTTCCCACCACACCAACGTCTGCTTCTGCACTACCTGGGGAAAGCAGACCAAGCATAATGTGTTAAAATAAATGAAAAAAACTTCAATAAATTTCATCTATCACAAATCTTTGGGCCCCAACAGCCGGTCTATTACAAAATTTGACTGTCATGCAGCAGTGTCTTCACCAGATAACGTTCAGGTATGTTTATGAACTCAAGTCGCGACTGGTAAATCCTGGATTGGTCTAACGCAGAATATTATCGATACTGCTGCCACTGAATAGAAAATGCATCTCCATGCTTATGTTCGCATAATGGGCCGGCATTTCAAGCAATTTTACTGTAGGCAGTTGAACAAGAAATTTGAGCTAATGCTCCTGAGATGCACAAAAGCCGATAGCAGTTTCTGTTCGCAGGTAATCTTAGTCTATCTCCATCCATTTTGTCGCAGTTCACTCTTTTGCAGCCAAAACTCGCCAAAAAAATCACTTAAAATCAATATTTTTAGGGTTCAAGATCATTCAAGGTCATCGATGTTGACATTTGTAAAAAGCTCGTCGCCAGTGCTTGTTATCATAAGCAGCATGTCTGTGCCATTCCAAAACCATTTTTACATGCGATTACTTGTTTCACCTATAGCCAAAATTTGGGTGTCTTAAAACTTATAATTTTGTCGTTGTAATACCGGCGATTGAGGAGAAAGTCTTAATTCTAGAGTAGGCTACAGATAATACAAGAAAGTTGAGCTAATGCTCAAGAGACGCGCGAAAGCCTATAGCAGTTACGATTCAGTAGTTTAGCTAAAAATTGGGGTGTTCATGCTAAGTTAATATACAAATACCAAATTCTCTATCTGGATCGCATAACGACAGTAGCGTGGCGCCACCTTGTGAATGATATAGACTTGTGTCGCAGCTCAAAATCGCCAAAAAAATCCATAAACCCCTTTTTGGCATTAAAGGTCATTCAAGGTCATTTAATTCGGCGCCAATCGAAAGCCAGTGTACGACTTCCTATTAGTGGCCCTATCTCGCACCGTTACTGAGATACAGCGACTTATTGGCCAAAAAATGCAAATTTTGCCCACCCCTCTCATTTAGCACCCTTGTTCGGGGTGACCCCCTTCAAATTTATGGAAAAACTTTACGGTTCCTGAAACTAGAGTCTTCCAGACAGCTGACGGTGAAGATTTGGTGATCCTATCTTGCACCATTTTTGACTGATCTACCCGTGTGACAGACGGACAAACGGACAGAATTGCGATGGCTAAGACACACTGAAAGCAGCTGCTTTCACGTGTAAAAATGGACAACCTGATGAAATGTCACCCAAAAAGTCAGAAATGTAAACAAAATGTGTTTTTATATGTTATGTTGCATCTATCCATTTTATTTCTTCACAAAACACCATGCACAGTATGAATGGTTCAGTAGTGACTGATCGCCATGCCTGGAACTTCATTTTAATGCGTGAATTGCCGTTCTGATCAGCAACGTGAAGCTATGTCTCTGGTGCGAATAAGCAACGAACTACAGATCGCCACGTTTAATCGTCAATTATCTGACTTGATCCGCCAATATTCGGCCATCAACTTGATGGGAGATTTGATGGACGATTAGTCGCTAATTGGCGATGAAAAAAACGATCACTGAGATGATCTCCGGTCAAGTCCCAAGGTTGATCAGAGATCAATTTTATCAGCCTTCAAATGTGCATGGAAAAACGGGATCTTAATGTCATACAAACACGGTAATTTTAGCTAAGTTATTTAAAGGTGAATATAGACGAAAGGAGATGATCCCGGACTGCTACAGATTTTTTAATGGTGATATGTTTAAGTGATAATTTAATAACATTAATCTGACAGACCCAATTCTAGCAATTTGCCAGACATACCAATCAGGACATTCTGACTGCACATTTTCACTCTCAGAAGGTTCATCTGTCACTGCCGATGCACCAAACATTGCCTTTGGAACGTTTTCGCTATAGACATCTGTAACAGCAACAAACAGAGAGACAACAGAAAGCCTTTGTGTGGCATACAGCACAGCACCAGTTGCTAGACATGCGCAAAATACTAGAAACTGAAGGCTGACAGTCGAATAGCATGTGATGCTTCAAAGCCATTAGGAATCTGATTACAAAACATATTAAACCTGTAAGTTATAACGTAGGTGGTAATATCAACAGTTAGTCATGTTAAACATTAGAACTGCCATTATTTATTGAACAGAACATAAGTGGCACGATTTGACATACCTTGACATCCCATATGAATTAGATATCCCGTCTTTGGTGCCTGCTTCTTTATCGGTACATTAGTAACAGTCCAAACAAGATTGACAGCTTTGCTCTCCAGTTTAAGCAGCTTGATATTTGGCTCAAAACTCAAACTTGTTTCATTAACAGTTTTACTCAGTATGTCTTCAACTGGCAACTGCAGCAGCTCATTGCAAAGTGGTATCACATCCAGCGACCGTTTCTTGACTTCTCTTAGACTACTAAACGACTTCAATTTCCCAATGATACTGGTAGTCTGGTCCTCTAGCTCCTGCAGCTCTTGTCTTGCTACACTCAGCTCCGCTAACACACTGTCACGATCAGAACGAACTAGAGCCACAATTTCTTTAGCCACGATTCCAAATCTTCATTCGACTTTCATCTGCTGCTTTCCAATGAACCTTATTTAGCCTGATAATCTGCTCAACTTTGTCTTGTAGCTTTGCCATGCACTCACTGATGGTGGAATCTCCAAGCCTCGACTCCACCTGCTTTACGAGCTCATGAGCTGCAGTGTCAATCTCCTGGTACTGGTGTCTGACGTGAGTGCTGATAATGCATGTGGAACACAGCAAGCAGTTGCACGTCATGCAGTACAACACGACTGGTTTGCCAGCATGCGTGCCACAATGATACATTCCTTCCTTCAGCCGTGACTCAACACGATGTAACGTTTCCACAAGCCTCTCCATGTCACGATTTTTTTCCACGTTTATCACTCCACCGTAAGGAATAACTGACTTCTGACTACACACAGGGTAGGGAAGAACCTCTCCGGAACTCTTCCCTTCAGCACATCTCTGCAAACACTGCAAGCAGAAAGTGTGTAGACATTCCAAAAGCCTGGGACTAGTGAACTCGTCCGTGCAAACAGAACACAAAGTCATCTCACTGAATTCACTAGTTACAGCCAAAACATCTGATGATGCCATAATTCCTGAAAAACAAAAACAACTGCGATCAGTATGTGACGATGAAGTTACAAATAACAAAAAATGCATATACAAATTTTACAAGAAATATGAGCTAATGCTCACGAGACGCGCGAAAGTTCATCTAGCAGTTCCTATTTGCAAACTGTCAGTCTACCTCCAGCCATTTCGTCGGAGTTCATTCTTGGAGTATGCGCTGCAGCCGAAGATCACAAAAATCAACAAAACCAGTTACTTTGAAAGCTCAGGGTCTTTCAAAGTCATCGATGTTGATACGACTGAAAAGCTCATCACTAGTGCGTGTTGCCATAGATAGGCAGCATGCCCATCGTGATCTGCAACCGTTTTCATGAAAAACTAGCCAACAACGGTACAATAAACACTTTTACGGGGCACCAATATTTGATGTCCTCGTGCACAGGTTTCCTTGAATCTAGAAAATCGAGACTTAAACCATCAAAATCTACATTCAATGCCAAAAATTTCATACACAGCTTATACATGTCTATCTCAATTGATTTTGGCGCAATTCACTCTCAAAATGTGTCTCGCAGCCTGAAATTGCCAAAAATCCATAAAAACCCCTATTTTGGCATTCAAGGTCATACAAGGTCACTTGAATTCAGTGCAAACCGAGAGCCCGTGTACGACTTCCTATCAGTAATTAATAGTAACCTAGGCCCTATCTCGCACCGTTACTGATATACAGCAACTTATTGGCTAAAAATCACAACTTTTACGCGCGAAAGCAGCTCCTGCTTTCAGTGCGTCTTAGCCATCGCAATTCTGTCTCTCCGTCCGTCTGTCACACGGGTGGATCAGTCAAAAATGGTGCAAGCTAGGATCACCAAATCTTCACCGTCGGGTGCCTGGAAGACTCTAGTAAGTCGTACACTGGCTCTCGATTGGCGATGAATTCAATGACCTTGAATGACCTTAATGCCAAGATAGGGGATTTTATGGATTTTTTGGTGATGTCGGGCTGCGACACAAGTCTATATCATTCACAAGGTGGTGCCATGCTACTATCGTTATGCGATCCAGATAAAAAATTTGGTATTTGTATATTAACTTAGTGTGAACTGGAACTGCTATAGGCTTTCGCGCGTCTTGTGAGCATTAGCACAAATTTCTTGTTTCCTACCCCATCTCATTTAGCGCCCTTGTTCGGAAAGACCCCCTTCGAATTTATGGAAAAGCTTTACAGTTCCTGAAAAATTGAAAATAGAGTCTTCCACGCAGCCAAAAGTGAATATCTAGTAATCCTACGTTGCACTATTTTTGACTGATACACTCGTGTGACAGACAGATGGATAGAATTGCGATGGCTAAGATGCGCTAAAGCAGTAGCTACTTTCGTGCGTACAAATGATCTTTCCGCATACAAACACACGCTTTAATTAAATGTCTCTTAATTTTACTTTTTTGATGCACTACAGCTATGCTGTGGACATCTATGGTATGGTTGTCATCTGTCTGTCGGTCACAGATGATGTAGCCTGGCTAATGGTTAAGTCTTAGAAGAAAAATCTTTGCACCGTATAATTAGCCCTATGTCGAGGCTCTCTGCTTCCAAAATTTAGAGAATGCAGTGCAAGGAAAACATCTTCAAATTTGGGGTTGGATGGAAATGGGTATTGTTTACCGGTGAAGCGGTGCACTGTCCTCCCAACCTATCAAACCGCAAAATGTGTTAAATAAAACTCAAACCAGCCGCAGGGTATCAAATACAACTAAAATATGTATACAATACAAGACAAGTAGTTGTCAAAATGCAGTTAAGTCTGCAAACACGCAAAAATACAACTAAAACACGAGAACACGAGTGATCACTTTCAGCATCGAATAAATATTTATTCATTTTAGTGTTGTGCGATACCTGAAATTGGAGGCACAATACAATTGCACACAATGACTTTTTAACAGACTATTTTACAGGCTATTAATAGAACGTCCTTGCGCAATACATCAAGACCTCTCCGATTAATTATGTATCGTCACTTTCGCCACGTTGGTAAGCACAATAGTTACTGAGGTATCGGCGTGCCGCCGGTATCGCACAGCGCTAATTCATTAATTTTATTTTATTGAAAGATAGTGATAGATTAATTTTGAACAAAAGAACCGAATCGAAACTCATAGTATTTCTTCCAAAATAAATATTTTCGTACTTCACTATTACTTATTATTTGTCAATATTGTGATCAATATTCTAGGTTGTGTTGTTTACGTTTTAATCTTTTTAATTAAAAATAATTATTATGCGTACAAAGAAGTGTTTTAATTCAGCTAGTTACTGACAGTCATAATCAGAAAAGTGGATTCTGCACGTAGACATTATCCATGTGATAGGACAAAAGTGCACGAGCGAACATACGCTACCGGTACAACAGAATGTCCTGATCAGCTGATTCACAGTCGATGGAGAACGACGTTGTCAAAAATGGCAAATTATGCGTAAATGAAGAGTTAAGTGCTGTAGCTTCTGAGGGTGAAAATTATTGTGAACGTGCACCATCAAAAGCTGCACATACAGAGTCGTTGTCTGACTGGTTGACTGTGATATGTGTATTTTTATGTAATGTTCTGAACGGCATAAACTACGCCAGCTATGGTGTGATGTACCTCTCAGTAACGGAAATGTTTCAGTCGTCACGTGCAGCAGTTGGCTGGATTGTGTCATTTGACTCTGCACTTGCATCATTTCTAGGTGAATTGCATTAGTTTGTCATGATTTACGAATACGGGTGAAAAGCGGATTGTGGATGTGTGGATCTGCAATGTTGCAACGGGTGACACTGTGCTACTTAAACTGTAATTAAGCTGCAATTTATTAGTTTAATCATCCCCTAACCTTATTCCTAATTCTAACTTTATCTCTAACGCTACTCCTAACCTTAAAGGTCCATGGCCACGGTCAAACTCACTCGCGCAATTTCTGTAGATTTAAATTAGACATTTAACCTCGCATAGATAATATGTCGATTTGAGCTTCATAAATATATGAAATTAATGTGTGATTTCAAACGAAATGCGGCATTACGTTACGTTATGCGAAATATTCTAATCTATCAGTGCCCACGGTGACGTCATGACCCTAGCCCATATAAATCATGAATATTAATGGCCTAGCCGACGTCATCATTCTGGGCTAGGCCATTAATATTCATGACGTCTATAGGCTAAACTCATGACGTCACCGCAAGTCATCATGGCGGCGCTTTTTCTACATCGTATTCGTCGATCGTCGACTTCAAAGGTAAATTTTTCCGTGTTGACAAAATGCTGGGCGCCAATATTACTGTCAAAGTTATCAGAAAATTCTGCACTTTCAGGAAAATGGATAAAATGTATATGTTAATTTTGGTGTTCATGGACCTTTAATCTTAACCCTATCTCTAACCCTAACTCTGACATAACATTTGCAGTCTACACATTCGCCAATTCATTTTTTACCATTGCCCATATTTTACTGTATTGCTGAGCATTTTATGAATATTTTGATGTTGTAACACATGGTAATGCTACTCTGTTTATGGGTATTTTATTTGTTAATAATAATATTGATGATGAAGCCACTACAGTTGCAGTTGGTTTGAGACTTGATGTAGACCTCCGCACTTTTAGTCAGATTTGATGGGCATCAATGCCTTTTCTAACTACTTGTCTCATGATTTTTTCTTTGTTAATTGTAACTGTGTGAATGTGTCTGATACAAATAAACGTTCTCTCTCTCTCCCTTCCCCTCTTTCTTTCTCTCTCTCTTAACAACTGTTACTGTGGGAAGATGGCAGATGCTAGAGATACTCGTGGTTTGTTATGTCATTTGGCCTTTGGTATGTTGGCTTGTTATCATGAGGTCAACGATTTAGTTTGGTGGGTCCTGTGTGAAGTCAACCTCCCATCCATGAGGGAACCGTCGGATCCAGTCTGGGTCGGCAGCGAACATCCTGATGGCAGCAGACTGATATCCTGGTACACTGGGAACGCAATGGCATGGGATGTCACTGTAGTTAACAAACTGGAAGAATCTTACATCACACTCTCTGCCAGTCCAGGAGGTGCAGCAGAGCATCACATGACCAATAATAGGTGTCATATATGTTATTGATTTAGGATCTGAAATCAGATTTTATGTTAATTAATTAACAGATTGGAATGCTGTTTTTGTCAGAAGTGTTGGATCTGGATGAACACTGACAGTCCAACACTTTTTTGCCCGTGGAGGATTTAAGCTGGGATGTTTTATATAATACGACTTATTACTAGGCTACATATTGTGTACAAAGCAGCCATACATGTCTGTGAAAATTTGCATCGTTGATTTGTATCATCAGGAATATTTTTCAGTTATCCAGTGAGCATGTTTGGCTGTCGACGTCCTGCTGTAGTTGGTGGTCTGTTGAGCATTGTTGGAGGTGTGTCAAGTTGCTTGTCACCAAGTCTGCCGTGGATGTACCTCCTCAAAGGCATCATACCAGGTCAGTGTTGGGAACTGTGGCTGCTAATGGATGTCGGCAGTTTGACAGCCCAGTAGCCAAGGTCATTTTTACCTGCAATATGGCTCTTTTTTACGCACGAAAGCAGCTACTGCTTTCAGTGCGTCTTAGCCATTGCGATTCTGTCTGTCCGTCCATCTGTCACACGGGTGGATAAGTCAAAAGCGGTGCAAGCTAGAATCACCAAATCTTCACCATCAGCTACCTGGAAGTTTCAGGAACTGTCAAGCTTTTCCATAAATTCAAAGGGGGTCACCCTGAACGAGGGTGCTAAATGAGAGGGGGTGGGTAAAATTTGCGATTTTTGGCCAATAAGTCGCTGTAACGATGTGAGATAGAGCCTAGGTTACTATTAATCACTAATAGGAAGTCGTACACTGGCTCTTGATTGGCGCTGAATTCAATGACCTTGAACGATCTTGAATGCCAAAATAGTGAGTTTTGTGGATTTTTTGGCAATTTCATGCTGCTACACAAGTCTATATCATTCACAAGGTGGCGCCACAGAACTATCGTTATGCGATCCAGATAGAGAATTTGGTATTTGTATATTAACTTAGCGTGAACATCCCAATTTTTCAGTTAAACTACTGAACCGGAACTGCTATAGGCTTTTGCGCGTCTCGTGAGCTCTAGCTCAAATTTCTTGTGTTACTTCAGCTGCAAGCCCTAATAACATACTGCAAGTAGAACAAACATTTTGATAATTAGCATTTATTGCTATGATTATTGTGCAGCCATCCAATTGCAATATTAATTCCAAAATATGAATCTTGGTCATCTCTCTGTCTGTGTCTATGCTGTCTGCGAGTCTGTATGTCTTTCAATTTATTCATCTATTCTGTATTGGCTCTTAATGCAAAAACAACATGACACAGTAGGAATGAATATTCCTATAGGCAAGAGTAAGCGGTGTGCCATTTTTTACTTCAAAAGGTCAGATGGACGTCTTTGCTATATGTCCACATTGGGCTGACATTTTTCTAGTTTAATTTATGGTGTAACTGCCTGTCTTGTTGCAGGTGTTGGTCATTCACTGATGTTGCTGTCATGCAATGTGATTATTCAACAAAGGTTCAGCACCAGCAAACGTCGCACCTTGGCAACTGGTATCACAATAATGGGTTATAGCGTCGGCA
>Ga0056128_1008826_pt1 | contig 12692 bp, 9 predicted proteins | sample WorMetLIZISLAND2_FD_71113 | JGI IMG/M metagenome (GOLD analysis project Ga0056128, IMG submission 71113) | Marine gutless worms symbiont microbial communities from Max Planck institute for Marine Microbiology, Germany - Olavius geniculatus... ...
CAAAATCAGATGCCACGTGGCTCCACTTTAGTAAACCTAGCTACAGACTGGAAAATTTTCATGCAACAGTGAGCCTGATTCTATGCTGTTTGCATTAGCACTCCAAATCGCTTCGGTTTAGAGCTATATGACGTCATAATTCACAACGACGTCATATCCGCAACCGACTCATTAGAGTTCGTAAAGGATGTACATTTCACTGATGTAGATTGTTGAAAATATTATTGTTTAATATGCCGAGGCCGGAAACTTTTGGGATGACCCTCGTATGGTAACTGTAATGCAATTCCAAGCAAATCACAGATGTTAACAACAGAACAGACAAAGCACTGACTGATACAAGTACAATTTATGACATGCAAACCAGTATTTTTGAAAACAAATGTGGCACAAATTGCTCCCATAAAAGATGCCAAGAACAAAAAGCTAAGCAAAAGAGGAATACATTGTAGATTACAAAAAAAAGATAAACCAGTATATCCGCAATGACAGCCTCAGTTGGTAGTGCATGTTAAGTGTAGTTTCATCATTCATCAACTGAATGGTGAAGTTTTCATCATCGGCGGTCTGACAAATGACATTTTAAAACACTAAAGTAAGCAAGTAAGTAAATACATTTATAAAGCACATAATGTCGGCGAAAAGCTTGCCATATTTGAAACACCTACAGTTAAATTTTTATTTACTGTTTCTATCAGACTCAATTAAACGCTAACCATTGAAAAGTTATCAAACAGGCCTAATTTTTTGCCTACCCTGTAGACACATTAACGCGATAGGCTATAGCCTACAAGTTTAGTACGTTATAGAAGATACAAAGTCCTGCATTAACAGCCTGTTGCGCCATCTAGGCCTATCGTGTTGTAATTTGCAATAAGGCCTATACAACTTGCAGAACATTCGATTCACTACAGTCTACTATGTTTCTAATTTAATGTACTGGTATTACAACTATACTATGAAGCACGTATATGTACATTGAGTCTAATGCAGGTGTGCAAAACTGATTATATTTTCCGGGGCGAAACGCCATTTCTTCCTCGTCTTCAGAATCTGAGGACGACATTACTATTGGTACTTGAGCTAAAACATGCACCAGTACATTCAATCTGCATCGTGTTCGATTCGATTGTCTCTTGAAGCAGAATTATCAGTTTTTAATAATTTATGGTGCGAATTTTGATGTGGCGGGAAATTGGACTGTCATTTGATGACCTGTTGTGTCAGAAATATTAGTATCAAAAATTATTAAAATCTGATAATCCTTCTTCAGGTGACAATCGAAAATATGTAGGATGTTTTTGGCGGGAGACGAAACGTTTTTCGTGACGTATGGTAAAACACATTGACAATGAAAAAAAATTATACGGATTGATTAACTCGCACCATAATAAGCGCTTTGTATTTGTAATATTGCGGGTTTTTGCATTTTATTTGGACAATTATCACTAAATAATTAACGGCTTGCACCATAAAGAATTGCAACTGCAGTGCTGTAGACATGAGCCATTATGTTTATCGCAATTTGCAAGCAGCTGAAATTAGTAAACTACAGCTGATTATAGCATTATACGTCGTCTACATTTGGCTGATAGTATTCATTCTGACATCACACACTTTAACTATATTGCGACTAGTCATTTTATGACGAAAGACGACTGACATGACATAATTCTGCTTTATGGTAAATAAGTAAATGAAAGAGTAAAACACTTTAAACGAATATGCCTAAGCCACAAATGTCATGCTGGTTCTAACTGCAGCTACAGTATGCATGGTGCGCACCTGCATAAAACGTCTCGGCAAGACGCAATGACCGAGACCCGAGATGAGACCTACTGGGCAGAGACCGAGACATATTGCTCGGAGACCGAGACGAGACAAGAGACGTTGAAAATTTTATCCAAGACGAGACGTTAGTACCTTTGGCATACATGTGTGTAGGACCTCAAACGTAATACATATGCCAAATTTCGTGCAAATATGTGCAATAATAAATGCGTTATAAGCGATAATTGAAATTCAAAATGGCCGACGCCATCTTGAATTAAGTATTTTGGTCGATTTTGGTCAAATGGTCTATTTCCGGTGGCAGCCGTCTACAATACTGCTAAATTTCATTCATCTGCGTCAATTGGCGGCTGAGTTATTGCTGTTTGTGCAAAAATCTAAAATGGTGGCGCTGCCATCTTGGATTTTATTTTTGGTTAACATTTTAGCGCACATGTATGCAGGATATCAAATGTAATACACATGCCAAATTTCGTGCGAGTATGTGCCATAATAAACGAGTTATGAGCGATAAATAAAATTCAAAATGGCAGCCGCCACCATCTTGAACTTATTATTTTTGTCCATTTTTGTCAACTGGTCTACAGGTTGACACGACAGTTCGTAAACAATTTCAAATGGCTAATTAACTATGATAAACGTAACAGGTAATTATTAAACTACTGTTAGCATTTAGGGATATTCAATACAATTTTGTGTGCTAAATATCACAACCGTCCATTAGTTGCGCAACTTATACGAGAGAACACTAACGACGTCACCCAAAAAACAGTAATGTCACGCAGACAAGCATGGATGTCGACAGCCAAAGGGGGACCATTTTAGAACATTAAAGTAAGCAAGTAAATAAATACATTTATAAAGCACATAATGTTGGTGAGAAGCTTGCCATACAGTACAGTATTTGCGTTTTGTGTTGCACGTTTGGCACGCTAAAATGCCGGTTGATACAGTTACTGAATGTGGGTCACTTATTAGCTTGATACTAAATCAAGGTAACGTAGGCCTACCAAAAAAATGATAAGAATTAGCCTACTATCTCATCCCGCAAGACACAAAACAAGGGGTGAGTGAGTGAGTAGGGTTTAACGTCCCACCCAACACAGTACAGATCATTTCAGAGACGGCCTTATCAGGCAGAATGCACACAAACACAAATATAGAACAGTAAGTTTAAACTTTACAATAGACAGAAAGTTTAACCTTTACAGAAACACTAAACACAAAAATGAGCTTATCCTAAAATCATAAGAACTCCATTCTCACCGAGCCCCTCTGTGGAGAAAATTTTTTTACTTTTTTGGTTTAGAATGGCGCATTTTGGTATACTTTATATTTTTGAGTGACAGCAGAGCCTCAGAACATTGCGGGGCCCGAAGTAACTTACCTGCTTTACAGACTTCTCCCTTTTCGATGGGCCTGCAGTCAAGCACTGACTTAACTCATGAAAGAATGTTTCAGCAGGATGGCGCTCGTGCACATACATCGAAGGCTGCAATCGTCTGGCTAAATGCAAATATTAAACACTACATTCCACCTGAGGTCTGGCCACCTAATTCACCAGATATCTCTCTCTCATTGAGGTTTGGAGCATTATGGCAACAGCTGTTTTTGCTGACCCTGAGTCGCACTCACTGCAAGCATTGAAGCACCGTCTCCGAAAAACATGGAAATCAACTTCTCTGTCAATTAAAAATCTTACTTGTTCGATGCCTAACAGACTGATAGCAGTCACTAGAAACAAAGAAGAACCATTCTATACTAACAGTGATGCAGTAGAAATGGACAGCGACCTCGCTTGACGTTAACGTTTATCAGTCCGTTGTTACGCAATTTCAATGATGGTGCATGGTGCAAATGAGTATTATAAATGCTGTGAAATAGCTACAACTCCAAAATGTTACATGAAGAATTTCAGTGAATATATCTACAAGACGACGTAAAATTATTGCTGCTTACTGCTAATAGCAGGCTTTTATTTGAAATCAAAATCGTTCATGACCTATCGTGTCACCCTATATTTCCAATGGCAGCCGTCTACATTACTGCAAAATTTCATTCATCTACGTCAATCGACAGCTGAGTTATTGCTGTCTGTGCAAAAATCCAAGATGGCGGCATCTTGAATCATAATTTTGTAATGCTGGACCACCCATGAAGTCCATTTGTGCACCTGAAATTTCCCTCCAAATTTCGTGTTGATCGAGTGCGTACTTTTGAAGATATTGCGATTCGAAAATTTTGCAAATCTGGCTTAAAATGCCTATTCAGGCCCCCAAATCATGTTTTTTGGGGAGTTTTGACCCCCAAACATTATTTTTATCATCAAAACCCCCAAAAGGCACTACCTTATGTGGAAACGCGCATTTTGAGCCATAAATGGTCGTGATCAGTCTTCTGGTGTGATCTGGAGGTGAGGGCAAGAATACAAAAACAGGAAAGAACACAAGTCACCGAAAATGCACTCCTTGCGCAAACCCCCTTCCCATTATCCCCCATCAACCAAATTTTGCATGTGGGGTCGTATCATGGATATCTTTCTTGCTTTAAAGTTTCATCAAGATTAGCTGAAAATGTGGGAGCTGTGGGGGGGTTGAAATTTCAGTCTTCCCATTGACTTGGCACATCAGTTATACAACAGCTTGTTGCTACTGCACAAGCCGTGATGTGAAATCCTGTCACAACAAACTAGAGTCCTTATGGCAGCCCACAGTAAAGGTTTTGTGATTCTAGCTTGCACGTTTTGATAGTGATCAGAGGCGTGTCCGGTAACTTAGCGACTATGAGATTTTGGCTGCGATACACTGCGAGCCACTACAATTTTTCGTCAGACAACATCTACATTAAGAGCTGGCGCAGGCGCATGCGACGTCACTGAAGACGTCTGTTGGTGGTTGTAGTAAGTGAATTTCAAGTGTAAATGGTAATTACGCAAACGATTTTGCATTATTGTTATTCTACACTGTACGGTGACACATTTAGAGTGATTTTTTAACGGTCATCCGAAAATGATACGTTCAGTAGCCCGAATGTTGTAGAGCCTTAACGTAGGGTAAATTTTTACGCTACAATATACTTGTAGTGGCCGTAGCCAAGTGTCCAGTAGCATAGCAGCTATGAGCCAATTGTAGCCGCTAAGTTACCGGACATGCCTCAGGTTTGTGATGGACAGACAGACGGACGCCCAGGCCATGGCTAAGATGCGCAAAGCATTCTGCTAATACGCGTAAAAATCAAACAAACCATTAAAAAATTAAACAACTAAATGCTGCCAGTTTCTACTAATGCTAACAGTATTAAAGCAGACCTTTTACCCATTAGGACAAACTACTCTCAGGCAGTGTTAATATTCAACACAGAAAAAAAGAGAGCACATCATACTGGTGCTGTCACAGGTGTAGCACCTACACACAGACAGTCCAGACAGTTTGCAAAAGCTCAAGACCGACAAAAACATACCAAGACAGCATATGGCATATTATACACCGTGGGTCATAATAAAGGTGCCAGCATTATCTATGAATAGCTCCATAAAACACTGGCCAATCACAGCGCAGCAAGGTAGTGCTAACACTGATGTAAGGGCGATGAGCATTAAGTATAGGAAATGGCGTTTTTTTGGGGGGGGGGAGGGTGGTCCTGTAACTCCGAAACCCCTGAACTGATTTTCAAAAAACTTGGCATCAGTGATCATATCGCCCACTGGACCTCGTAGGCGAAATTTGGTTGCAATCGGTTCAAAGGGGGAGTGGCTGCGCATGTGCGAAATTCGCCGTTAGGCGTCTATTTTTCCTTTTTTCTGTCTTTTTCCTTGCGCACAGCTACACGTCTGCACATTGGAACAACCAACACTGCTAATGGCTCAAATGAAGAGTCCTGACGCCAGACACATTCCTAATATGGTTTCGATTAAAATTTTTAAAATTTACCCTTTTTTACGTCACAATTTTTTAAAATTTGCATTACGGCCTATGGGGCAGTTCAAAACTCTTTCAAGATGCATCACTGACAAATCTTTCCAGAAAATCCACTAACATGTACAAGAGTTATCGTGGAAAAAACAAAGATACATCACTTTTAGCATGCCATGACCTCAACCCGAGAACCTAAGTAACAGTTCGCAAAATTCACCACTGCAGCAGACACCGTAGATACCAACATCACACTCACATACAGACAACAGAAAAACATAAACAGCAGCTAATCAAAGAAGTGAGAAACCAGACTACAGTCAAATACGTGCAGACAAAATTAAAATTTAAGATGCCTCAGAAGTCTAGTCTCCATCAAATGTCAATCAGACAATGTAGGTAAGTAATGTTTAACAAATCATCATTGGCATCTCTTGACTACTACACTGGCACTGCCCCCCTCCTCGTTTACAAACTGATGATTTTCTTACCGTTAATTCCAGACCATGCTTGTTGGTGCGTGGAAACAAAAATGTTCTATATATGAGAAATACAGTGGCAATGCAAAATGACGACCGTCTGCCTACACATCAAGCAGGCAATGGTTAAATGCAATATAATGCACAAAGTTTCTGCAAAATAATTCTGCAAATATTTGCTCTCATCACACATGCCTGTCCTGCCTCCAAATGCACTCACAATTTCACATCCAGCCGCATGTCAATACTCAAGTGTCTCAATGATTATGTTGACCGTGCGCACGTGCGGTCGGTATGCAGTCACAAAGTGTTATTCACCATTTGCAAATTGCACACGCTACGATGGCATATTTTTAATCAACTTCTTCTGCAGCACTAAGCAGAATTAAGAGAGCAGCTTAGCGTTTGGCTTATTGGTAATAATCAACCACAGTTTAAAGGGGAAGGGAAACGTTTTTACATGTCAGCTTTATCTGTACAAATACACTGCTTGAATATGGCATTTATCTTGATGACTGATGCACTTTAAGTGTGAAATTTAATCATGAAAACTCGCGATTTTGTCTGGCTTTACTTATTTACTCCAGAGTGACGAATGATAAGGGTGCATACGTTTAAAACTTCTGGGGTCACATAGAGATAATCAGACAGCCTGATTGGTAGCTGATATTCAGCTTCAATTAATGTCCACCTTTACTTTAAAAAGAAACCGCCGCCAAGAATTCACACCAAGGGTGTCCATCTTTAGATGACGCAATGCCACCTAAGATGTGATCCAATCCACTCAAGTTCAGACCGTGCGCAGGCACAAAAGTTAACCGCGACTTTAACAGAGCGCGCACGGTCTATAGCATTCTGCGCGTGACATCGGACCGTGCGTGCACACAGACAATGACACCATGCCAACCGTCTCGCAACTTAAGACAATATGCATCAGAGATGTGTGGACAAGGACACACCTGCAGAAGGAATACACGTCTGCAAGCATTCTGCAGATGTGGTCGCAGATGCAATTTTTGCTGACATTGCGGATGCGGACGTTTGCCAAGAAAAATTTATTTACCGCGAATTTTCTACTCACTAGTAACATAATACTACAAAACTCCAGTTGCATTTGCAGTGCTCTGCACCGAAGCAGGAAATTTGGGTGCTGACGTTTGGTCGCGACCGCTTTGGCGCTCACCCTTTGGGTGCTGGGACGTTTGGGAGAGGCTGTTTTGGTGCTGTGTCGCGTCATTGCCTTTAACGTACAATGAACTAGTTGTCTGGCCAATGCAATGCATGGACAGAGTATAAAATCACCTGCGTGTCCGTGCGTGCGTGCTTCCAACTTTTCTTAAGCTATCTTCCTTCCCCCTCCCCTTTCCTTTTTATCTTTTCCCTTCTCCTTTCCATTTCATTTTCCCTTCCCTTCCCCCCTCCTTTTTCTCTTTCCCTTCTTCCATATTTCTTTCTGCGCCATGTCTGTGCATCCAACATTTGAGGCAACATATCTCCAGATGGACCACCCAAAGGAAGTTGCCCACCATGTACAGAATGTACAACGCCTAATTAGTAAACACTCAAGTAGTATAGGCCTTAAGATGCGCAGTTGAATTTATCATGTGAAGCAATAAACATACATTAATTCATATGGAGAACAATGACTACATAAGATAGAGAGATGGAGACGGCACTAAAGCAGCACAGCTCCAAAACGTCCAGTGCCCAAACGGCGGCACCTAAACGTCCCAGTGACTAAACGTTCAGGTGCCCAAACGTTCAGGCGCCCAAATGTCATGTACCAGTTTTGGACATGCCACATCAATGGCTGGCGCTAGATTCCAGTCTTTTTTAAACATTCTCACTGTTGCTGGTAGTGTAGTCACGGTCGCCTGACAGCTTACTTTTGTGAACATGGATGCGGACGCTACCCTGCAGATGCTGGCCCAAAATTTGAACATGAATGTTATCTTCCATCCCTAAGGATGGAAAATAGCAGTTTGTCAGTCTTATCTTCCATCTGTCTGGACGTAAGATAACACTGAGCAAATTCCAAGATGTGCATATCTCAAACTAATGGGCATACCATACTAATGCAATGTCTCAGATCATACTTTCGTAATCACATAATGTCATGATAGGTAAGAAAATGTTACTAAATCATCACAGACATCGCCGAGTTTTCCTGACCGGAAACGAAAGTTCAGCCTCTATAACCGCTGACGACTATACGCATCTATGTACCGCACCGGCGGTAGAAACCACCAGTTCGAGCATAGCGGTGATGTCGGTGTGGGGAGACAGCGTCCAGTCGTCTGCAGCTGCCGCCATGCTTGAACTAGTGGTTTTTACTGGGTGGCCACAGTTTAGGAAGAAAAAAATTCAAGGACTTTTCAAGGACCTTAAACTCAGTTTTCCAGACCTATTCCGTCGACGTTTCTGCCAAGTTACAGAGGTTTTAGTTATGACAATTTTAGAGAGTATACAATGTTTTGGCATCAAAAGAAAACCATTAGGCAGCACAAAAAAATAAAATTTCTAACCTTACACAGCAGGTGATGCTTGCTAATCCACTTAAGTTCATTGTCCATTTTGCAATATTCACAGATATTTACTCAAATATTTACAGTTATTCACAGAAACTTCTCTTTATGGACAGTTTTCCAGTTCCAACAGCTTATTATCTATAAGCTGGTTCAGTTCCTTCAGTTGGTCTCCTTTCTCTCTTGCTGCTCGGTGCATACCATTCGCTTTTGCTGGGAGTGTTAGTTGCTGTGATTTCTCTGCTTGCTCTGAAAAGTCATCTGCTGCAGTAGACAGTGCATCAGCATCATTCTGCAGTGCCTTCCTCTTCGCCTTCAGCTCACTTACTTCATCACTCAGAGCTTTCCTCTTCTGGCCTGCAGCAACCTGCATAATCTGCTCTTCTTCTGCTCTTCCAAGTAAGCTGAATATTTATGACGAGCACTTGCACAGTACAGCAGCAATTGTTTGTCAGTAACATCAATGTTTCCAATTCCGCCAACTCAATGAACATGGTCACACACCATTCTCTTAGCTGCAAATGTTGATTCTGCCATGTTCTCAACTTCTATCTCTTTGATGACAGAAAAACCATGCTCCACCATGGCCTGCCCATGTGATAAAAGGAATATCTGCTTAACGACTGTCCACAACTGTTGGAATGACGGATTCTGTGCCATGGTGTCATAGAACAAACAGCCTATTCAATCTCTTTCTTGTGTTGATGAACCAGTGAGATTAAATGTAGCAAACTGTGATGACTGCTTCATCACTTCATCTAAGAACATTGTGTACTGCTGCTGTGCAGCATCTGCATCAGTGTCAGAAATTTTACCAGCTTCATTCATCTGCTTCAGTATGACTCTCAAATGAGTTCTATTGACTTCATGACACCTGGAATCTGCCATCCTTCTTGGGTCAAATGCTCCCAATGCCTGTGCCAGTGAGTAAAGCAGGGGAGACTTATTTTGCAGTTTCTGCACAACTCAAGTCAGAAATGCTCGGCACTCCATACGAAACTCAAGATTCTGTTTGTCACTGACTTTCTTTGCAGCCAACAGATCCTTCACCGACTTTTCAGAACTAAACCCAATGTCGACCTTGCTGTAGTTGCTCAAGTTTTCGCTATTCTTCAAGTCGATTTTCAGAATGTCTCTGGTTGAACTTAACACACTGGCTTTAACAAATCAAGCCTGAAGACTTTTGACCATCGACAATAACGCTGAATGCAGAAATGGACCAAGTGGTACATCAGTTTGAAATGTTTGCAGAAATGGTTGCAGCTGAATAGCAACTGACAAAAAAATTGCAGCCTGGCTTGCATAAGTTGGCATTTAACTGTCTCTGCTACTACGGCATACGACTTCGTCTTTGGATCAGTTAGTTTCTTTGAAGACACTGCAGCCACATACTTCTTGATATGAGGATAGACCTCGAGTAATCCAGCAACTCAGTAAGTAAAATGTTGTGTAACTGGATATTTTTGATGTACGAATTAAGTGCAAAATTTTAATCCTAGGTATCAATAATTACTGTACTTAGATTCAAGGACTTTCAAGGACCTTTTACATAAAATTCCAAAACTTTCAAGGACCTATTCCATTTTCAAGGACTTTCCAGGCCCTGGAAAAATGAGCATTTTTTCAAGGACTTTCAAGGCCCTGTGGCCACCCTGTTTTTACTGCCGGTGCGGTGATCTACCGCCGGTGGGGTAGGAATACTGTATACGCGTTCTTGCATTGGCAATTGTGTAGGCAATTTTTGTTTAAACTTCCATTTCCAGTCGAAAAATAGGACAATGTGTGCATGGGGAAACAGCCAACAGTCTTATTTGGCTGACGCTGTGGTTGGGGTGCAGGTTTTAGGCGCCGGTGCGGTAATTTCCTGCCGGTGTGGTCGGTGAGGCCAGTGTGGTGTTTCGTCGCACCCCGTCTAAACCCTAGAATTATGCGGGTAGTCAGAGCTAGTGAGCACCACGCATCATGTGGGCTACAGTGCATTGCTCCACCCTAGCAGCATGCAGCATCATAATGAACTTCAGATGGCAGTCTGTGGGTTAATAGTGCTAGGCCACTTGCTGTCTATGAGAGTGATTAAGACGACAGACGGGCGGGCAGCATGTAAACTGACACTACTGGAGTGTCAGTTATCAGCTGCTACATGCTGCGCCAGATGTCCGCAAAGGAGATGCGTGAGGTGACTGTTTCCTGTGGCGTAGATGACCGCCTATTGTAACTGCATGTTGTAAATGACTGCAATGGTCCTATGAGCTAACTACGGTTAAATGCACGCTCCGCTTAGATGCAAGTCAGCTTGCGGTCCTAAGGCCGTGCATATAAGCAGAGTCAAGTGTAACTTACAATCCACAATCATCAGTTTTTCCACACCAAACATTATCTAAAGCAATCAGAGCTTGCCTTATGGCACTTTTGCAACTTAGCATTACTCGCCAATGCTTCTTGTAATTCGCAGTGGCCAGAGGTCCGTCTAGACGGACCCGGAAAATTTTTTTTTCAAGGTCCGTCCAATGTTGTCAGCATTTACGTAAATAAGTAAATCTATGCTCAGTGCTGTCACAATATGCTAGTCGCACTCGAATACAGCGTGAGGCTTCGGGAAGTTGCAGCGACGTGTTATATTTATAAATGATTTACCAGAGCCATAAATGTCAGACGACATCGATCGCCTGAGTAGACACAGGCATAGCCATATTCGGACAATGTTTATATAAAGTCTGTAGTGAGATATTCTTCGTTGCATATGTAGCCTAGTGTCTAAGCTATCGACCTCGTGTTTTGTAGGTTCAGGTTCGAATACCGGCTCTACGAATTTCATACTTTTTTTCTTGTTCCAGTTAATACTCTACATTATTATTGTTATTTTATCGCTTATTCAGCATGCTTTCATTGTCTAAAACAGGTTTTCGTCGTTGATATTAGTGATTGTGTATGAAATGTAAATGTAAATCAGACGAAAAAATTCGCAAGAGAGCGCTAGTGTTTTGGGTAAAGGAATAGGATTTATTATTAATATTATGACTATGGCTAGAGACAGGAGCGGCGCCACGGTTTTAAAGGTGGGAGGGACAATTTCGCGAGCTCTGCTCGCGAAAAATTTTTTTTGACCCTCCACCTTAAGACTACCTGAGGGGTACAAATAAATAAATAAGTAACAAAATGTTACTTTGGTGCTTATCGGGTTCTCCAGCAGTGCAAAATTCAAGATCCTAGCTTCCAAGATTGTATGACAAGTAGCAAACTGTACAGGAACAGGAAGCAGAATTTCCAAGTGCTAAAACCGAATGTGAATTGCGTCACTTTAGCGGCCGGCTGTAGTACCCCGCAGGTGTACAACGTAAATTGGGTTGCACCCCCTGCATGGTACACCCCACAAAAGTGGTGGGGACATGTCCCTCCCAGCTTTTAAGGTGGCGCTGCCCTTGGCTAGAGATAAAGTTAGAGTTAGGGTTAGTAGTAGTGTTAGAGTAAAGTTGGGGTTACGGCTAGCTTATTTGTGAAAATTTTGGGACGACGTGTAAACACCCAAACTAGGTTGTGTAACGTTGATGATGTAATCAAGACGAAGCCGGAGACCGTCTGGTACTTTGCCTACTGGCGAGCCCGTGATACGCCGTCTGGTGCTGAGGTCGCTATAGTTGGCTGCTGTCCGCCAGGGCGTCTGTGCGGCAGTGCTCACACTGCCGCACAGACGCCCTGGCATGGGCGTTGGAACAGGGGGAGCAGAGGGAGCAGCTGCTCCCCCAACTTTTGGCATGGGAGAGCAGGCCATAGCTCTTGCTCCCCCAACAGTTTGAGCCTTCTGCACTGTGATGTTAGACTGAGTTGAATCGACTTAGACATCGCAGCGCAGAAGGCACAACCTTTTGGGGGAGCATTTGTCGAATGCTAGTTATTGTACAACGGAAGGCAGTAGGCCTATAGTTTTACCGTTTCAGCCAACTCAAACAAAATATAATGACAATGTTATCACATCCAGTCACCAAGAT
>Ga0056128_1008830_pt1 | contig 12689 bp, 10 predicted proteins | sample WorMetLIZISLAND2_FD_71113 | JGI IMG/M metagenome (GOLD analysis project Ga0056128, IMG submission 71113) | Marine gutless worms symbiont microbial communities from Max Planck institute for Marine Microbiology, Germany - Olavius geniculatus... ...
GTGTATATATGTTTGCGTGTTTGTGAGTGTTTTTTTTGTGTGTAACTTTGTGTTATTTGTGTTTGCTATGGGCCGTGTTGCCTGAAATAAACCTGTGATGATAGTTCCACATGACCAAATTACTGTTATTATTATTATTATGTTGTACCCCTGGTATAAAATGCCGGCCGGGAAAAAATTAAGTTAAATGTTAACAACTAACGGAATGACCAGAGATCCGATGCGCAGCTTATAATGAAACAGTATTATTATTATTATCAATTGCAAATATGCTGCAAAGTAAAATAAAATTGACGTGCAAAGAAATTAATTAAAAGGATGCGACATAATCGTCGCCATGATAAGCCTACTAAACTCACGTTATCACATTATCGAAAGATAGCAACTTATGCTCCGAACTTGTAAGAAGCACTTCTCTAAATCTTACAAGAAAATAGCTATTGCGATGAAAAAAAATAGACGTGGGCATGCAGTTCACTTGTGCCCGAATTACATTGCAGCTTTGGAGTACGTTTTTGGACATTTTTGCAAGCTCCGCGACCTCATGCGCTAGACAGTGGAGGCGTCCGTCTGTCCGTATGTGTGTGTCCGTCCGTCCGTCACAGTCTGCAATTCTATTAAAACAGCGCAAGCCAGTATTACGAAATCTTCACAGTTGTCTGCCACGAAGATTACTGTTTTTGTGACAAAATTTCGTGCCGCAAGGTAAGGAGGTTTACATCGAACGAGGGCATCAAAGAGGCGTACTTTCATAAAATTCGTTATTTTACATCAATCACTTTAAACGACGCAGAATCCACAAAATAAAGTTTTAGTGATCTTTGGCAATTTTAGGCTGCGGCGCACGTTTTAAGAATGAATTGCGCTGAAATGGCAAGAAAACATGCGTACGAAATCTTTAGCATTAAACGTATAGCAGTTTCAATGTCGGCCCACGGGAATATATACTTAAGTTTATGATCCATGACTCTGCCGAGTGCTAGTAATGTATTTATGCACGTGAAGAAATCAACCAAACGTCTAACTAGACAAACAGACAATATACGAATAGCTCTTAGCTCCTAGCATAATAGAAGAAAGGTCGCTGAGCGCTGTAGGTTTACGATAATCGTATTATAATAGCGGCGACTGTGAGGCGTGCGGCGAAACCGAACTGGACGATAATGCGATGCATCTGCATCGTATATAATAGCAGCAATGCTAACGAGTTTCGTTTGAAAATTTCGCTGCACGTGCATCACTCTCCAATCCGTAGCACGTCGGTGCTATTGCTAATGTCTTTTCGACAATGGGCTTATATGTACTTGATGCTTTTAAAGATTCTAAACCAATTTATTATGCCAAATTTTGGTTAAATGTGCTTTAATATTTTGCAAATAGCATTTTTACCGACTCAGCCTGGCCATTCTTTTGTGAATTTAAGTTTATGATGATAGTTTAAAAATAGGCGAGTTTAGTGTTTTCTGCAGAATTACAGTATTGGCTTAATGGCAACGGCTGGAAAGCGCCGGCCTATACATGCCGCTATTCTTTTTCTTCAATTCGATAATAGAGAACTAGATGTTTATAGAGTAAAGCAAATGTCCGCAGGAAGGGGTAAACCGGCTGTATTACGTACAGTTTCAAATGTCATTGAAAATTAGGACTTCAAGTTTCTGACATTTAATGTAACAAAATTCTTACATAAGCTTAAGAGTATCAATTCGGTCAGCCTAATGATTGGCAAGTCCGTGCATTTATGAAGATGTTTTGTACGTTTTACACGACAGAACTACTAGGCCTAGCAATTCCTGCGTATCGAGTCGACAAAAATTGGTGAACAGAAATAACAACAAGGCAAACAGCCACCGAGGTTAACAGGCCGCGATGGGACAGCAGGTAAAAGAGAATAATAATCGAGATGATAAATCTATTTGCGAGATTTTGACGACGGTTGTGAATGGTGCGCGTGACTAGAAATGAGTGATGAGTGAAAATGTGATGATGAGGTTCGATTGGCGAGCGCACGGCGTCGCTAGTGCTGTCATGGATTCAGTTCGCTAACAAAAACAAGAAATTTGAGCTAAGGCTCACGAGACGCGCGAAAGCCTATAGCAGTTCCTGTTCGCAAACTGTCAGTCTATCTCCAGCTGTTTTCACGAAAGACTGGTCAACAACGGTAAAATAACGACTTTTGGGGGGTACCGCTCTGTGATGCCCTCGTGCGCAGGTTTCCTTGAACCTAAAAAATGTTCAATGCTAAAAATTTCCCAGATACAGCATAATTATGCTGCAATAGCTCGACCCACGAGAAGTAGGCCTACTACTTAGTCTTGAGCAAAGCGTGGTTATTTAAATTTTTAGTTTTGACCACTGGTGCCTAAAAGTTTTCGACACCTGAGACTTATAGGCCTATAGCCAATGCGAATAACTAGGTCACTGGTTTCGCTGATGACGAACGATTATGAGAGCGAAAAGCTGCAACGAAACCATAAAGCATTGACAACGCTATCAAAATGCTTTGTCGACGGACGACATTAACAATAACGCTTACTGTACATCACACACGTGTCGCGTCAATTCCTCGGTCGGTGCACGCGTTTGCGAGAAAAGACGGAACAATAATCGTTTTGTCGGCTTACGTTTGGGCTGGGCCGTGGTAAGGACGACCTAATAACCGGGAAGGCCTGAAACTGGTCGTCTAGTAGTCTATTGTCCACGATACGATCATTTGTTGCCTGGAAATCAGCGATGTGTGACGGAAATCTGGCCAATAGGCTACTATAAACTATAGTAAAAAGAAACAAAAAAACTTAACGAAGATGCTGACAACAATACTGCAGTCGTCTGTTATTAGTCCGGCTAAGTTCTAGCGGCAACTATAGTGGACCTGAATATGTGTTCAGTTTGACTATGTTTTTGCTGTTGCTGGAAAGAATTGCATGGTGGGAATTGGAAAGACCCTACGGTACAGACGATTCAACAGCAATTATCATGTTGTTGCTAAGCAGGCGTTTATTTACGAAGGAAAATTATAGCTTAGCTTATCCCTTAGATTATCACTCAAGCAATCTGACTAAGCCTCTACCCCTGGATCTGTAAACAGTAGGCCCGTCGAGAGTCACAGCGGGACCCGGGGAAACATTCTTGCGGGGCCCCCAAACATTTTCACGGGGCCCCTCTGGGGGAAATTTTTGGAATTTTCCTTTACAAAATGGTACATTTTGGCGTACTTTAAAAATTTCTGGCCGACGGTGGGGCCCCCAAACGTCGCGGGGCCCGGGGTAGCTGACCCCCCTACCCCACCCTCTCGACGGGCCTGGTAAACAGTCGTGTATGGATACTCAAGTACTCGAATGTACCATTCAGTGAATCATCAGCACCAACTAGGCCTATTAAACGGAATGATCCTGTGGAGAAACGGTTGAGTCGGATTGCTAAAACGTTAACCGACTATTGGACTACCGTCAATACTGCTTGGGCGACACAGAAACAATAACACAGGCCTAAAAACCAAAACAAAGTATTTTAACAGTGGTGAAAGAGATAATCTTAATGGCTATTGATACAGCTGATGGAAAAATATCCTGTACTTTTTATAGTTAAGCCTAAGTTTCTGCTTTTTTCAGTTTGTTCTTTAATAATCATTGGCTTAATGTGGAAACTAATGTAACAGTATTTTTGTGAAAGAATTTCGAACAAATCGGTTTTGCACTAAACTTACTGAAACTGTAAGATAATGATTTGGTTGGGTTTTTGTACAAGTTTTGGGGGAAATCTTTAGCCACGATGGAACATAACTTTGTTGCTGACCCTTCAGCCCCTGTCCTCATAGACAGCTTTATGAGATTAATGACTGTCTGGAGGATAACAGGGAAGACTATCAGAATTGCCATTACCATTTCATATGCATAGTTGTAATCGGCAGTTCCTACAATTCCAGGTATAGGTCGTTTTTGTGTTTTGGATTTCATAAAGGTTAAACTTTCTGTAAAGGTTAGACTTTTTGTTCCGTTATTATGTGTATGTGCAATTTTGCCTGCAACGGCCATCCCCAAAATGATCTATGCTGTGTCGGGTGGGACGTTAATCCCTACTCACTCACTTCATTGCTGACGTGGAATAAAGTCTTTATTCTACTTTATCAACTTGTAGAATGCACAAACTTGTGTACCTGTGCAATTGTTTTTATACAAGTTTCTTGCACATGTGTCATAGCCCTAAGTAAGAGACAGCTAGACTTCACTGTAGACTATTCTATTTCGACGTATCAGAGTTTCTGTTTGCGTTCGTGTGACTTGTGTACTCCGGCGTGACTGTCTGACAGTTATCAGTTGATCGTGCTCCCACCGGGATGGACCGAGCTCACTTCGGCCCAAGTCACTTCGGCCCACGTTAATCCGCCCGGAGCCGGAGATGAAAGGCATTCCGGGCGGCGTTTACGATGACGACGAGAACAGGTAGACAACACCTGTATAGCGGATTGCTTTCATGCGCCGACTGACTCACTGACCAATTGATAATGATGGGCCATAGCGAAATATAGTCGATACTGTTTGATTCGATATCAGCAAAATTTCCTGCATCTCATACTGAAGGGCAATGTTAGCTTGCGTCTGCTCTATTAAAGTCTAAACACTATTGTACACTGTGTCCCCAAAACATCCCCGACATTTTCGACTGCAACTTAAAAACCAATTAGTGAATTTTGATAGTTTTTGGTACGAATATTTCAGACACAACTTGCCATCAAATGACTATTCAGTTTCCCACCTCTTTTAACGTTTGTTTCTGCACTACCTGGGGAAAACACAACCAGCGAAATATTACTTTTTTTATCCAATGCAATATGATTGCTTAATTAACATAACACGTAAAACACATATTGTTCACATTTCTGACACTGTGGCTGACAATTCATTCAGTTATCTATTTTTTATCTGCCTGCAGTAAAACTGCTTGAAGTGTTGGCTTATTATGCGATCACAGGCAAGGAGACGCTTTCTCCATTTATTGACAGCAGTATTGATAACGTTCTGCTCCAGACCAACCCAGGCTGTACCAGTTGCTTCTTGACTTCACAAACATTTCTAAACTTTATCTGGTAGACACGCTGCTGCATGACAGTCAAACATTGTAATAGACTGGCTGTTGGGGCTCACAGATTAGGATAGATGAAAGTTATTGACATTTTTCATTCATTTTAACACGTATTATGTTTGGTCTGCTTTCCCCAAATAGTGCAAAAGCAGACGTTGGGTGAAGTGGAAACTTAAACATTTATTTAATAGCCAGTTGTGTCAGAAATATTTCGCCAAATGTTATTAAACTTTGCTAATCTCTATTTAAGTTACGATCGATAAAGTCGGGGATGTTTTTTCAGGTTTAGTGTTTATTTCAACACATATTTCACTTGATCTGCTTTTCCTAGGTAGTGAAGAAGCATACATTGGGCGAGGTAAAAAAACTGAATGGTTATTTGATGACCAGTTGTGTCAGGAATATTCATACTAAAAATTATCAAAATCTGATAATTGGTTTTTAAATTACAGTCGAAAATGTCGGGAATGTTTTTTGGGACACAGTGCATGTGCTGTCTAAACGTAGCCTACATATTTTCTGTTTTGAGGTCCCATTTCTTGTTTTTTTAGAAAAATGAGTTTGTTAATAAGCTGTCTGTTAACGTAGACCTGATCCCTAAGAGCTCTCTTACATAATTGGAAAGTTGACTGTAGTTGCTCTGTAACAAAAGCTGTGATTTAGTCATACACGATTACAGTAATATTCGTGTATACGTCTTCTTGTCAAAGTTTTTGTTACTTCGTTTGATTCAATACAAAGAAAACTATCGAATTAATTCGAATTCCGAATACCGCCCAGCTCTTTCAACTATCTGTCGCAATTGGACGGGTCATCCAGCGATCTTGAACGGTAACTATAAAGGACACGAGGGTGTGATGAAGGTGCAAAGTGGAGGCTATTGTTCCCCATGCGACGAGCAAACAACTGGCATTGTCCACCGGGTGGATGAATTGCTCACCGGGCGCATGGAATTAGTCCCACATATGCAATTGAACCTCCGACCGCGGACAGTTAGACGAATTAACTCGCACAGAGAGGTCTTCTGTCCGTCATTGGTCAATGGTCATCATATAGACGATTGGGCACTAGTATCTATAGCTATATTGACGATTTATTCACAGACTAGAATACGAGACAGGGCTGCAAATAGACATAGTAGGCTATGCAAGGTAAGTGATGCACAGACAAATTTGCTTAAAGATTTTATTTTCGAAAAAAGGCTGAGCATAAAAAGACAAAGTTTGTAATATTTTACAGTGTCGTAAAAAATGGTACAAAAACGGTACATCGGGTAACATAATATGCATGTGTGTATTTCTTTCAATTTGCACAAACATTTATTAAGCCTTTGATGTGTTTTCCTTCTGCTTTGTTTTTCAAACTAAGTTTGCGGCGTCTGCTGTGCACTTATCGGGTACCACATTTTGTTTTTCGTATGCAATGCTTACTTACTGCGCAGCCGTCCTAATAGGGCGCGTTACGGGTCTTGCCCGTCCACTCGTCTGTCCGTCTCTTCGTCTCGTAAGGGCTCTTGACTCAAAAACGAAAAAAAAATAGCCAAATCATAATTACATAACGCGATTCGTAGGTAAGAGTAACCGGTGTGCCAATTTAAACTTTAAGTTTACTATAGACGTAGAAAACATTCGAAAATGATGTTTACTCATGGCTCGCGGTGGAGGCGCGCCTGCACTAAGTTGGATCACGGCACATCGCAGCGCTGGAAATGTTAAGTTGAAATTTAAAATAAGTAACTTTAAGCCCTGCGTACTATAGGGGAAGGCCGCGTAATACTCGTATATTCCACTTTGTTCACAACCATACATAGTGGTAGGCATTTGAGTGACAATTCACCATTCTGGCTCGTATCTGCATTTGTCGCTTCGACACGTGTATAGGCCTATAATGTTGTTGACCATCCCGTGGCGAATAAAAAACGATTAAAGTTATAAATGCTGCTGATAATATCGTTGAGCTGTCGTAATGCTGTGTCTGTGCAGAAGCGATTACATACGAGCGATACGATGACGTGGAACTGTTATCAGAGGAAGACTTTGAGCGGATGTCGATCTACCATGTTCCAGACAGAGCGTGTCCGCCGTACACGTGGGACCGCATCCGACAGACGTTGCCTAGCAACCTAGTCATTCTGCCTTCAGCCGCCCAACCGAACGTAAGTCGCATGATCTCTCTCTAACTCGGTTTCCTCTTGTCTGCCGCTGATATCTACAAAGTCAACCAAAAAATACCCCGACACGAAAATCACGATATCTGAGAAATGCGTGAATGTATTTGTACTAAATTTAACTTGTTTGTTTAGTAGATAGCTGTGCAAGTCTGCTGATTTGTGCTATATTTAATTGACAAACATCTAATTAACAAAACCGCAAACTTCAGAAACAAATTTTGCAAATGCACAGACTGCACAAAAGATTAAAGTGATCAAGTGTCCAATACCACCTTCGTTGTAAAGTAGCCCGGCGTAATAATTTGGTTTACTTCGAAATATTAAACTGTACGATTTTAAGTCATAATCGCGGTTAAAATTAGCCTACCATTTTGATCGTAATTAAAATATCGTACGAATAAGGCCTTCAAAATACGGATTCAGACGTTCCGAGGAATTGGTTTTGAGCACTGAACAGATAATACAAATTTTCCTGAAAATGGCTAGAAACTTAGCTCGGCAAAAGCAACATGCATATTCATTAGCTAGGCCTAATTTAAGCTTGGCAGCACTTCAGCAGTGTTTTTCGGCGTTGGAATTTGGAAATTCATGATAAGTTAGATACCTTACTCGTAATCAGGGCTAGAAAATTTAATTTGAAAAACTCATCGACTTCATCGTTTTTCGTGGGATGATGGGCAAGAAAAAAGGAAAGGGAGGAAAAGAAGGAAAAACTTCTATAAATTGTCGCGTCACCACAAAGTAAAACGGCTCAACTTGGCGTATTTGCGACGACAGATTTAGGGCACATCGCCGTACCGCGGACTGACTTAATTCATTCATCCGTTTACCCGACACACCGCCCGACGTCAAATCGCTGTTTGCGGACCGTTTTATGCGATAAATTTCCGGCAATCTCTGACACCTCGTACCATAATGCTCCGTGGGTAAATCGTTCCGTTTAATCGCCGAATCGCAAAGCATGCTCGCAAGTTTCGTTACGAAGGTGTTGACATTTTAATCCGTTACGCACATCCACAGTGATTTCTGCTCCTCAAGCGAGGATTTCGCCCCATAAGAATACTCGTGACACCTGGCGAACAACTGCGAAAATTCATCGCGGCTTCGATTCGCGAAATCGCTGAACCGTGGAATGGATGCGCCCCTGCCGTCCGTCATTAGGCCAAGTAAGTCACGCCAAACGACAATCTACACCTTCAGTTAGTGCTATTTCAATGTCACTTCGTGATAATTCGTGACAACCAGCATTTAGGCTAAGTATGGAGCAAGAACTGAGAAGGAAACGACGATTCCATTGCGTGAAAGGCTGAAAGCTCATGCGATTTGCGGTGCTTTATCCGGCCATTAAGTATGAGTTAGTTTACCTCAGCTGATATCAGCCATCGCCTTTAAACGACCAATGCTATAGATAGTATAGGCCTTAATGCTGGCAACAAAGCAATAAGCTTTACTGTTACGCAGAAGTCGCCGATTTCTTCCGCGATTGCGATCGAACAGAGACTTACCGCATGGGCGGTTATGCGCGGTTTCACTCATTCACGAAACGGTGGCCACGCCGAGTTGCTCTGCATTTACCTTGGGCACAACGTTTTGCACATTCTAATCAAACAACTAAACTAGCAACTTGCGAATCGAAGTCGATACGACTATTATAATTCTAACCGAAGAGCCCTCGTTCAATGGTTCTTCGGTGCGGGCCGGACCCCAACCGTCCAATAATTTCATCAAAATTTGTTCGTAACTTTCTCCATTATCCAGCTGGCTTAGTGGCTTGAACTTACGATCGAGAGGTCGTGAGCTCGACTTTCGGTCAGGTCTAGCACCAACACAAGGTTAACTCAGCCTTCCATCTTTCCAGGTAGGTAAATCGAGTACCAGCCTGTCTGGCTGGGGTTAAAGCAAGGCACGTTCCCCGGCCTGTGTCGGGTGGCAAATAACACTGTGTGCTCTTATATGGCAGGTGACGCTTTCGAGCTCTGCGATGTGTTTCCCATAAAGAGCTATACACGAGCTTTAACCGTTAAACGATTATAGCCGTAGATGTAACCCCTTCTTTTTTGGCGAAGGAGGTAAGAATGCGGAGCACGTGCATCACTACGCATATCGCTCACGCCGCGCCGTTGCACAGAATTACGTTTGTTGCTAATTACCCTCACTATAGAGACCGACTGACAGACTACGAGTGCGTGAGATAAAGACCCATTACACCAGCCAGCCGCGGCGCCGGCCAATTGTCACGCCGTCCAGCGAAAAATCTCGAGACAATCCACCAGCGAACGTAACGGGCTCGATTCTCACGCTTATGCACGAGCACCTTGCTAACGCGGTAGGTGGGCGACATATTAACGAACACGGCTGACATTGCGGGGACAGCGCCTTTGCTGCGCTGTGCAACAGCGACAAACAGTAATGACTGAGCAAACGGCGAAAATGCGAAAAAAGATAAAGTGATAAACGTAAGTTAATCTCAAATCCATAGCGCCTATTTCACACATTGCCGGATTTAAACTTGATCAGTCATTGCAAGTAAAAATGTAATGTAGAAAAAGTTACTACAGCTTACCATACATTTAGCGTTAAAACTGCACACAGTTTTGCTGCTAGTATTTGATTTGAGATACGACTTTCTGAATTCGGAAGTACCATTTTCCACGTATTGCAAATTCCAGTCGTGCGATTTAGTCCATCACTTTCATAGTCCTGCATTTTACAGGTTTTGCATTTTCAGTCGCCCTTTGTGGGGGCCCTAGTTGGTCAAACATGCTGAACACGCCTTAATTCGCCTTTGAATATTTACATGTAGCAGTAAGTCATTACAATATTCAAACATTTTAACTCATCAGCATTGGTGATCAAAAACAGACACAATATTCTTCACAAGGAAGTGCAAAGAAACATTTCGGGCGTAACAGCGCGGTTTCTAAGCTCTCTTTTTGTACATCATTTATTTTTATAGGCCTATTTCTACCAACTAATTTTGCTATTTTCAACTTCTAAAAATGATAAATATTATGTAACATCACCTTACTTAACCTGTTGCTGTCAGTGTTAAAGAGCCATGCAGACTGTTGGAAAGCCGAGCCTTCCAAACCCATGATAATAACAATAACCCCACAGCGTCTAGCTCATTATGGTATCAAAGCTGGTCCCCACTTTCTAACCACATCGCTTCCAACTTGTACTTTACCGCTGCTTTCACTTTATTGTTGCCGAGTTCGCCCGAGTATCTGCCCATCGCCAATAGATTTTTATCGACTGCCGCGCTCGCATTGTGTTGCACAATGTAGCAGATTGAGTGCAAAAAGATGCGGCAGATTAGAGAACCTTGAGTAAGACGATCTTGCTAAATGCCGCATCGCACCCAGTCGTAACGAAGCACTTCTGCCGCCTACTGCAACAGTTCGCCTACACTTCGGCGTACTAATAGCGAGGAGTTCGGATAATATCGCACGCGTTTCAAATTCTGTTCTGATGTCTCATGCAAATAGAGCACAAGACGGCACTCGTCACTTGGATTAGACTGCTTATTTTCCTACTTACTTAATTACTTACTTGTTTTCAGTTAAAAATAATACGTATTTTCCCACATCACATCAAAGTTTAGTAATGCATAATGTATTTATAATGCATGCGAACGACAGAGACCAAGTTTTAATCAGCTTTAATCATCGAAAAAATTCCGATAGCGTCATAAACAAAAATAAACACACATGCACACGCACGCACATAGATAGAAAGTTACAACAGTCTCAAATAGGCCTAATAAACATTGTCACACGCATGAGTTAAAATGTTTGAATATTGTGATGCCTTACTGTTACAACTGGCACATCTTACAGAATAAATTGTCCAGCAAATTATATTTAAACAAAAATCTATGCGTTCGTTGGCCAACGAGTTCACTCACTGTAAACAGACCAAAAACGACATACAGCTGTTAATTAGTGCATATACAGTGTCGTCAAATATTGGAGCTAGTTAGGTGGAGAATTGGTGAAGGGTATCGCCCTCCCCATCCGATTAGGGGTTTTGGGGAGCGTTATAAGCCGCCCATGGAGCCCGGGGTAGAGCGCCGGCGGAAAATAATTACTTTCACAGACATACTGAAACGATGGTGTATAGCAAACAAACGACAAGTTTCGTTTTTTTTTGTTTTCCTTTACTCATATAAATGTCACTGACCAGAATATTATCTTAGTTACGTTCACGTTGGCTACATGTCTCAAATCCCAATAGCCCGGCGGGCCACCCCCCCCGCACCGTCAGGATTGACGCCCTTCTGCATAAAGGCTTGCTGAATAGAGTGAAACCGGCAAATAAAAAACGAAATTGTCGTTGCATTACGGCTGAGCACATGTAATTAATAACGAAATATTTAATATGTAATGTTATTATTTGCTATTTGCTATTTTTTAATATTTCTGGTTTTCTATTATATGCTACAGAAGCTAAGTGTATGGACGACTGAAGCGATACCAAAAGGGACGCGGTTCGGGCCGTTGATTGGTCGCCATGACAACGTCGATGACGTCATCGATGTCTCGTTGATGCTCAAGTCTAAGCACATGTGGCTGGTAAGTTAAATATTTTTTGTTACAGCACGACGAAAACAATAAGTTTTGTTCACCATGTACTGTACGTGTACGATCGGAATTTTGACCTAAAATGTATTTCACCTTTGGCTATTCATCCGGTTGCTATTTAACCGGCAAGGCCTTAGCTGGTATAAAATACTGTGGGCTAATTATCCGAAAGCCGTACAAAGCTATTTGTACGGTTGATGGATAAATAGTCATCGCGTTCACCTTCTGTAGTTTACAATCATGCTTTGCGGTGACGTCACTTGTTATCCTGATGATACGTGCGGAGTTGCGGACGATGTATTCTGCCTAAAATTTGAAGATGTGCCTCAAACACTAGTTAGCCGATGCTGGGGTTCCGAGAACTGAGAAGCGAAAACAGAACCCAAAGCTGTTCATTCGCATGATTAAATATGTTACAGCCAGACGACAGACAGACGACTCACACAACTTTGTGCCATGAACGCTACTTTAAGTACGGTCGGCCAAATCTCTCTCGATAAGCCCAAATGCTCGTTCTATAGTGCTGCGAACAGTGTCTTTGGCAAAGTTGGGCGTGTTGCCTCCGAAGAAGTTACTATACAGTTATTTAATAGTAAACGTGTTCCTGTATTTCTTTATGGACTTGAAGCCTGCTGGCTTAGTAAGTCGGATTAGATTTCAATTGACTTTGCATTTAACAGGTTCTTCACGAAATTATTCAGTTCAAATAACGCTGAAACTGTTAAGAGTATTCAGTTGTACCTTGGCATATCCTTATACCCAGCGTTGTTTTGGGTAATAGATCGGTAAAGTTTGAACTGAGTTTCGGGCTTTTCGCTTGTTAGTTAAGGCTTTCATCTATTTGTGTCATCTTACTG
>Ga0056128_1008832_pt1 | contig 12689 bp, 8 predicted proteins | sample WorMetLIZISLAND2_FD_71113 | JGI IMG/M metagenome (GOLD analysis project Ga0056128, IMG submission 71113) | Marine gutless worms symbiont microbial communities from Max Planck institute for Marine Microbiology, Germany - Olavius geniculatus... ...
TTGTCGACTTAGGGTAGGTCAACATTAGCACTTATAACTTGGTTCGCAGTGGACGGAATTTCACAAAATCTTTTTTATTCACTGCCGAAAGGATCGCTCTCATCAACGCCATTTAGATTATGTCGTTATCTTCATCGGTTCCAGAGATATTTGCGCTCACTCGAAAGTTGTCGTAAATCGAACCGATTTTTGAACGTTTTTTGCCCTCCCAAATTTTAAGGGAGGCGTGTCCCCAAAATTTGTATTTGCGTTAACACCATAACATAGAGACACATCAAACGCCAAAGTATCGTCAGACTACACCCCCTAACTCCGAAGTTATAAGCGCTAATTTATTACATTTTAAGCCAATTTTTAACACCCCTTTGAAAAAAGCTGTTAGGGAGGTCCCGCCCCCGGTGGGGGGTGCGCTAGTAAGACTTGGTCATTCTTTAGCGCGTGTAAAAATTTGGGGGCGCAGCATCCCCTAGTGGCCAAAATATGGTTTTCCGAAAAATGCGCTTTCGGTGGGTACGATTTCACATCTAAATCTCCAAGGTCACTGGACCAAACTTCACCGGACTTGTTTTGCCTAACGCAGGAGGAATCGCGGTAGACGGAATAAAAATCAGAATTTGAATATCTTCATCCGTTTCGGAGATATTCGCTGCCGAACTTCAAAGTCGTTCGAAATCCGGCCAAATTTTGCATGTTTTTGGACCCTAACATTTTTTGGGGGTGGGCCCCCCAAAATTTTGGGCCGGCATTATAAAACTGGGCCCAGTACCGACCACCGTGCAAAATTTCATGCCAGTCGGCTCACGCATCTCAGAGATCTCGCGTTGACAAAAAAATTTTTAAAAAACATCTGGGCTAAAACTTAAGTCCGCTCTGCAAGCTATCGCTTCCGGGCGGACTAATGAGACAATTGCAACTCGCTACAACCATCAAAAACAAGTCTGAAATCATATATTACATAAATGTACGCAAATTTCAGTAACACTGACAGTTACAAAGCAAAACATTCTCCTAGCTGAACTAGAGTAAGTTCAAACCACAGCGCTGACAAAGACATTCTCAACAAGACTGATGTAAGCTTTCATTTCAGCTCTCTGCTCATCTGTCAAATGACTACTCAGACTGTAGCCCTGCAGATACAACAGCAAAACAACTGCTAGTAAAAATTTTATGGAAGCTATTGTGCAACAGAACAAATACTACAAATGTAAGTAATCACTAATCAGCTTTGTGCAAATACGAACTTTCATTGTTTAATGATTCAGATCTCAAATATTCATCGAAAATGACTCCAAACTAAGACAGAAATATATAGGACTAGAAAAGCAGTCAAAGACTGCAGACCTCCGCCAAAGCCATGTTGTTCACCAGGTGGCAGCACCATATTAAGTTTGGCAGCAGTTTCCCTTATGCCCCATTGTAAGCAATGTTAACAAAAATTTCAAAGTGATCCAGAATCCAGGATTCCTTCCAAATCATCCCCAAAATTGAATCACTTGTAGTTTTTGCCATTCCCGACATTCCCTGAAAATTTCATAAAGATCCTTCCATAACTTTTTGAGTTATCTTGCTAACACACAGACAGACAGACAGACAGACAGACAAACAAACTCCGGCAAAAACATAACCTCCTTGGTGGAGGTAAATATTAATATTACATAATACACATACACATTCACATGGCAGATAATTTAGGCATAATAATCCTTATGTCCGAATTTAGGCTACATTTCAAATACTCAAAAAGTGACAAAATAACCTATGAATATTGGCTTTATCCGCCCAAGATAAATATATGATTAGCTCAGATCTAGTAACTTGCTTGCATCCCAAACTCCTATCTGAGTCAACAACAAATAACATTACGTTTCCAAATTACAGCACACCTTTGCATTCACAACAGTGACAATTGGTTCAAACTCCGACACAATCAGGGAACCAACTTTGATGAACGGAACTTTACCTGTAGCCATATACAGTTTCAAAACACATTCCAAACACCACAGAATAAAATACTACCAAGATACAACAGTCTTAAACACAATCAGCACTATTTAATTCACAGCATTACAAAAATAGCGATCACACAACCTCACATTACAAATCTACACCAGAATCTAAAATTTAACTTGGTCCTTGGGCTATGCCACATCACAAAATTCCGTCAAAACCGGTTTGTGCATTTTTGACCAATTCAACAGACAAACAACCACACATAATAACTTCTTTCTTTGGTGAAGCTAACTAACACTGAAATAATATGACTTATTGAGAAATCCTCTTAGTACTGCAGCACATCCACTCCAAATCAAGTGTGAATAATTTTTGCCACAGCAGAACAAAATTTGACACAAAATTGGATAAAATTCAGCTTGTATCCTATGTAACTTACATGATAAACATAGCCAGTTGAAAAAAAAACAAAAAAAAACACAGCTCAATTAACTGCAACTTTTTCAGACTTCAAGTCTGTTAAATTTCCAAGTACAAATCAAGCTAAGTGTAAAATAGTGAATTAAGAACAGACCTGATGGAGACATGTATTCAGCATTTTGCCTCAATTCAGTCTGAAACTTCAGTCCCAGCATGTTAAGATACGTCTTCACACTTAAGCAACTTGCAAAGTCAGTCATCAGTATCTGACCAACTGTTTGACACAGACAGTCAACACTCAACAAGCACATAAATTCAATTACATCATCAATACACCATCAACATTACAAAGAAAGTTGTTGGTGACATGGTTTAGTAGTATTGTATTATGTTCCATCAACTTTGTTTCTATATGCCAGGCATACCTGGATGGGTGTTTGCACTGGGTTGACTGAGTATTCTATCCTCTGTGCTAAGTAGCAAGAAATGTCCATTGCCAATGGTGAACATAGTACTACAGCTGCCAGCTTTGGCTCAAGCTGAATGGCTTGGTAAAAAATCAGTGGCCATCCAATGCTGTTCTACATTCTTTCTTCAAGTTAACTGAGTGAACTCCTGCATACATAAACACTCTTGTGGCTACTATTACTATTATTATAGAGTTCACCATATCAAACACTGAAATCAGTGAACAAAAATGACACAGCAGCATAACTATGCCATACCTTCATATGGTTGGAAGAGCTGCACATCATCAGGCCATGAAGTCTCACCTGCAACATGAAAATAATTTTAATTCAGTTGATAAATGACTACTATGATTGATAACCATTGAAGTTCTGACTCAAAGAACAATATACCTAACCTGATATAACATCAGCAAATACTTTGTAACTCAGTGAAAATGAAACATAGCGGACTTATTGCAAATCTTTTAAACGTAATACCTATCACACAAAACTGACCAAAGCTCACAGTTTTTCAGCATTAGGCAGCCAATTAAAACAATTGAAGATAAAAAAACATCTAGCAACATTTAATCAGACTAGAGATCAAATTCACATCTCTTTCTTTATCTCTGCAATGCATATGATCAAACTCCTGACCAGCAACCAGCAACCTTTTCAGTATGCTGATTGGTGGCATGAAAAGAGCCGGTAAAACCAGGTGGACACACCCTCCATAGCAGGAATGGAGTTAGGGTATGAAGCTTAGTGCTATCACTAACCCTCATACTCTAACATCCCTTGCACTAATGCACTTGGTACTCATGACAACTAGAAATTTAAGGCAGAACCCAACCTGAAGTTTGAATGGGAGAGTCTTGGTCCATGGCTGCTGATTTGTCAAGCCATCGATTATAAAATGCTCCTCCCTTCAAAAGCAGTCAACAGATCTCACCAAAATATAGCCTCACTTCCTTCCATGTATGAGGCTTAATGCTCACAATAACCCTTCTACTCTAATCCTAACCTTAACCCTAAACACAGGACTATACATTGCTTACATCTGAGATGGCTAGAAGTTGCCAATGCCAGAAGCACAATGTCATAGCTTACATGTCGACCGGTTTCGCCAAAACAGCCCATGTACAGGTGCACAGAGACATTACATTACTGACACATACGAGCCAAGTATGAATTCTGTTGTACCCGCACAGCTCTACAATGCTAGCGGAAGTCAATTTATGGAAATGCTTGCATCAGAATCAGGATAATCATGGAACTGTCATACCCGAGAACTTTCATTCCCGGGAACTTTCATTCTCTGGAACCTCCGTTCCCAGGAACTTTCGTCTCCTGAAACTTTTGTTCCAAAAGTAAAATTAGCATGGAACTTTCGTTCCCTGACAATGATAATTACTGAACCCCTTATCCTTACGTAGTGCTTAGAGTTCAGCAAAAAAGCTCAAATTTTGTGTCACTCGCTAGATGTATATAGCTAGAGTTTCAACAGGATATAATAATAACAAGGAAGCCCAGTTGTTGCAAGATGCACTACAGCTTATACAGTTCCTGTTGCAGTACTGACCTTCAAGGTCATCCAAGTTTGATGATTTTTATCTCATCTGAAAAGGCGAGATATGGCTAGTTTTCCATTGAAAAAAACGCACATTTTTCTACGCCCATCTATTCAACCCCAAATTTGAAAATGTTTCCCTTGCAGTGCATCCCCGAAATTTTGTATGTAGACAGCATTGACACAGAACTAATTATACGGACGGACGAGAAAGACGACAATGGTACCATTGACACCTATAGCATAGCTGTAATTAAAAAGCGTGTCATAAATTGTGTACAGTATGGGCTTAATAATCAATGTTAAAGAATGAAAGTTCCATGCTAATTTTGATGTTGAGAATGAAAGTTCCAGGGAAGGAAAGTTCCAAGGAATGAAAGTTCCAAGGAATGAAAGTTCCACCTCAGGTAAAGAAGTTCCAGACTTTACCATTTACAGGGCCCCCAAAATGGAACATCGCACCGTCCAGAAAATAATTGTAATGTAATAAATTAAGTTACAAAATACAAATGTTAAGTTATAAATATTAGACTGTCGTAATGGTGTTAACGTAGGGGCAGTTAACCTGTGTCCACTAATATGATGCGATGAGAAAGGTGTACCTTGCGGAACGCAGAAATTTGAAAAGACCTGTGTATTTTGCGAAACTTCACCTGGGGAACATTCCGCAAATTACACCTTAGAGTTTTTGCATATTCTGCATTCCACATTCCGCAAAATTCAAATAAAATCAAATAATCAATTTCACGTAGGCTTAGGCTTATAATTTGAGTCTCAAATCAACTTAGCTCTTGAAACGCCTTGAAGTCCGTTAACTCACGAGCGTAAGCCAGCACACGACACAAGAATGCAAGGTCAACTCAAGTAGGCCTAATCCACAGATGATTCCTGAATCCTGACATGGCGCAAAGACCGAGTTGCTTGGGCAATTCAATAGCCTACTGTGTTGTTTCATTTGACCGAGTGACTACCGTGAAGGCACGATCACAGACGACTACAAAAATCAACTCAAATAGGCCTACTGAGAAAAAAGTTGCCGCCACAGCGAGGGCCAAATCGTCGGATTAAGTAATGAGCAAAAACTAAGTCGCTTGCTCAGCTCAGAGTAAATACTGTATAAATACCGTATTACTTTAAATTTGTAAGCTTCGACTAGTACATATTAGGCTTAATTTGTGTACAGCATCGTCGTCGTCAATTTTTTTCTACGTCGCTTTAGTTTCAGAAACGTTTCTAGTCAAATATTTATTTTTTAAAATAAAAAGTTAGAAGGACTGTTTTAGGAGAAAGTCTGATAGAAGCTAACTTCTGGGCATAGTGCTCGAGCGCTGTGTAGGATTGTACACCTATTCAGTTGACAAAACTCAACAACAAGAGCATTTTCCGCAATTTTAATTCCGCAAAATACACCTTTTCAAATTCCGCATTCCGCAAAGTACACCTTCCCGATGTGGTGGCATATGACGACATGGCATTGTTAGTAAATTATTATAAAAAAACTTCAGCAATGCGATCAGTAAAGGCGCACCAATTTTCTGAACAGCTACAACATCTCCAAGCAAATGCGACATTTTGAACGCTTCTTATTCCGTTACTTTATAAATTACAATAATTTTATTCACAGTCACAGCAATGTCAACAAACAACATCCGGTTGATGAAAAGTAAACTTCTACAAAAAGTAGAGAAATACGTAATGTCGAATTGTCGCTTTTGTCAGGTAACGTGAAGTAACGTAGTTATGCCTGTTAAGCAAATTAATGCTGTATGTAAAAATATTAAACGCACATTGCGTAATATAAATATATACAAATTTTATTACTTTTTTATGTTTAATATTTATTTTTACTGATATTATTCGATTTCGATACGATACGATACTATTTGATTTCGATGATCGGCCCACCTCTAAGATTTAGTGGTTTATGTTACATATTCTTGGTTTGCGGATCAAAATAAATGAATGTTTTATAGTATTTTTTACTAGTTATGAATTATTGCTATGAGTGATCATGATGCCGAATTTACGTTAATCAAGACAAAAGGTGGCTTGCGTCATTGGTTTAACTCAAACGGCGGACGAAGTCGGTATCTCAAAGTTAGTTTAGTCAAATGGGGCGTGGTCAATCTTCTACATATTGCATTGCCATTAGAAAGGATTGCATTGAATCCGCTGAGCTGAGCGGATCGGCTGATCCAAGAGCTGCACTGCAAATACCTGATAATTTTGTCAATTAATTTGATTTATAATGACGCACACATTTACAGCTCATCAACGTTAATCCAGCGTTGTAGACTTTTTTGGCGGATTTTTTTGCTGATCTACTTTCATGTACATCAGTCACATTTACCACTGGCTGATCTGGTATGGCTGATCTTTTAATTAAGCTGGGCTAAAAATACCACTCATCCATTTTTGACTATTCTGGAAATAAGAAATTTATTCGTACAGTTTCTGTCTGGAAATGTGGTAACAGAACCTACTAGAGCTCTGCACAGGCCGAGTGGCCCGGCCCAGCCCGTTACGTCTGTATCTGAACGTCGCACTGCCCGTTACGGGCTGGGCCAGACTTCAGAATTTCTTCTAGAAACCGGGTCGGGCTGGGCCGAGTAGTTACCGGTCCGGGCCGGTTTGCGTAGGCCCATAAAAATTACGATTAGTCAGATTTGCATATTGATAATTATACATTCAGATCAACGTTCTGAACGTATCAGTTTTTACCGGTCTTTCAGATCGCTGATCTGAGAGTTTTTGGCAAAATTTGATACCTTCAGATCGGCGATCTGATAGACCGGTAAAAATTGATACGTTTAGATCGCCGATCTGATAGTTTTAGGCAAAATTTTGTACTTTTAGATCAGCAGTCTGAGCACTCAGATCGGCAAGACCTGTTAACTACAGACAACAAACTCACCAATCTGAGTGATTAATAGTGCTCAGATTGAATGTATCCAAATAAGTTCTTCTTCTTTCTTTTTCTTCCATCAGTATGATGATAAGGCTGCTATTAGATGTCTCCATTTGACTCTATCTTGCACCATGGCCATCGCTTCATCAAATTGTAGGCCTATGTTCCTCGTGTCTATGTTTTGTTTTATATTCTCTATTTACTTCTTTGATTGTCTTCCTTGATTTCTCCGTCCAGTTATGGAACAGTGCATCACCTTTACTGGCAGCTGTTCACTGCCCATCCTTGACACATGCCCGAACCATGTCAGTCTTCGCTGTGCTATTCTGTCAACCAATGTCCTTTCCTGGTTTAAAGTAGGCTCTGCTCCATACTGTCTTATTCTTCATCTGGTCGCGTTTTGTCACCCGCAACAATCTCCTTAGCCACGTCATCTCTGTCACTAGGATTCTACGTTCGTCTTCCTTTCTCAGACACCAGCATTCCGAGCATACAACACTATTGGAACTACGAAGATTTCATACAACTTCACTGTAGTCATACTTGAAATATTTTTAAAGTTGAATAACACTAAAACAATATAGAGTAGCCAGTACAGCATGGGCAACTGGCTCTCCATGTTCCTCGGCATTGACCACAGCCAAAGTATACATCTTAGCATCTGGATGGTTAGTAGGCAGAGCCCCAGCTGAGGCATCTTTGGACAGGAGACAGCCGGAATGTTAAATATTCGATGGCAAATGTGATGTGAGTGATCTGCAGGTGAATTTGTTGTCTGTAGTTAACAGATCTTGCCGATCTGAGTGCTCAGATCGCTGATTTGAAGGTATAAAATTTTGCCTAAAACTATCAGATTGGTGATCTGAAAGTATCAAATTTTGCCCCAAACTGTGTATATATATTTCTGTGTATATCAGTTCTTTTATTTGACGAATAAACAGTGGCCAGTTGACCACCAGGCAGTGGTAGCTGCTTGACTTGGCATTCTCAATTGGCATCTTACATTTTTTTCAGTTTCTTTGAATGTATTTTTCTACATTTATCATCTCAACTGTAATGATCAAATTGCTGTGAAATAGAGCAGATGGTTGCCTTTGTGAGTTATAATTTGATTGATAAGTTGTTTACCCAAGCAGTTCAGAATAATTTTAACTTTTAGATTTAACCTTGTTAATACACCGCATATTTAAAAAAATTTTCAATAGACTTGCATTGTTTTGTTGCTGATGCGTTGTTTGATGGCATTTTGTTCTTTTTCAACATGATAATGTTGTTTTGTATTTACAGACATTCTTGCACTAACATCCCAGAAGGGGATAGCTGATGTTCAGCAACTTGTGAATCCACATACGTAAAGTTCAGCTACTTTTTTGTCACCCCAATGGCTTCATTGACGGTGGCCAATGTGTCTGTAGTGTCGGATGATAATAATGACAAATTGCACTGTAGCAGTGGGGCACTCACTGGACCACATGGCTTGTTTGTTCAGGCATTGTTGGCCATAGTTGCATTTGGGGCACTAATTGGTGAGTTTTTTACTGCAGTGTATATGTACACTGTGTCTCAAAAAATATCCCAAACATTTTTGATTGTAACTTGCAGAAGGATTATCAGATTTTAATAATTTTTGTTGCAAATATTCCTGAGAAAACTTGCCATTACATAAATGTTCAGGTTTCCCACCTCACCAGGTGGGAAATTACCTGGGGAAAATAGAACCAACAAAATATTGCTTTTATGCAGTATTATTGCTTAATCTAAATAATGCACAAAAACATTTTGTTAACTTTCTTGACACTTTGGCTGACATTTCATCTAATTGTTTCATTTTTCAACTGCCTACAGCAAAATTGCTTGAAATATAGGCACATTGTGCGAACAAAGGCATGGAGATGCTTTTCACATTCATTGACAGCAGTATTGATAATGTTCTGCTTCAAACTAATCCAGACTTCACCAGTCGCTTTTTAAATTCATAAACATTTCCGAACTGCTTTATGACAGTCAAACCTTGTAATCGACTGGCTGTTGGGGGCCAGAGATTTGGATAGATAGAATTTATTAAAGTTTTTTTATTCATTTCAACACATGATTTGCTTGGGCAGTTTTCCCCAGTTAGTGCAAGAGTAGAAGTTAGATGAGGTGGGAACTAAACAATCATTCAGTAGCCAGTGGTGTCCAAAATATTTAGACCAAAAATTATTAAAATCTGATGATATTTCTTCAAGTTATGATTGATAATATCGGGAATGTTTTTTCATGTTTTTTTTGCATATTTCAATACATACTTTGCTTGGTCTGCATTCCCTTGGTAGTGCAGAAGCAAACATTGGGTGAGGTGGGAAGCTGACTAGTCATTTGATGGCAAGTTGTGTCAGAAATATTCACACTTGAAACTATTACAATCTGATAACTTTTCTTGAAGTTGCAATCGAAAGCATCGGGGATGTTTTTTTGTGACATAGTGTATGTTCACTGCCATGTGTATTGATTTGGTTTCGAAATTTCTATTCCAGTGTGGATGCTGTAGATTTTAGTTTCAAAATGAATGGGCTCTTAGCACCTTTCTCAGTGACATCTTTGAAGTCATCAGCAATGCTGAATGCTATGACAAATGTTGCCCTGACAAATGTTGCCCCTTCTGTGTCTGTTCATCTTTACGCTCATGCCCCTGTGAGTGAGTGAGTAGGGTTATATGTCGCATTCAACACAGTATAGGTCATTTTGGGGATCAATTGCCTTTCCAGTCAATGCACATACACATAATAATCGAACAGAATTTGACCTTTACAGTAATGGAACGGAATATTCAACTTTTGCAGAAAACTCTGATATGGAACAAAAAACGATTTTAATCTGAATTGGTAAGAACTCTCGATTATGAGCATGCCCATGTGTCTTGCTAAAGCTCTTTGATTGAATAAGATGCTGTTTGGCAGGAACACAGATGTGGTCTTAAGTAACATCGTATTAGACGTGGACTCTAGTTCTTGCTTGGGAAGGGAAATTTTGGTTTGGAAATGCAGTCAAAATTTTTATTGCAAATTATGGATAAAGCATTACATATAGTGGAATAGTTACCTTATGCAGCATATGAGAACTTGGCAATGCCCTATGCAATAATATTTCCACCAACGCCATACAGCATTCCCATACTCACAAATGGGGTCCAATCTGTTCATATCACAAAATTACATTACTGCAATATTGTATATATAGTTTGGCCTTTGTTTATTATTATATATTTTTTAATTTTGTGGTGCTTTTGTGCCTGCAGTAAAGAGATTCTTTGAACCACGGGGACAACGGAGATCATGGACAGTTTGGTATGTGTGTAACAATGCACTCAAGAGTAGAGACTTTTTATGAAATTTTTTTATCTATTCTGTTGTACTCTGGCACATTTTTTCACACACAGTGTTTCTTGCGTGAATATTATACAGGAAATTTGAGTTAATGCTCACGAGGCGTGCGAAAGCCTATAGCAGTTCCGGTTCAGTAGTTTAGCTGAAAATTGGGGTGTTCGCGCTAAGTTAATATACAAATACCAAATTCTTTATCTCGATCGCATAACGATAGTAGCATGACGCCACCTTGTGACTTGTGTTGCAGCCCAAAATTGCCAAAAAAATCCATAAAACCCCCTATTTTAGCATTCAGGGTCATTGAATTTGGCACCAATCGAGAGCCAGTGTATGACTTCCTATTAGTGATTAATAGTAACCTAGGCCCTATCTCGCACCATTACTGAGATACATCGACTTATTGGCCAAAAATCGTAAATTTTGCCCACCTCGTCTCATTAAGTGCCCTCGTTCGGGGTGACCCTTTTCGAATTCATGAAAAAGCTTTATGGTTCCTGAAACTAGAGTCTTCCAGGCAGCCGACGGTGAAGATTTGGTGATCCTAGCTTGCATTGTTTTTGACTGATCCACCCATGTGACAGACAGACAGAATTGTGATGGCTGAGACGCACTGAAAGCAGTAGCTGCTTTCACGTGTAAAAAGTGGGCAAAATCCAATAAACATAAGCATAAGCATACAGAATGTACACAGTTATGAAATTTTATAGTATTTAAGCATTAAGCAGTAATGTTACATAATATGTATATGTTGTGTAAGAAGTTTGATTTATGGCAGTGGGCAGTAGTTGTTATATCATGTTGCAAAACAGAATTTACTTGTGGTTAAAATTTTGCTAAATTTTTATGCATGGGAGCTAGCATAGCTTGATATAGCGCATATTAGCTACGGTAATTCTGTCTGTCTGTCACAACCCAATACCATTAATAGATAAGAGACTTCTGGTTTTCACCATATGATAGCTTAGAGTCTCTTGTATTTTGTGACAGAATTTCATGCCACTAGATAAAAGGGGTCCTTGTGAACGAGGGGCAAAAGAGGGGCACTCCCCTTAAGAAGGCATTATTCTACCACTATTGGCTCGTCTAATGTGAAAATGGTTGGCGGTTGCAGATAGCCACAGACAAGCTGCTTATAACAAGCACTGGTGACAAGCTTCTTAGGAATGTCAACATTGATGACCTTAAATGACCTTGAACTCCTGAAAATAGGGGTTATAGTGAATTTTTCACAATCTCGGACTGCGACATGCATTTCAAGAGTGAATTGCGTCAAAATGGCTCCAGATAGACCAGGACATTTTGCATATGAAATTTTCAGCTTTGAATGTAGATTTTAGCAGTCCATGTTTGGACCCTGTAGGTTCAAGGAGGCTTGTACACACGTGTGTCAAAGAGGGGTACCACTCTAAAAAGTGGTTATTTATCTGCTTTTGGCTTGTCTAGCATGAAAGTGATTCCAGATAGGCACAGACATGCTGTTTATCATAACAAGCATTGGTGATGAGCTTCTTAAAAATGTCAACATTGATGACCTTGAATGACCTTAAGTCCTAAAAATAGGGGTTTTCAGTGATTTTTTGGCAATTTTTGGCTGCAAAAGAATAAATTGCAACAAAATGGATGTTGATAGACCAAGATTGCCTGCAAACAGGAACTACTATAGGCTCTTGCGCATATCATGAGCATTAGCTCAGATTTCTTGTTACTTATTTAATGTAAGTCTTGCAAGCAATTATGAAACAGCACCAGCATCATATATGCAGTGCATTTACATTTTACGTGTATCTTACGTGTATTTTACGTGTAAAACTAGGAATCAATTGGCAACAGCATGTGCGCAAAGACAAAGTCAGAAGGTTAACCAAGCAACCCTATCTCTCAGCCATAGTCCAGTCAAGGCGCCTGTTCCTGTTCGGACACATTGCACGAATGCCTGATGAAACAGATGCAAAACAGATCTTAACAGCTTCCCCCGCAGGAAACTGGAGGAGACCACTGGGACGTCCTCGTATTACATGGATGAAAAC
>Ga0056128_1008835_pt1 | contig 12688 bp, 6 predicted proteins | sample WorMetLIZISLAND2_FD_71113 | JGI IMG/M metagenome (GOLD analysis project Ga0056128, IMG submission 71113) | Marine gutless worms symbiont microbial communities from Max Planck institute for Marine Microbiology, Germany - Olavius geniculatus... ...
CTGTACGTATTAGATAAGTGTATAAATCATTTTTAAACTATCTTAAATATTTTGCACACTAAAGCGTTTTCCAGGGGGAGATTTTGGTCGTAGTATACACAGTATCGTAAACCACACGTTTGTTTATTTTTTTCTGCAAATGTCCATGGCCTTGACACTTCTGTCATAGTGAAATTTATGTATTGTTTTCTAATTATATCGAAGTAAATAAATATACTGAACTTGTCGTTTGTTTACTTCACGTCGCTATGGCTGGCGTAGAAATAGGTGCGAAAGTGCTCTTCACTGCTAGGCCACTGGCGAATGTAATGGATTAAGCAATATACTTATTCTAGGCTATTGGTCTTTGAACCTAATATCTCTTGAGACACGCATCCTATTAGACGTAGCGGCTGTTTATCGCCAGTTCATCGGCCGCTCAACCGTGTGCGAACATTTGTTTTGTCGTGGATTCCAGCAACAACCACATCGACTGAGCACCATGCACAAATGCTGGAAGTTTGACATTCGTGGGCTTTGCGGCGGGAAATAAACAGGGAGAAATTGGGAAAAACGGAAAAGAAAACGGTTACGCCCTGTGCATTTTTAATCCAGTTCTGTTCATAAAAAAAACAAACGAACGTGCTCTGATAGCCGCACCTGTGTGTAGGCCTAACAACACGTCGACAAGCGGAAATTCGCGGCTCGTGGAATTATTAGTCAACGAGTATATCGTCGCAAATCATCGATCATTTACGGTCGGGCATTGACGTGCAGTACGTGGGCCTAGACGCAAAGCAGAGCAGAGCAGAGCGGCAACGCTGCATCCCGGCGGAAGGAATCGACCGCCCGAAGCTCGGGATTTCGTGCGCGTCATTGGGTCCGTGGCGGTGCCGTGCCGCGGTGTTCTGTGGTCCTCCCCGGCAATTGCCGGTGGTCGGTCTGCTCCGTGAGCCGTGACCGAGCCGCCGACTGTTAAATCACATCCACGGTCACGACGCCGACGACGTCGAAAGCTGCAGGCAGGCACGCAGGCAGTGTATATCAGAAGATTTAATCGTTGAGCGCGCAGAACGCCACCGGCGGCGTCACAGCATCCGATGCACTGTTTACTGTTGGCAGATATGGATATGCGACACAACGTGACCGCAATGCGCGATCACTTACTGCAAATACCCTCCACTGTATAGTTAGTTACATGTTGCCGTCTGCCTAGTACGCTTCGCTTACCAGTGAATAATGCAAACGTATAATAGTAAAACTTATGTTTTCAAATAGCCAAATAAATTCTAAAGAGTAAGCGTTTGACTGCAACATTGCCGTTTTTCAAGCACTCTTTTAGAAAGTTCACAAATTCACTGAAGCTGAGAAGTGGGTATACACCGACAAAGTATAAGCCAAATGTTACAGTGCTGTTCATCTGCAGTATGCTGTTTGAGTCCAAAATAAACGACGAGGAGCTTCGATATATTCACACACACACAGCGTGAGTGGAGCTTGGACATTGGACAGAGAGAGATTCGTAACAGCAAGTGATGGTGAAAGCACGACACTAGACTGAGTGACATCACTGGGCCCGGCCTCTAACGAGTGCGAATAAGTGTGTGTGGAACACGGAAGTTGCGGCTAACGAACGATGGCGACAAACTCGCAGAGAAACCTCACGGTAGGCCTATATAGGCACATCCTTGCGCAAGACTGCGTCGTTTGAGCAATCGCACGCAAAAATCCGCGAAGGATCTGACCTGTAGGTGAGTTTCTGAATATGTGCAACTAGAAAATTTTTTGCGTGTATTTCACCTATTTGCCGAAAAGCCCCCCCCCCTTGGTCAGTCAGTAAGATTTACATAAAATTTTGCATGAGGAGTCATCTGGTCGACATAATCAACCGTGCCAAATTTATCTCAATCAGATCAGGGGTCTTGATTCTGTGGGGGGTCGAATTTTTGGCTTTCCCATAGGAAAGAAAAGTCGCCGTTAACACATGGCTTGAACTATAGTTCAGCCTGTGATACCAAACTACAGCGTTAACACCACATGATGCAAAAGTCAATTACAAATAGGGAAAAGTGCAAATACAGTATGGGAAAACTGCATAATAGACTAGTGTGCCTACTAGGTTGATAAACAAGTTATTTCTTTGTTTATTTTTATCAAAACTCACATAAAGTATTTTCTCAGTAGCAGCGTTGGCGTCAGCTGCATCCGAGCGCCGATCGATCAAGTAAGTGAAAATTTGTCAAAAGATGTATTTTCGTGTTTCGTTCCTTTCGTTCATTTATATTTCCATCTTTTCTCCGATTTATTTTCGGCAACCACACACAGTAGGGACGTAGTACAATCATGGTCACGTGGACACATGCAATTAGGCGATAGAAACGCGACAAGCACAATGAAACATGCAGCACGACTGAACTGACATCGACGAAGCTGCAGCCTCCTCGTTCAGCGTACGTGCGAACCCCCTCGCTTGACACCTGCGTGCGTGCCTGTTTGCTTGCTGAACCGAAAGTGAGTACGAGGAAAGTGTTTAATCGAGCGTAGACACGAGCGCCACACGCAACCTCAACCAGAGACAGTGTCAGGCGAAATGTGCAAGTAAGTAAACAAGTAAAATGTCAATTTGTTTAGCCTATCAACGCCCATAATATGCATGTTGGTTCATCATTTATGTGCATGGATAAGTCTCATAGGTTTTTATTGCTTCGTTAATATGGGGTAGTCTAAAACATACGAAAAAAAGCAGTTCGATAATGCATACAAAAGTCATATACAGAAATAGTAAAACAGACGGTTAATCAGTTTAATCGGCTAATTAGCATGAGAAATACAAAAATAAATAAATAGTTGGTATGAATGAAGCATTTTGGCAAGTTGTTTTTTGCATGCAGTAAAAAAAATCCAATCTAAAAAGAGCTGCCTTATTTTTGAATCAAAGTCATGTAGAAGAAAGGAAACTGTCCAAAACACAATGAGTGAAAAAATGATGAGATCGTACTGTCGGCGGTGTCGGTGGCGTCATAAGATGAATGCTAGTGACGACACCTGCGTGTCGACACGCCTTAGCTGATTCCTGGCTGCAGGGCTAAAGGGCGTCATTGACGACCTGATAACGAACAAGATGCATTTTTACACGCCTGGATCAGCACCGAACAACACCGCCCTGCAGCAGCAGCAGCAAGCGCTGAGTCAGTGATGCGGCTTCAGGGGCACTTCGAACTAGCATTTGACGACTGCAGCACGAACGTCATAACAAAGCACTTCGCGGAATGACCTACCACCTGACCTCTGAACTATGTTTTACGACGCACCGTAACAGTATAATGGAGTTGATTAACACTGTATGCATAAATAAAGCATGTGCTATAACCAATAACTACGAGTATCATGCCGACTGCTTGGTTGAAGAAGTCATTATTGTAAATAATAATGAGTTTTTAATAACAACAATAACAATAAACAACCGATTAAAATTCAATTTAATAAATTAGTAATTGATCAAAACCACAACTGAAAGCACAATAAAACATATTTATCGACTAATTCAAAGTACAACCAACGTTTTTTTATTAATAAACTAAGCGGTATTAATTTATTGGTCGTAACTAAAAAAAGGAAACCGTAATTAAGCAGTTTTAATTTACAGTTGCTTAATGTAAAATCAATGGTTGGAAGTTTTGTGGGCAGTGAATTGATGCACAAATTTTGACGACTTATACTTCAGTTAGCAAAACTGTGCAAAAATTTCGGCTCCGAGGCGATCATGGGACGTTGCACAGTCTGCACAAGTTTGAAGTTAAAATGGTAGGCTTAAGTCACCAAAAAATTGCACTGGCCTAGTTACTCGCATTTTGCTCTTTGCGGCATCTTTGAAGCATCATACCGCTGCAATATTACCGTCTGCATTAGCTTTATGTGCCGGAGTGATTAGCGCATAAACTAGTGTCCATGGCGCCGGCCTACCTGGGTGACGCTCTGTCATTAAACTTTCTGGTCGACAACGCCTACGGTTAGTTCGTTCATCATCAAACACGTCACTGGCTGTAGCACTCTACAATCTACATCGGCGAGGCGACCGAGCGTTGGCCGTCTCTGCAACAAAAACTTTGAACAGACTGCCATCAGATGTGACGTCACCAAAGTGTCTGCGATCATTAAGACGAAACTTAAAGTCTCTAAACCTCCTCTGTTTTCCGTGTTTCCCATAGCTGACTGTAAAGTGACTAAAATGCTAAGAATTTTTCACTTTAAACTTTAATATAATGTAATGCAAAGTATCAGCACCAACAATTTATTTATGCATGAGCATTGAGTGGGCAATGCCCCCTTCCCCCCGCGGTTCCGCGGTCTATGCCCCCGCGCCCCAAAAATAGCAGTTCGCGGCCATGAGATGCTAGCAATATCTGCCGGTGCAGCGAAGCACGCGGTATCGATAACAGGCTGCATGAAGCGCTGCTCTCGGAATGCCATGTTGAGGTGACGTTGTTATGGACGAGACAGGCCCCTCTGCAGTGGTGACAGAATTAGCCGCTGATAATTGCATCAAGGCAGAAGCAGCAGTCACCAGCATCCCACCACGCTGTATTTAATTATCCACCCGTGCACCCGATGCATAATTTACGCACGCTCATTATAGCGAGAAGGAGAAGGCAGCAAGAACGTGCTCGATCGATGATGGAACAACCACGGTCGGACATCGTCCCATTCGTCCCTTCCACCAGTGAGTCACAATCACAACGAAGCACGTGTAGCAACAGAGTTATACGTCGGCCGAGAAACGCGTGTAATCGACGAGTTTCCCGTCGACATTGTGCGCTATATATTCACGTATTTACATACACATACTTACTACTTACAATTGAAGAATATAATCAATCTCTTCTGAAAAGTTAACAAGAAATTTGAGCTAATGCTCACGGGACGCGCGAAAGCCTATAGCATGCCCATGCTTATCTGCAACCGTTTTCAAGAACGATGCGATTGGCCAACATTGGAAAAATAGCGACTTTTACGGGGGTACCGTTCTTTGCGCAGGTTTCCTTGAACCTAAAAAATCAAGACTTGGACCGTTGAAATCTACGTTCAATGCTAAGAATTTCATACGCAGCTTGTTCATGTCTATCTCAATTGGTTTCAACGCAATTCGTTCTTGAAATGTGTCTCGCAGTCCGAAATCGCAAAAAATCCATAAAACCCCTTACTTTGGCGTTTAAGGTCATTTAAGGTCATCGAATTCAACGTTAATCGAGAGCCAATGTACGACTTCCTATTAGTGATTAATAGTAACCTGGCCCTATCTCGCACCGTTACTGAGATACAGCGACTTATTGGCCAAAGTCGCCAATTTTTCCCACCCCCCTCTCATGTTGCGCCCTCGTTCGGGGTGACTCTTCGAATTTATGGAAAAAGCTTTATGGTTTCTGAAACTAGAGTCTTCCAGGCAGCCGATGGTAAGGATTTGGTGATCCTAGCTTGCACCGTTTTTGACTGATCCACACGTGTGACGGACAGACGGACGGACAGACAGAATTGCGATGGCTAACACGCGCTGAAAGCAGTAGCTACTTTCGGGCGTAAAAACGATAAAACAATTCCTCAATTCTGAAGGTACGTCTTGACTATAAGTTAGTTAACTGAATATTTTGACGGTATTAGCATATTAATACAACTTTTGCGCTAAATAGGCATAAAGAAATGATAATTTGCAACTAGCAAAATGCCAATAAGTGTTGTTTTCTCATCGATTTTAAACATTCTGCGATGTGTTGCTGTAGTTTTTTAAAATAGTAAATACCTAGTACCTACGTAGACTTCTAAATATGCTACACAAGCGCTTTAAAAAGAAATAAAACGAAATATATGTTTCTACAAAACAAAACGATAAAACTTTGTTTAAAGAAAAAACTATAAACACAATAATCAACTACGTTAATAGTAATACCGACTTGAAAGTAATTTATACGCAGACGAAACATGGCAAATGTTTCTATAATTTCCATAATTTTTCGTTTATACAGTTTTTTTCGGCAGCGGGCTATGTTTAATTATGAACATTAGCCTTACTACATAGCAAAGTATCCATAGGACCTTCAAGTGACCGTCATTCGCCAGATGGCGCCACGAAGCACTACACGCAGCGCTAAACATTGTACTGATGGCCGGCCGGCAACTCAATTCCCCTTAAGCTGCGCTGGAGGAAGGTAGGGGCAAGGTAGGGTGCACGGAGTCCACGACCGTGCAACAGATGAGGCGCCAAAGGGTATGACAGACAGACAAACAGACAAACAAACTTTCCGCGCATTATAGTAAGACTGTTGGTTATTTTAATTATATATAAAAAAAACTGCAAACAATTTATTTAATGGTGTATAAGCTATGATGTAAAACAGCAAAAAACCAAAGTATGAGCACGAAGTAATGTATTAGCTTAGACATTTAATCTGTCCTCTGTAGCCAGATAAAAATGAGACAAAGTTAGGCCTATTGTTTGCAAACTGTGAAACTAAATCACAAAGTGTTATGCAACTGATGCTGAACGCAGTCGCAGACACTCTGCGCCTGGGAATACTGACAAATATCGGCAGCGAAATGTTCAAAGTTGAATAAACTAGATGATCAGATAGGACAGCACAGAGGTAGGACGGCGACTGACAATAGTGCGTCACATGCTCCTAGTGTTCCCGCGAGGACTGATAGTTCAACAAACTGGCTATCAGGGCTGCGGAAGCAGCATGTGCGGCGCATAGCGGCACATCGCCGGCGCCTAGTCACTGTGGAACCATCCATCCATCTTCCACACTGACATACTCGCAGACTTCGTGTGTGTCGCAGGCAGATCCTACAGCAGCTTATCCTAATCTCTTCACTGCATGCACTGCAGCAACCATCTGGCATACGTCGTCTCACGACAGTTTATTGTGACATCCCAACTGGTAAAGTTTTCTTTAATTAGGCCACATTCCGCCACAACATGAAGCTAGACGTGTCTAAATTTTCATGTCACAGTCGCATCTGACACAACTATTTTAGCCAGAGAATTGTCAGTCACTGGAACAATCTACCAAATGGCCTGTTAATGTTGTATTGCTTAAGAGCTATCAAAATCGTCTCTACGAACACTTGAAAAACACATGTTGACTTAAGCGCTACCGCTGATAGCTGAAATCAGTTTTTTGCTAAAATGAATATCGGCAAAAGTTCATCAAACATATAACGCCGAAAAAGATAGTAAATGATAAACGATGAATGTAATTCGATAATTTGTTTTCATGTAATAAATTGTTGCTTAGCTGTCCTTACTCCCAATAAGCTGCGTTACATGTTCTGCTCGTTCGTCCGTCTCTCTCTAACGGGCTCTTAACTCGAAAACAATAAGGCGTAGAAAACCAAAATTGGTGTGAACGTTTCTCATGGCTGGAGAAACAGGGCGGATATATTCTTAACTCTTAAGTATTAAATCTTAAGTACAACGTCGTAAAGGCCTACACAACACTTAGAGAAAGTCATACAATTGCACCGAAAGCCGAACAATTGCTTTTGTATGGGACAGATAGTCTATACTTCCTATTCAACTACTGTTTTATCCGTTTACATAGATCATTATTTTGTATTATTATTTCCGACGGACCACTGATTGGACATACTAATAAGTTCAAACTGCGGATATACATTTCTGTGCAGTTTATGGTCCATTTGAGTCATTGAAGCCGGCGACGCGGCTGCCAAGCAAGTTCTTTTACATCACAGTATAGCCACTTCAGAAGTTCAGATGCATCGTGTGCGAACAAACGCTCACCAGTTTCCAGTGTCTCTTGCGAATTCCTTGAGAGTTCACGAACACTGTCGTTATCAGCTGGTTGTCATAATATATATGCACTGTGTCTGTAGCCTTGTCTCTAATTCACGGGACTGATGTCAACGGGGTGGTGTGACTGATGCCGGTTGACAAAGGTGAGGGCTATTATTATGCTACTTACTTATTGTTGGAGCACAAGAATGGACGTGGTCACGTGGCTGCATGGTGGTGCGGACGTCATTAATGGCGCGCGGTGCGTCAGCTATTCACATGACACATCCATCTCTCATTGACCGGACACCAGGGCGCCAGAAACGGTCGGGACGGGTCAGGGGCTAATACGTCACGCTTCCCGGACCCCGCCTGAGTGCCCGATGACCTCTCCCTTCCCGCTCTGCATAAATTTATACCGCCGCCAACCAGCCTCAGCAGCACTGTATGGTCGACCCCAAAAGACACATTACTTGCTTGACGAGCGAGCGATCGTGTTAAACCATCGCTTCGACGGTTTTCCTTCGTCGTCGTCGTCGTCGTCGCGCGCTAAGAATTGTTATCCGTCGACGATCGGTTATGCGCGACGACGGCAGCGCGCGATACTGTATGCAGGCAGGTCTAGCGACAAAATGCCGCAGTAGCCCTCAGGTCCCAGGAGAAAGGAAACAGAAACGACTTTGCGCCCCATTTGCTTACTAATGACTTGCCATGAATGGTCAAAATGGAGACCGGCGTTTCCAACGACAACATTAGGCTACTGTAATTATTGCCATACTGGCACCATAATTAGCAATCCCCACATGGATTGGCAGAACATAGCAAGTTGTAATCATGTGGTACGATTTTCGCAAGATATGTATGTATTGCGCCTATTATGACGGCCACACAATAATATCGCAAAAAGGATAAAGAAATCTCCATAACCCTAAATCGCAGAAGTTGCAGCAAAAAAACGAACATTTGATGCTACAATATTATATTTTAGTTTGTTAAACATCTGTTTAAAAATAAAGCAACCTGAAACAACTGTAAAATCACATATTGTGCTTTAATGCAGTAGACCTATGCAAAAAACTGCAAACCCCTGCAATAAAATATAACTTTTCAGCACGTTTCTACTACAGCGCCATATTTCGCTCTGTGATAATAGTAAACAAAGTCGACAGCAACGGACGACTGTCTCCAGTTTTTATTTTTTACGCGCGATAGCAGAATGCTTCGCGCGTCTTAGCCATGGCATGGGCGTCTGTCCGTCTGTCGTCTGTCCGTCCGTCCGTCACATGCTGTATTGTGTCAAAACGGTGCAAGCTAAAATCACGAAATCTGCACCGTGGGCTGCCTCAAAATCTCTAGTTTATTATGACAAAATTTCGTGCCCCTGGGTGCGGGGGTTCCCCTCGAACGAAGGCATCAAAGAGGAGTATCCCCTCTAAATAACGTTATTTTGCAGATAATGACTCGTAGAGTGTGAAAACGGTTACAGATAAGTACAGACATGCTGCTTATCATAACAAGCACTGGTGACAGGCTTTTTAGATTTATCAACATCGATGACCTTAAACTACCTTGAACCCCCCTCCCCCTCAAAAACAGGGTTTATAGTAAATTTTTCACAATTTTTGGATGCAGCGCACATTTCACACACTGAATTGCGACGAAATGGCTGGAAATAGACCAAGACAACCTGCGTATGAAATTTTCAGCATTAAACGTAGATTTTAGCAGTCTGAGTCCCGATCCCCTAGGTTCATGGAGCCCGGCGCAGGCGGGCGTCAAAGACGGCTACCCCCTAAAAAGCGATTATTTGCAAAATGTTTTGTATTGTGCTGAGCATTTTGTAAAGTTTTAGGCTCATTCAAATTAGTAACGAGTGATATTATATCATGAAAACTTTGTTACTAGGTTACCATGGTGTCCATAGTAACGGTCGCTAGGCAAAACTATAACCACTGATCTTACTTCATATGTTAACTAAGGTTTGGTTGAGGTCTCATGCTTATATCTTTGATGAATAGGCCGTTGCTATGGAGAACCTCAGTCCGTAGCAACCGTTGCTAAATGATAAATACACCGTTGGATTTTTTTTTGTAATTAGTGTCTCATGAATAGTTTATTATAGCCATAATATTTGACACATTTAGACATTTATTATCTTTGTTATAGGCACATTAAGCTTGTTGCTAAAGGTTTTCGGTTGTCATAGCAACAAATGGCTGATAAGCACTCTGTATCCCAAATTTTTTCCTATTAACATGATTTTTTTTCTAAAGTTTAGTCCCTGGAGTACAATAAAATATGCATGAGGTGTAATCCCAGAGGGGTGCATAGTAACCCCTGTCAGCTCCCCGACTACCAGTGATGGGTCACAGCGCAGGCAGTAAAACCCGACTGATGTCGGGTGAGCTTTAATGCAGTCACAGTTGACTGCGTGCGGCGTGCGGCGTAACTGACGTCGAACTCACAGATCATCGATGACGATGTGCATTGCGCTCACTCAGTTTCATCTGACAGACAGACGGTCCGACCACAAACCTTCGCGTCGTTCTATAATGCAGTTATTGACAATTCGATCACGGACTCGTGCGCTGTTAGCTATACGTCAATGTTTCATTAGCGATACCTGATACATCATGGGTTCACCAGATGCGAACATTCATAGGCTATCAGCAATGCAGCACTCTTGATGGTTTTCAGTTCTAAATTAATGGCGTTTGTCGACCTGGCATTAGCATTAACAATGACTTAACATCTACACATTTGCAGTTCTGTACGCTATTGAACGAAAGCAATAGAATTAAATTTAAGCAAAGCATTTTGAATTGTGTATAATTTGCTTTCGAACTTGTTTTGTCGTTTTGGACTATAGGGGCCTACCGTAAATCTTGTTTAGTCTGCTTGTTCCTGCCATTGCAATACCTCATAAAATGTCACAGTGTAATATGTTTTATGACAAATAAACGATTGGTTGATTGATTGATCAGCGACAACAAAATATTGACGAAGTTGAGACTTACGTATGTCAACTCGGTTAAATAACCGTACGCCAAAACTTTCCGTTTCACCTTGAGAAAGTTGAAATATGAAAAAAGGGCAGCCTCTTTTCCATTGCGTCTGTTTGGAGCGCTATGAAAGTGGGACGAAACCCCAGCCTAAACGAATAAGTACACTTCAGGCGTCGTGGAACTACAATCCAATATTTTCATGCTAAAACTGATATATAACGACGCTAATACAGAAGACGTATCGCGAGAATGTCTTTTTCCCTTCTGAGGGGAGACGGCGGGGTTTCTGTTCCCTTCCATGCGCCTCAGCAAGGCTTAATGTCATCAAAGATTACCAGGAAAAGTCGGCCGTAGATTTTAGTAGAAATACCGCGCGCATACACAAACAACGTACATATAAACAGTTTATTGCGTCGATAATTTTGAGTAGCTGTGCCGGCGGCCGCACGTAAGCATCAGGCATTAAGATGCTGCTACCGTCGAATCCCATTTGCTTCAGAGACAAGCATCTTGAGCGAGCGCCAGGGACTTGCTTCAGCAACATCGGCCACCGACGAACCGACGGACAGACAGACAGGGAGTTGATATCATCTCTAGCACAGTCAGTCACAGAGGAGCTATAGACTGGCTTATGTACGATGTACGTCGACATCCGGTCCATCAACCACAAGAAATTACTCGTCGCTGGCTGCATGCTGCTTGCGGTAGAAACTTACAAGGCGTGAAAACATTATAATGTCTCTCTACACGGACGACTAAGCCAGACGGCCATTACGTGTCCCGTGACCAGGCATGCGGTCATCATCTCTGATTCTTTAGGCGTCACTGAATGTAAACTCTGCACTAGCACCGTACACAATCTCTTTCTCAATACGAAAATCTCACTTTTCGAACTATCTTAGCAAATAAGCCTATGCAAAACTTGTACGATACGTTGTTGCATTTAGAGACGTAATAGGTGGATGAAACCATAACTATAGAAAAGATTAATTTGCAATGCATTTTTTAAGAAAAATTAACAAAAATGCTCTTATATCGTTTAGTATACATTATATTCAGTCGCCAGCAAAGACAATGGACGCAGGAAGTGGCCAGCTGTCAGTAGATAAGGTCAGTCACCACAGTGATTCTCAGACGATCGTCTTGAGACGGCTGCTTAGCCGCAGTCTGACTTAGACCTAACTCTGCCACGTTAGCTGAAAGTTGAGCGACTTTCTTTGTACCTACATAGGCCAATAAAAATACTGCTGGCCTTTTCTTAACATAGTGCATATATCCAAGCGAATTAAATTTGTTTATTATTATTATTATAACATTATAATTAATTATAACTTCTGGCGCTGTCCTCATTGAGGATATGGCGTCAAGTCACTTATACTTTCGACATGGCATCAGCGCATTCAAAAGTGTATTAGGAGAACGAAAGCTGCTCGGGTTAAGTTTGGGAACAACTTAAATGGAAAAGTTGAATCTATAAAGCTTTTCAGCGAAATTTAGTGGCACAAGCACTGTTGATCTAGTTTACTACTATTAGAGAATAACTTCATTCAGTCGCTGCATCCCTGTGGACATCTGCGTTACTGCTAGTTGTAATGATCAGTTTTTCAAGTGCGCCTTTGTTAACCAACGTCAAATTGTCCATTAAAACTTCTGTACTGCATTGGATGTTCACATTTTATGTTTTTGTTTTACGCAATAAAAGATTTACTTACTTGCTTATTAACTTACTAAGATTAGAAGTATGGTTTTAGTTTTGACGGGATTTCGTCTGTGAGCCAATTCATTTGGTACCTGCTGCCACGTGCACGTGTGAACTACAGTGAGCATGCGTTCAGTGATTTCGCCAGTTCTTTGTCTACCTGTGTGGATGACATCCATCGCCACTGCTAGGGCGTTGATAAGGTCAGCCTGCAGGGTC
>Ga0056128_1008836_pt1 | contig 12687 bp, 7 predicted proteins | sample WorMetLIZISLAND2_FD_71113 | JGI IMG/M metagenome (GOLD analysis project Ga0056128, IMG submission 71113) | Marine gutless worms symbiont microbial communities from Max Planck institute for Marine Microbiology, Germany - Olavius geniculatus... ...
GTTATAAGCGGCTTGGCTACTGTAAGAAATATCTGAAGCGCAATATCTTTGTAACTGATCACCAGTAGGAAAACAGTATTTTAGTAATAAAACAGCAAATATAAATGTACAAAACATCAGCTTATACGCTTGTTAACGGCAACATTTAAGGGCGTGCACACCGAAAACAGCAAAATTACAAAAGGTGATATTATTCAGCAGCACATTGACACACAGTCAGTGTGATGCGGGCAATATCACCTTTTGTAATTTTTGCTGTTTTTGATGTGCAAGTTTTTAAATGTTGCCGTAAACAAGTGTATAAACTGATGTTTTGTACATTTATTACTCGTAACAATCACTTCTGAATTCGTGGCATCGCACGGCTTTCGTTTGGCATTCGCTGTTTAAAATACACTAAACTTGGTCAGTTTATCCTGTAAAATTATAATTGTCGCCATCAGATCTCATAGTTGAAGGCTGTAATGCACCAACATTGATCTTATGACGTTTCCCAGATCCCCAAACTAAAATTTAGGGGTTTTACGTCTAAAGAAAAAGGGGAGAAAGACAAGAAAAGCCCAAAAAAGGAAAAAAGGGGGTGCATAGGAAAGGGAAAAACAAAAAAGAAAAAGGAGGAAAGGAAAAAAGCCGAAAGGAAAAAGGGAAGAAGAAAACTATCTGGATTTGCTCCCTCAAGAAACATTTTTAAATACGCCACTGCAAAAAATCATGCTTTTTACGCAAAAACCTTCAGCTTTTGGGGGACTTCGTCCCTAGACCCCCTACCGGGGCTTTGCCCTTGGTCCCCCTTGGGGGACTTCCGTCCCCTGACTTATTTCCTTCACGCTGCCCAAATTGAAATCATGAATGATGAATACGCCCCTGCGGCTGGACTAGAAACATATTTGTTGATTAGAGTCGATATCAGAAATATGTATACCCGCTGGTTATTTTGTGGGTCTAAGATTTACGCCGAGTGATCACTGTGTTGGTAGACTGTGTGCGCATGCGCAGATAATATTTCACTGGCGGCGCTGATTGGTTGGTCGTCGACTGCAGCAGACGGTGGCCGAGGTAAACGCAGACGTAACGGTTACATTGACAAGCCGCAAACAGTCATCGTACCAGCTGCAGCCATAAACCCCCAGTCCAACAGGTAATCAGAAACGTCTTTAGGCTTATATAATATTCTGTTATCGGTATCGATCAGTCAGTCGAGAGTTACTAAAGAAGTAAAATGTTGATAAAAAATTATGTCCTCCAGCAGCGTATTCCAGATAAGCTAATGGGTTCTAGTCAGCGGCGTCGGTGTATTGTGTAATGTCAGACAGTCATTGGCGTTTTAAGATATGGGAACTCTCTGCACTCGTCATGTCCCATGAAACTGAAACACTTTGGTTTTTGGACGTCTAATGAAAGCGGCACGTTTTTGAAACTCGGAAACGCTGAAAACGGCACATATTTGCGTTGTCGTGCTACAGTGAAAGAGGGCATCGTGAATACTCCACTATGTATTGTACTTTTTGCGTTTTAGTGAATAAAAATTTTTAGTTTTCTCTTCGAATGTTAGGTATCAGCTGAACACACAGTCCGAGTGCGAGTGTCCGGTCGTGAAGGACCAGGGAGCGATCTATGAGGAGACTGACGTCGATGACACACGAGGCGCTTACGAGGATCTGCAACGTCGTCGCAATGATGCGGATGACACACAAGCGACTTACGAGGGTCTGCAGGCTGATGACGCACAGGGAAATTACGAAGGTCTTCAGCGTCGTCGCGATGATCAGGGTCAAGCGCCAGTCTACCAGCGACTTGCCAGCAATCCAGCACGAAAATCTGTTTATCCGCCGCCCAACACTAACCGACCCAAGGCCGTCCCGCGCAAATGACTATCCGCACAGGCGTTTGCTACCTTTTCCATTCGGAAACGTTTCTTCTATTTCTCCTTCCCTTTTCTGTTATTTTTTTTTACTTAGCACTCCCACTTCTCACTTTTTATGTCTTTGTATACCGACATATCGACACGTTCTTGACCATAATTATGAAAAGCACATCACTAGTTCTTTTTCGACACAGGAAATAAAATACTAAATACTAGATCTGCAGTTTCGACAATTTCTATACCGGCTTTCCACTCGAATCCATGCATCATTTTATTTCTAGAATAGACGCCTGGGGAGTAGGTTACTCTTAGCTTCTTTGGACAAGTCTGTGCTGTTTTTGGCGCATTTTGCAGCTGAAACTATGCAGCTTTTTGTCACTTGCATAATGGAATATTTGTCTGTTAATCTATTGTATTGTTTTGATTTTTTACATGGTCTTCTCAGGGTTTTTAAAACCCTTTTTAAGTGATTTACTAAGTGATTTACTAGCGTTTGCCCAAGCGAAATGATGTTTGGTTATAACATTAGCGTGGATAGAAAAAAACTGATAAGTTACTTTGTGTGTATGTAAATCTACATTAACTGTAAATTGTAAGACATTGTTTTTGACGACTAATTGCTACTGGTACAATTATAAGTAATTTGTAAAAGCATGCAGATTTAGTATCCTTCGGGTGGGCGACATACTGTTTGCTTTTTACTGACGTGTACATTATTGGTGTGTTGGGTAAACAAAGATTGCTTGCTTGCTTGTTTGATTGATTGAATGACTGACTGCTCAAAGCTCAAACAACAATTGCTAAATGGGGAATAAGCGAACGTAACTGTTATTTTTAGTTTTATGTCAACTTTCAAGAGTTTATTGATTTATAGAGGGTGATTTTTGTATCATATCTAAAATGTAGCAGTACTGCATAATTATGATTTTGTTTTCATTTTAATATAATTTTAACTAACAAAAATAGTTTATTTTTGGGTGATGTAACGTTTTTGTGAGCCTGGTCAAATTGTCTTGTCATCTGGGTTTAATAAGGTTTACGTGCTGGCATTTTGGCAAAAAAACGATGACGAAAATGATGAACGTAAATACTTTTCTACGTTCGAAGTATTAAAACCGCACGAAAAATCACTGGTTAAAACGCGGCTATCTACAGACCTACGTATACATGTACACTGACACTTCAACAGACTACACGTAAGCTAGAAGCGAACTACAAGTGGAACGTTAAATACAGCTAAAATCACACGAAACACTCCACAACAATTCTAACTTCACATACAGACAAGCCAAATATGACTGTTTTCTACACTCTACTAGCCGAATACAGTCTTTTGATAATTAGGCCTACAGTTGTAATAAGCACTTGTAGACGTTTTTCAATATTGCATTTCATAACGCGTAGGCCTATTAAAACGTTTCGTCTAACGTTGTTTTGGTTTATTTTTAACAAAATGTTGAACGATTAATATGAAAATAATGGTGATTTAAAACAACAATAATTATATACAAAAATAACCTCTACTGACGAAATAATAACAGATTTTATATTTAAATTTACTTCTTTTACTGCCACACAACAAAAGCCATGCAAAATGTTTAACAATATTTTGATCAGAGAAATTAAATAATTACAATTAATGTTATATACCGAAACAACGGATTTAGTCAATACGTCAAATAAAAAAAGTCTGAGATTAAAAAATGCATAATTATTACACAAAGACTGTTCTAACTCATGGCCAAAAACCCCGAACCTAAAATCAAAGTGAAACAGCACATCGAGGTACCTGTACAACAATCTAGTGCAACGTATAAACTTGGTCAAGTAAAGTAAGTTGTGTAAAAACTAGCGTAACAAAAATTGCATTAGCCTACTTACAAAAACTAGAATCTCTAGCTTGACTATGCCCGTAAATCAGCGCTTTATCCAGCTTTCCAGAGCGTCGTGGAATAAAAACTGCTAGGGGTGGTGCACAACCTGAATGTCCAAAAATCTACGCTGAACTCTAAGAGAAAAGTAGGGTCGTTGAATAAAAAAGTGCCGCTCTTCAGGGAACAGGGACTACGAAAAACGGGGAGGACTGTAAGCTCCGCCAGCATGGTTTAGGGCAGAGTCCAATTACCGGTACTGCTCTTAGTTTCTACCATTTTAACACTCACGACAACCCATAATAACTGGGCTAATTTTCGATCACAAAAAGCTGCTTAGTGCCTTCAAGGGAAAAAGAAAAAAAAGACGCCTCTAATGATAAAACACTGGCAATAAATAGGCCTACACATCAATAGTATGTTTTACAATAAACAATAGTTGGTGATATGTTAAAAAGTTTCAAGTGAAACAAAACAAGCAGCGTTCCTAAGTGAACGAAGCTGTAACAGTAATTATTGTTCAGCTGGTCTAAACCGTGCGCAGGGTGCAAGAAGAGAAAACGGACGGAGTTATTATGCATTGACGCAACTTGTTCTGTACATTTCAGAGCTTTATCCACATTCACCGATCGGCGCCACCGGTCCTAATGTTTCGTTGGACTGCAACAACAACAGTTTGAAACATCAAAAAATTTAACACCAATATAAACAAGATAAAAAAAAATCAGTACGTTTACGAACTGGCTCGATGTGGCTCGGTAGTTAGTCTTACGGTAACGTGCCGTCTTGTAATCCTGAGGTCACTCAGGGGCACAGGTTCGGGTAACGACCTTAGGCAAGTTGTTCACACACATGTGCCTCTGTCACCAAGCAGTATAATTTGGTACCGGCTTCACCGCTGGGACGTCAACAGGCACACCGCGCGATACACTGGCCCCGTATCCGTGGTCTCGCAGTGTAAAAACTGGTGTCTGGTTCAGGGCCTTAGGAAACGGAGATCAGCACCGCCCTATGGGCCTTAAGGCTTGGGAAAGAACTTTACGTTACTTTACTTTACGTTTACGAACGTAGAGATGATTCCGGTCTCTAGGCAGTCAACAGGTATGTGACGTATCGCAGACCTACATTCTTTTCCCCAAGCTCGCGGATAGCTGCAGAGCATTGCTACTTTTTGGCTAATGCTATATGCTTAGTATGCGAGGCAATTGTGTCTGAGTAACTGACAGGAACAAAGCCAGGAAACGACGATCACCGCGACCTCTTAGTAGCGAGCAAGTCCGATGAAATCTTTGAGGCCCCGTATCTCCATAACCGTTCAAGATAGACGCATTTTCAGCATTGACCATCCATACAATTATAATTAACCGACTAGCTATAAAACATTTTGCAATAAAACTACAGATATAAATGTATAAAACGTCAGTTAATACACTTGTTAATGACGATGTGCAATGTACGGTGTCCATCGTACGAAGATTTACCGATAAATTCCGAGAGCTTCTTTTTCTTTTGACAGAAACGCGTCGGTCTCCGTGGTGTTGTTATTGTTTCGTGCTCTCACTGCGCCCGTGCGTTGCTTCTGCAACCAAGTTCATCACAACACTTTGTGCTAGCCAACGTTTATTAATAGGCCTACATGTTTAATAAAAAAATCGCCTTTTATGGACAAAATGTCAGCAAATTTCGTTTACATAGATTTTACACTGTGTGATTCCATCGGTAGATGACGCTCGTACGGTAGCTCTGAGATTAGTTTCGCACAAAGAACTACACACACCTTTTAGGTTTTAACTCATTTAATGTGACATATATCTTGTTCCATGGGCTAGGTTATGGAATAATGTTTTTTCAGCAATTTCCTGACCTGTTGATCTTCGTGTTCGATCCGTTCTTCGCCGGGCAGCATGTGATCGAGCCAGTAGAGCTCGGTCTGCGTGAAGACCATGTCCATCACCTTGCGAATGCCCATCAGAGCCAGCAGCTGTAACAACGTATCAACACAAGTCAGCATCGTTATCATCAGTATAAAACCTGCCCAGAGTAGTTACCTGGCTAGAATAGCCTACGACATTTCGTCACACAAAGCATGCAGGCTACGTTATTTGTGAATAAGTAAAGCGGATATACGCCTAATGCACTTACATGCGGACAAGTGTCAACTCAGCCTTCTATCTCTCCGGGGTAGGTAAATCGAGTAACGGCCTGTCTGGCTGGGGTTAAATGGCGGAGCGCGTTCAACTGCACCAGGTGGCAGGTAACACTGTGTGATCCCCAAAGGTAGGTGATGCTCCTTAGCTCTGCTGTGGGTTTAACACAAAGAACTATACATAATTTTTAACCTTTAACTTTTAACCTTAGTACACAGTACTGAAGTATTTCTTTGGACCGAGAAGGTATTTGTACGACTGAGCATTGCCTTTGCCGCAGCGCTACCTACTTCAACTACTACCACAGTGCTGCTATTACTACATTTCTAGGCTACTACTGCATACTATACCATGAGTGGGAAAGTGATGGAAGTCGTTTTAACGCTCTTGATGACCCACATTGCGGCGAAGCAGATGAACTGGATGAATGTGAAGAGATGAACACGTGACAGCTTCACGTGACGCAGGTAGATGTAGTCCGGCTGATACTTGACCGGCATCAGTGTTATCAACAGACGATCATAGAACTACACACATATAGACAGTTAGACAAACACGATCACCTCGCAATCGTACTGTTTTCATAAATTCCGGCTGCAGTCGTGTTCATAATAGCAAACGATGATGTAGTCTATGCGATCCGACTGCAGTCTAAGTAATCTGAAGTGATAGTCTGAGTTTAAGTTTCCATTATTATTCTTTATTTCTTACCTTTTCAGTTTTTTTTCTTATTTTAGTTTTTTTTTATTTCAGTCATTTTTTCAAATTTTGTCAGTTTTACATTTAACAGTATTTCTGTTCTTAGTATCTCTCACTTTATTTTTTTTAAACATTTCAGTTCTTTTTAGTTTATGTGCTAGATTAAACTGACAGTTTGTCTGTCAGTTTTTGAGTGCAAATTCTTCATTGTATTGTATTGTATTGTATAAGTTCGTTCTGCGTACTGACTTGCCCATTCCAGAATGTGGTCTAACTTATGTATACCTACGGACAGACAGAAGGACAAACACACACGGAGACAGAGACTTGACGTGCAAACACAGACAAAACCGTACAGGTAGATTAAGGCGCGTACAGAGCGAACGAGATAAAATAAACTGAACTGAGCTGAGGAGGGGTTCGTTCGTTTTATACAGCCTGTGCAACACGATAGTATTGGCATTCCATTTCAGTTCATTTCCGTTGCTTTGTAAGCTTATAATCTTCAGACGCAACTAAACTGAACTGGGATTTTTATTTACATGATAGGCATGCGAATTATGATGAATTAGACTAACTTGGACGCCAGGCAGCGACGTGATTCCCATGTAGAGAAACACTCCGTACAGAACGGGCATAGGAATCAACTGTAACACCACGCACGCAGCACATGATCATTATCCACAACATTACTACTACACTGAGCAGCTCGCCTTAGCACTGTTCTTGCAAAAATTCGGCCGCAGTCGTGCGTCGTAAAACAAACGACGGTGTAGGCCTAATCTACGCGATCTGAACGTGGTTTAAGTACAACACAGCACTGTCTGGCGTGGTATAAGTTCGCAATGCGTAGGCCTACTCGTTTACCTACATTAACAGTGCTGCAGCTAATGCTTATCATGCCGGGGACGTACTTATTACTTAAGTCACATTAAAAATTTACATCGTGAGATCCAGTTAGAAATAGGCATATATGCTTATCATCATCGTCATCGTCATCGTTTCGTCCTCGCAACTGTACGCTACCGTATCTCTTATAACAGGATATAGAGTTATAGATACTAAGAAGTTTACTGCTAGTGCTATTAATCATAGACGTGGTTACTGAGTAAGCTTAGTATAGGCTACTTACACGCAGCATTGCTGTCAGCATAGTGGACAGACCAATCAGCGTATGAATACATATCCCAGTCACTCGCTGTTCTCTGTAACATAAACAACAACTACGATTAGGCTTATTACTACTAGCAGTACTACTACTTCAATCATGAGTGATGGATTGGGCCAAATCGATCACAAATTACGTTTAGAGTTTCAAACTATCAAAAAATACGTTCGATCAACGAGCGCAATTTAGCTTAAATAGATGGCCATTCTACTGGTACTACCACTACTAAGCTTATTACAACAACTACTACAACTAAAACTACTACTACATAGTCACCGACAATCCGAGTCTTTTCGTCACGAACCTTGACCTTAAAAAACAACTACTAGTACATGTACAACAACAACAACAACAACAACTACTACTACTACTACACGGTGTTTCATAAAAAGGACCCCTTTTCTTTTTTATAATTCACTCAAATGATCGATCAATTTCCATGAAATTTTTACCAGTTGTGGCCGAAAAAATAGTAATTTAAAATATTTTATTAAAATATGGCAGTAGATTAAATATTTTGTTAGGCGTGATGTAATATATACACCTTTATTCGTCAAATGACAGCCATGCTGACGTCAGCATTACGTCACGACTAGCAAAAAATATATAATTAACTGCCACATTTAGCTTAAATATTTTGAATTAATATTTCTTTAGCTATAACTGGTAAAAATTTTGTGTAAATTGATCATCATTTGAGTGAATTATAAAAAAACAAAAAGGGGTCTCTTTTTATGAAACAACGTATACTACTCCTACTACTGTTGTTACAATGTCGTCACCTGGCGCCGACAATCTGTGTCTTTTCTCCAGGAATCTTGACTTCGGATTCTTTGAGTAGACTGCGAACGTGTGTGACAGAGCGCACGGTGGCAGCGACGAACCAAGGCAGACCAAGGACTGAACAGACTTCGATGAGTAGAGCCAATACGAACACGTCCAAGTGATAGCCGTGTGGCTTCTATACACGCCCGAATAGCAAGAACTCAACTTGGCCATTTCTCCCTGGTGGGCCAAGAAGTGAATAAAGCAATATATAGGCCACAATGGGTAACGCCAATACAAACACGTTCAGCTTATAGCCGTGAATCTTTTGCGAAACAAATCACACTGATATAACAGCGAGTTTGATAAAAAAAAATCGATGTAGTTTGAATGCAGACGCTAAAAACGTGACTCGCTTTTAGGTACCTTCTTAAATCTACTGCTTCAAAATACGGCCGTTTAAAATTTTTTTGTCGTCGCATATACAAATGAATAGATATAAATACGAAATTTAATATTATTATATTTGCGGTATTTTTATTTTATGTGCACAGTTATTTCAAATCATTCTCATTTTGTACACAAACTGTTTGGCGTTTATTAAAATAAAAAACGCTTTTTAAAAAGTCAAAACACTTTTTTATAAAACTAAAACTCAACGTTTGTACATGTTTATGGCAGTTATGTTTTCTGTTTTGTTTTCTTGTACAGAACGTATAAGATCAGTAGAGTTATTTTTGGCAAATATCTATGCGATAGTAAACCTTGAGTTTGTGCTCTTTGCGGTTGACGATGACTGATGTGATCTGCTGATCCAGGAAGATGAGAATCATACCCAGCATAGCGGGTACAATAGCCAGCGGGATCAGCCACCAGTGCGTCACGTCCATTGGGTTTATCACCCAGTTTCTACAACACGTAAATATAGCTCAGTGCAGACGTCAGAATAATGCGGCCGTCCGTACAGTATGTTGGAAGTCACAATCTTATATACTGCTCGTTCATAGTTTCGGTCTTGACCTTGCAATCCGAGACCTGTTTTGTCAGCTACGTCTGTCGCCCTGTAGCATGGATGTGGTCTCGGGCTCGAGACCCCTTCGACACGTACTAAAGTTTTTGTCTCGGGTCTCGTCTCGTCTCGGCTCAAAGATCTCGTGCCTTGTAGTTTTTTTTAGCTCAACGGGGTGATATGGCAAAAAAACAAAAATAATTGAGGCAACGAGACAGACATGCACATGCAGTAAAACCGTAAACACCACGAAATTTCAGCAACAATTGACCTGAGTGGTAAATTTGTTAATTCATAAATTTAAATAATCTTATGCCTATTGCTCTGGCCGTCACCGCACGCCAAATTTTAGCCGGTAAGTCGTTATAGAGTGGTCTTGTGCAGAAATGTGCGTTACTTTGCTGTGCTCACCTTAACTTTTAAGTAAGTTTTTCTTATTGTTAATATTGCGTCATATGTCATTGTCGATTATTTTTCACTAACTATTTTCACGAGAACAAAAACAGACCGACGGTCCCGTAACCACCTGTCGTCTCTGGTGGGTTTGAAGTCGGACGGAACATTGAGTTTGGGCGTATCAACGCCGATCATGTAGTCGACAAACGTCCACGTTGTCACTGACAGAAACACCGCAAAGTCAGCCACCGTACTTCGTACCTGTGCAGGAAAGCAGTAAATAAAACATTTTAATTTATTTGCCAATCTGTAAGCGATAAATGTACGCCTACAGCGTAGTGAGAATTATGTTGAAAGTAAGTGGTAAAGTTTGATTTCACTAGCAGTTTTGAAATATAGGGTCAAAGTAATTTGACACTAAGCGGCGACGATGCAAACACGTGAAGAAGGAAAAGTCGCATAGAGTCTGTCAGAGTGTTGCTTAAAAAATTAACTAATACAAAACACACGAAACGTCTTGGAAAGTGAGAGCGTGCTGGCAATTATTATTTGACTTTGACTATGACCCTACAGTCAAGGCGAAGGCACAGAAATAACAGGACTCATATTACTTACTGTGGTCGGGAAGAATCGACTAGTGCGGAACGTGCGGAAGGTGAAAGCGAGCGAGAAAGTTCCGACAAAGAGAATGATTGACAGAAGAAAGACGTCCGGAACAGATTGAGTGATGTGGGGCTCATAGCAGGCCTGGCCGGTCAAGTTCCAGCCCTGGTCCAAGCACTGCTTCTCTGATATGCAGTCCTGACTGACTTCAATACGCTCCTTGTACGTCAAACAGTTTTCATTCAGCTCGCTCAGCGACAACACGCTGCACGCAAAACAACCAACCATTTCCATAACGTTTGCCAGAAGACTAAGCTTCCGACTTTTTTTACATACTCTCGCCAAATATTAACTGAACTTCATTTTTTTTCACTGGCACACTTACAGAAAAAAGTGCAATAATGTGGTTATCAACTATTTCACCACAACCTAGATGCGATCAAAATGAATACGTACACAAAAACTTGGCACACTCGGTAATAATGGCTACCTTGAAACATCAAGCAGAACAAAAACACAGCACATTTTAAAAAATGTTTTGGATATTTTCTTGTTTTATTTCATATGTAACCACGTTTGAAACTCGATAAATAAAACAAAAACACTAAAATCGTTAATAAAAATATTGTGTAGATCGTTGTTTAATAATTTGTAGATTTGTTTCAACTTACGAGCTTGCGTTGAGGTTCAAAGCAGCCGTCGTCATGTTGCCTGCAAGTAATGCAATGACATTTAAACAAATGAATAAACTGATTAATATTATCACTGCCCGATAGCTACGTCGTACTTATACCGCTACACAGAACCGCTTCACAGAACACTATAATATGTCCTACAACAACTCATAATCCTGAGCTGTCAGACAGCAGATATTTTTATTTTACCAATTTATTCATTTTTACGAAATGCTGCAAGTGGGTAAACCCCTACATGATATTCTGCGGTGCTGGTAGATTTCTGCTTACCTATTGTTAGTGTAAAATGTTGCTTCACCAAGACAAAAAAAACGGGTCAACAACTTGCAGTTTTGCTTTTAGACTTTCGTTTTTGTCTTAAATGGGTGACCGCTTGAAAACGGTAAGACATCTCCGCACGTAGTCAACCACCCAAGTCAACTCAGCCTGGCCATCCCTCCGTGGGTAGGCGCAGTGAGTACCGGCGAAACCTGGAACGCTTCAGCCTCTGCACCTGCCTCATAGATGATCCGGCCCTGCGTATCAGTTGTCTCGCAATGTAAGCCGAGGGCTAAGGTAACGGAGATCAGCTCAGCCCTACGGAACTCACGGCTCGGAAAAGAGTTTACGTTATTTCACGTTACCGATACGCCGCAAATAAAGCATTGTAGTCGATTTGACTAAAACGCGTCAGCATATGGCGGCTGAGAGTGTACCTGGGCTTGAAGTGGTAAGATAGAGTGGCATCGGGTCGAACTCGTTCGGCACGCAGTGACAATGATAGAGCCATTGCTGGTCGTCTGACTCGCGCACTGTGCCCGTGTGGATTGGGCTTGTCGTCGACACCTACAGGCATTCAGCGTTTATCACACGTATACGAGCGGCGTTCAATGGGTAATGAGAATTATTGTATCACAATAAAAATATTCACAAGCTGTATATCCGTAAAACGTACATTCTGTACGAACACATAATTTTTGTTGCGGTATGCAAGAATTCAGTGGGCTGGAATTCTATCAGATAATTTTAATATTTATAATGGAGTTCGCCAGGGTAGAATTTTATCCCCCTTTCTATTTGCAGTTTACATTGATGAGCTGTCATTCTGTTTGCATTTAGCAAACATAGGTTGCAGACTGAGTAATATGATTATTAACCATCTGCTGTTTGCAGATGATGCTGTAGTATTTGCTGCTTCTGCTAAAGGTCTTCAAGTACTGTTAGTTTGCTGTGTCCCATCAGGTTGTTTTTAACGTAATCAAGTCACAGTGTTTTATTGTAAAATCAAAAAATGTTTTGCTTAATTGTCCATCGTTTCAACTGTGTGGGACAACGTTGCCCTATACTGATAGCTACAAGTACCTTAGTCACATTGTCAACTCTAGCTTGACTGATGATGCCGACATAATGAAACAAACTAGATCTTTATATGCTAGAGCAAACATGATTATACGAAAGTTTTCGTCTGCTTCGTTGAACACAAAACTTATG
>Ga0056128_1008837_pt1 | contig 12686 bp, 7 predicted proteins | sample WorMetLIZISLAND2_FD_71113 | JGI IMG/M metagenome (GOLD analysis project Ga0056128, IMG submission 71113) | Marine gutless worms symbiont microbial communities from Max Planck institute for Marine Microbiology, Germany - Olavius geniculatus... ...
CTTTATGGTTCCTGAAACCAGAGTCTTTCGGGCAGCCAACGGTGAAGATTTGGTAATCCTAGCTTGCACCGTTTTTGACTGATCCACCCGTGTGACGGACAGACGGACGGACGGACGGACGGACAGACAGACAGACGGACAGAATTGCGATGGCTAAGACGTGCTGAAAGCAGTAACTGCTTTCGCGCATAAAAACTGCAGTTTTTTACCAAAACTGAACTCCTATCATATGCAAACTATATGACTCCTAGGACTCACTGCATACTACCCTGAAAATAAGGTAAAAGACCACACAGTTCAAACAAAATGACACAGGTAGGTACTAGAGTCTATCGTCAGAGATCACAGTATGAAACTATCTTTAGCTTTTTAAAAGCACTAGTTCAAAGTTGTGAATGCATAAATGATAATGATAATTACAAGGTGTTTACCGTGAGAGGCAATCCTTGAGTGACGTGAAATAAGAATGCTTGGAGATGAGGACGTAGCAACGTGGGATGAAAGCTTCATAAGTGTGGTCACTGGTGAGATCTGTCATTGACCTTGACACATGCTTCCACGACCCACCGTCAACCTGATCACATGGTCAAATAACATCAATGTCAAACACAGCATTTAAATAAACTCATTAAAAACAAAATTTGCTCAACAAAACAAAAATAAAACAGGAATTAAAAATATATTTCCAAAACTGACTTGGAATTAGAAGTAGGATTTATTTTCAAAATTGAAGTAACCCTGGTTAAATCACACCTTCCAAGTTATCAAACTTACTTACTTATTATATGGATAACATAGTACAGCTACTTTGTTTACTGTAAAAACAATTCATATTCTTAGAGTATGATTCTGCACTTGCTTACTGAGTAACTTATAATTACTACACAATGACACGGTGTCTGACGGTTACCTTGCTAATGGAGTGCTTGGTATACTGTGTCAGACAGACTGCATATGTTCGCCGGCCGACTACGTTTGTCAGTGCAAGGTAGTGTACACTGTCTGGTCGCGGTTCAGAATACACGTGAAAACTGTCTGCATTCACAACACAAAAACACAGCATGAATCTCTGTTGTCATGATAAACCACAAAGCAACTTACCGGTATGACGTTACATAAGCATACAGAGACAACTAAAAGTGGCTGAAAGTCACAAAAATATACATAACACTTTTAACACACTATTGAACTTTTTCTTGCTTCTGATACATACCCATAATAAAGTTCAATGACCTTGAACACTAATAGTTACATTTACAAAGACAATGTGAGAAAGCAAATATACTTTCAAAAATACTGACCAAAAAGGTTTCAAATATATGAAACACTCTTGAACATCACTTGAGGTCATTAGCAACAGATTTCAGCATTAGCACTTTAGTCTAAAACTTGTGGACATATTACTGCAAATCTGCTAAACTTCTAAATCCAAAAATGAACAGTAATTTTAGCAGTAGATCGGCGATTTTGCTGTTAGCACTGAAAAATTGCTAGAGGTAGATCAGGTAGATACATTATTGGGAAGATGGCAGAATTTATGGGCCTGGTGGACGTAGAAGGTCTACAAACCATGCCACAACACTGTCACGTATTAAAATCAGGCTTATTCACTATTATATCAGAGTCCATCTCAATCCAAAGCTGTTTTTGTAACACGGACTTAAAACTATAGTGCTTGCAAATCGACAAACCTAGTGTGAGCAGAGTGTATGCATGTACAGTGTATAGACAATGGTACCTGGAAAGCAGAAAGTAGTGAGTGACGCAAGAGTTTCATTGCTAAGTGGAAGTCGGGCTGGATGTAAAGTTGTATTCACACCATTCTGTGGCACAAAGTCAACAGGATTTAACACATATTTCATCGTCGGACGACGCTGCAACAGCTTACCAAATACTGCACCCTTAACACTCAGCATCGGTGATGTCACACTACCATTGGTTTTTATGCTATCAGTCTTCACAGTGTTACAAGTTCTTTCTAGAGATAAGCTTTTCTGTTTGGATGCAAGCATCTGATGCCGGTGAATGGTCAGTGGAGATGAGTTGTTAGATGATGAAGGCGATGACTTGTGAAGTTGTGGAGGATATGAATCATCCGGTCGTGCTGGTGGGAACAGTGCTACATGCCGTGACATTGCTGCCAGAATCTGCGGCTCAAACCTTGCCAGAAACAGATTCTGGGCACCTTCACCTACTGACTGAAAAAAACACAAACAGCACCATCAACTTGCACAGGACAAAATTTTAGGTATAAGGTTCGTTCGGTAAATAAGTTACAAAAAGGCGCCATTTCATTAATTCTTGAAATAGGAAAAATCCAAAATATAGGTTTCGTATGGAATTTAATTCTGAACATATGTGGAAATTTTTTTAATGATGATGTCATTACTGTGACGTCATCTCTTAATAGGACACAGTCTATTTGTGTATTATTTTCTCCAACGGTAATCTATTATAACTCACAAGTGACAAACAGCATAGAAACGAAAAAAATAATCTTAACAAGTTAACATCACCTCTTTAAACGTTAGACATTATTGTTTCATTTTTCAACATATAGTCCAATTTCGTTCAAACATTTTGTCCAAACCGTCACTGAGCTTCGGAATTCCCTATGCAAAGAACCATGCTGACTGCTTTCCAAGTCACTGAAGAACGACTGATTGCCCTTTGGTACCTGATGCAAACTGCTGCCCACCTAGCATTTTTTCCACCAAGCCAACAGTAGTTGGCTTCACAAAACACGTGTCTACTATATACTGGATGCATCTCAAGAGTGAATGTGATTTGCATGAAGTCTTTTTGTCCACAAAAAAACAATAACGACATGCTGTTCCTTACTGGGCGATTTCAGTGGTAATGTTGCCGAATTTAATGTTTATAAATGACGTCACAGTAATGTCATCGTAATAAAACTTGCAGCTAATATTCAGAATTAAATTCCCTACAAAACGTATATTTGAGATTTTTCCTATTTTAAGAATTGATGAAATGGTGCCATTTTGTAACTTATTTATCAAACGACCCTCGTATTAACAGTATATCAGGAGAATAAAACATCTAACTTTGTACAGATACTATTAATATACTCAACTGCGATTTCAGATCCAGTATCACGGTAACAGGAACTTCTGTTCCCACATACTTTCGCTCCCAGGAGCGAAAGTTCCATACGTGGAACTTTCACTCCCTGGTAGGCTGGTACTTTCGTTCCCTAGAACTCTCGTTCCCAAAAACTTTCGTTGCTTGAAACTTTCATTCCCCTGAGTGAAAATGAGGTGGAAGTTTCGCTCTTCACTCAGAGTTAACATTATAGGCCTACAAGCTTAATAGAAGCAGATGAAATCAAAAAATGCCAGCATGCGATGTAAATGCTCAACATCCAAAAACAAAAAAGCTCAGCTGTCGCTAGGGAAGACATGCTACCGCTGGCCTATAAAGGATTTCCAAAAGACTAAAAATGGGTTTAGGGTTTAGGGAAGAAACTAGAATTTAAAATAATGGTAAGAACTTGACAAAAACATAATTTAAAGAAAAATTTCTAAACAAATATAATTTTAGGAAAAATTTAGAAAACTTAGTAAATTTAAGATAAATTAATTAACAAAATAATTTGCTAGATCCTGCCATCTTTTACTACAATGAAGCTGTACAAAGACATGAACAAGCTATAATGTCTTAATACCATTAGTTTATCAATTAAATAATCATAATTTGTGTTGGGGAGCGAAACCACGTTACGTTGACTGTAGAAACGAAAGTTCCATGGAACAAAAGTTCCTGGGAGCAAAAGTTCCATAGAGTGAAGTTATGCAACTTTCGTTCCCGGGAGCGAAAGTACGTGGTATAAATTCCAGTATTGCAGCATCATTCTGTTTCTGTTTCTGTCTGTATCCTCTGCAAACTCCTGTGAAGGATATCATGCAGAGATCCAGTATCACGGTAACAGGAACAGTAACAGGTGTGTTTACCTTAAAGCACATCAAAAACTGTAATTCCTTTTACCAACTTTAAAGCGTTGGACAATTTTTTCTTTGTTTTTTTGATGGTCGAACTTCAACTAGAATAAGATAATCAAGTTTCAACTCACCCCACTGGCAAATCTTGTCTACGCTACTACATGACAGCTAGGCCTATTATAATACGCACTTAAATAAAAACAAACAAATTTTTCTATCGCGCAATTAAAACTGTATATTCACCAAACAGTGAAGATCAGCTGATTCGTCTAGACCAAGCACGACCATCATTTCTATAAGAGAGTTTGGCAACTTGTCGAACGATTCCATTTTCAGACCAGCCTGATATGTGCCACTGTCGTCGGTCGCAAACTGGCGTTCGATGCAATAACAGCTGCTGCTGGAACTTACTAATGGTACGTCATTATACGGCCTGGTAAAACAATCGAATAAACAACAGGCTAATTAGCTTTCCATCGTCACTAATACCCGGAAACGCTAACAATCCGATTTGTTTACAAACAAACACACGGCAACGTAGAATATCAAACAGTTTAAAGTCTCTCTAATGCAGGGCTGCCGCTATCGAGTAATTTGAGAATCGAATAGCCTACCGGTATCTTATCGAGTACTCCGCAATTCCGGAAAATGTAGTAACTTAATTATCAAAAATTATATCTGCCGTGAAAATTCATGGCAGATAGTCATAATCTTCTACTTATTTTCCGTGAATTTTCACAGAAGCATCTTTTTTACTTTTAGATATATGCCGTGGAAATTGGTGTACGGAAACGTATATATTAAAGCTGAGAAATAATAATCACACAATTAAGGCCTAATAATAACAATTTGGTATAGTGACAAATTTGCATGTTGAAGAAGTTTAACTTGTTTTTTTCACCACAGTTTCTGCCAGTTTTATGCGAGGTATGGTAGTTACTTTAGGCAAGATAGAAATTTCAATGCAAATTGTCTGCCACGGTCACAAGTCTGACTGATTTGCAAAATTCTTTCACTGCCAATGTTCGGGCGAAAATATAGACAAGAGTTTAGTGCCATGTTTTGACTCATTGCGTATAGTTTATACATTTTACGATTTTAGAAATACATCAGCTGAAAAGCCATGGCCGCTTAAGTAGTGATGTGATCGTTGCTAACTTACTATTATTGCTTGTATAATCTGATAATACCGTACTAAATAGCACTGGCAATTATTTTACTATACTATTTTACTATACTATTTTACTATACTTTGTTTCGATGCAAATTCACAGCAGGTAGGCCTAATGATAGGCCTATTTAATTTCAATAAATTTTCACGGCAGACAACCATTTCATGTTAGCTTTCGTGAAAATTCACGGCATATAGCGAAAATCGACTACTCCTTTTCCGTGAATTTTCACGGCAGATAACACCTTGCCTTAATTATTTAGTACTGTAGCCACGCATCGTAACTATCGTATCGTATCGTAGAATCATTCACTGATTTCACCGAATCCACCAAAGCTGTCAAGAACTCTGATCGCTCACGTAAAATAGCCTACAGGGCTTTCGAGTCTATGACTTGCTATTTGTCAGCCTGCCTGTTGCTAAATACATAGACCGTGTTGGGTAAACTATTTTATTAATAAAAACGCCATGAAATTGAAAAAAAACAGTTTATAAACTCGCCTAGCTAATTATTGCCGATCGATCGTTTTTTTGTCTGCGGTATATGGTGGAAGAGTTATTCGCGCTAGCTCTGGAATTAATCGCAGACGAAGTTGGAGTTTCGCTGTCGTAAGCTGCTATTATCCTGTCCGACTGTGGGCCCGTGCGTGTCTGTCACGCGGCAGCTCGTTATCGGGCGTTGTTAGTTGAGCGTGGAATGAATGCTAACGATCACAGTGACTACCGTACGTCAGCCCTGCAGCTACGTATACTGCCGCCGTTGACTTGTGTGAGTGTCAACCTGCCTGTTTATCATCATCGTCATCAGCAGCAGCAGCAGCAACAACAACAGTTTCGTGTGCAGATTTGTAGCGTTCTATATAATTATACATTTTAAATATTCCTCAAAAGCGGTAAGGCTCAAAAGGCGTCGCTGAAGGCTGATCTGCGTTTCGTTAGCCCTCAGCCAGACACCAGTTTGCACTGCCAGACCACGGATACGGGGGCTAGTACATCTCGCGGTGTGCCTTCCGCTCCAGCTTTCGCTGGTAGGCCTACTCATTGCAGTGCACCTACCCGTGCAATGAAACTGTTGAAACGAAAGTCGGTGAAGTCTCTGTGCTTACATGTCATTAATACGACTGGTCATAAACAGGAACCGATTTGTATAATTTTACGAACATTAGCAACACACTAAACGAAAAAGCATAAATGAGAAATATGAATCGGCAAAAACGCCGGATGTTAACAGGTTTCAGTGTTTGGGTTGAAGATTATTAAAGGCCTACTGTATTCCTTTAGCACGCACTTTAGGGAGGGGCCTACAACGATTTTTCTGCGTCATTGGGTAGGCCTATATTCACTAAAAACTGCACATTGACGACGGCGACTACGACTGCGACAGCGGTAACGGCGCCAATCGTCGGTCAGTCTGTGGAGCGTTATACGATGCCAATTGGGCGACCTAGCCGGCCTCCAGGTCACGCGTGTGTGCTCTGTTAGTTTTAGCGAGCGGCGTCTTTTCGCGTGGATAACTTTAAGGTCTCTTCTGACGCGACCAAGCGAGCGTGCGCGTGCAGATATCGGCCGGGCGACGACGACACGGTGAGTGACGTAACGACGACAACTACGCAACTACTATACACGCAGAGCTGCCGCGTGACGTCGCAAACTACTACTACTAGCCTACTACTACTGCAAAGACGACGACGACGACGACAGAATGACAGCGGGTCACATGCGGCGCATCAGTAATGCTTCCAGCGAGCTGACAGCGCAGGCGGTGACGTCACTCGAAGTTTTCACTACAGCACGATGACGTAATGCGGCAGTGACGTCAGTCGGAGACTAGCCTTGGCGTCGCTCGGTTGAGATGAACGATCAGATTCGCACGCATCAGTTCTGATACAGCGAGCGACTGCCTCTTGCCTTGAAGGAAATTGAATTTAGCCGGCCCGGCATCCATGTGAAATCCTCCGCCCATTAATTACTTTACTTTACCGTTTTAAGGCTACTGATACCAGAGACAGAACACTTTACTTCAGATAGATATTTATTGAAATGCAGCCAGTAACGATTGAATCAGTGAAATAACACACTTCGACCACTAGGCCTATGACAGTCAATTTCAATGAACAAATTTATAGTTAACTTCTGAGAAATTAGTTAACGGTTAATTTCCATTAAAAATTAAGCACTAATAACGCACATATTATTTTAAGTTAACAGTGCCATTTTTTGCCTTTCTGGTATTAATTTATTTATGATAAAAATAATGATCAATTCGACTACAAACAGCTGCCTGACTATCCACAGAGGCACAGGTAGGCCGATTTTATCTAAATGTAACAATTACGCTTATTTCAGTTGTTAATATGTTTAAGTATAAATCGCGCGTGATTAATTTTCACAGCCCTACTTCAAAGAAGATGTACTTGGCGTCCGAGATGAAAAATGCGTTGGAATATTCGGTTAATGTGCACGTCTCGGGTGAATTACTCAAGGCAGTCTGTTATTGGGAGGGGGGAAATTGTTGTCGTAACTCATAATCGTAAAACTGTCCGTGTTGCTTTCATCGCGCCTGTTGATTTACAGCACCCAATCTCGTCGCACTTCCCATAACCTACTTCGGTGCAATGAATAAGCGCACGTCAGTCAAGGTTCAGTATGTCTTCTACAGCGCAGCTGACGAGCTGCTGTCTCAGTGTTCTAGCGGTGAGCATGCTCAGCCTACTTACTTACATGCTCATATTCATGTATTTGTTCAAGACGACAGAAACTGTTAACAAATGGCTTATTATTTACTCGAATAAGTTTAAAACAGTGGTTACAGAGTGCTAGCTATAGCAAATATTGACCAGTAACAGTGGTTAAACTAATACAGGACTCCAGTGACAAAAAGTTTGCTGCCGTTGGCAACGTTATTGCATCGTTTCGGGCTCGTTCTCAAGACCGTCAAACAACATTGTTAGGCAAACGGAAGACCCCATGTGAACAGATTCTTCGTGTCAGCGACGATATAAATCTGCGGCTTGCAGCCATCGCAGCTACGTTATATTTGCCCGGGCGCAAGTTCCATCTATGCACCGGGCCGCCGATCGCCGCGCGAGACCAATTTCGGTCCAAAATTGAGCGCCGCCGATGTTGGCATCTGAGTAACGACTAACGACGACGACGAAGACGACGAGACGAGACGAGAGTGGACGAGACTGAACGAGACGCGTTGCTTGGTTGTCTGCGAGTTGCTGACGCCGGGCGCCTAGCTCTCACGACTTATCTATTGCGACGTCGGGCGGGCTGCGGGACGACGCAACGTGGGAGGCACAAAGACGTTGTCCCGTGTAAACCGTAAATCTGCGACGCTGTTGCGGCCTGTTGTACGCCATTATGCGCCGGCTCGGGACACGATAAACTTTTCTCACGACGTCGAGGATACGTTGTTACGCGGCCGTCCTAATAATCCGTTTCACGGGTCTTGATCGTCTGCCAGTTCGTCTGTCGCGTCACGCCGGTGTCCCATTTAGCCAAAATTAGTGTAAACGTTCCCCGTGGCATGAGTAACCCATATGCTGAATTGTAGCTCATGAATCAGAGATCAAGATCGTCAGACGTGAACAGTTTCCAGATAGCCCTCAAATGCTGAACTAGGGCTGACGGATGGCGCGAATGCCGGCGGGCTCTCGCACTCGGGTGGTTCATGTGTATAAAATTCTATTAAACTCGGTGTAGTTTGCGCTTGCTATTGCAATATGTTTAGGGGGAGGTACTTTTTTGTGTACACAGTCACATTACGTACTTACTGCAACACGGATCGCCCTGTCCCCTAATACTCATAGCTGGCGATGCGGACAGTGACTCTCGCACAGTCACGGCGGTGAGGCTTGCTGGGACACCACAAGGCGGCGTCGTCGTGCGACGTCGTCCTATCAGCTACGACTATCGATCAGCCGCTGCAGCCGTCATCAGCTCCATGGGCGCCGTGGAAAACACCCCTCTACACAACCCCTACTCACACCCGAGGCGAACAATGTCAACAGCGTACAGCAAACTACGGAAAATGGTACAAACGGCCGGGGGAGGGGTTAATTGACGTGAAATAAGGGAATCAGTTTCGTATGAAAGTGTGTCGCTAGATTTAGGACAGCAGGTTGGGTAAAACTGAGAATATCGTATACTGATAAAATCTGTAGGCTTATGAAAGCAAACGTTTTAGCACTTAGGCAGTTTTCTGGTAAAGATTTTGTCCTGGGGGTTCTATCTGTTTTCCTAGCATCGACTCGAAGTCGTTTTGCTCAGTGTCCAGACTCCCGACAAAACCGCTTTAGATTAAATCTTTTTCTGTTCACAGGGTCAGACAGAACCCCTCATGGTAGAACTCCTTATAGACCACAACTTTCGACCAGTAAACATGTAGGCCTACCGCATTATGGGCAGTTGGTTCTATACTAGGGGTTCTGTCTGACTTCGTTAGTAGAGGGGGTTTGATTTTGGTGGTTATGTCTGCAGGGGTTCTGTCTTCCCTGCGTCGCGCTAGTGGGTCTCTTCGTCGTCGTTGGTGGTCGCTCGTTGCTTGGATGATTGAAACGGCAGCTAACCAACCAACCACCCACCCAGGGCTCTTCTCCCCCTCGTACTCGCCAGTCGACGCACATACGACTTAATTGCCGACGACATGCCTGACAACGATGGAAGACTGAGTGAGCTTCTCGTCCACGTCGACGCATTTTAGGTCATTTCGGGAGACAACAACGATGGAAGAGACCGACGGACGAACGATGGAATGGAGGGAGAGTAACGAAGAGAAAAAGGGATGACGAAGGAGTGTAATGTGTACGGGGTTAGTAATGTAACTAGACGTCGAACTGTGAGATCGTGATGCTGTTTGCCGTGAGATTGGAAACCTATCCAGTCCAGTTCGACTGTCAGCGTGTGGAAGTAATTGCGTGGATAGACTTCAGACCTACAATGTGTGAGGCAGCGAGACGTAAAACTTGCTTACTCAGTCACTCATTATCCAGTTTGTTGACTGTGGTTGACTTTCTTTTAAAAAATTGGGTCCTTCAAAACCGCCGTTAACCTCCTGGACTTGGCCTTGAAAATGTTGTCTTTGAATCCATTTTGCTTTCCGATCTTTGCCGACAGTCGCTGGCGCTACTTCCTTGAGTATTCTCACGTAGCGGTCAGACGAACTGTCTCTTAGCGCCTTGAAATTATTACGGAGCAGTATTCCAGACGCTGTTTTGCTTCTACATAACTCCTTAATAACGCTGCAAAGTATAAAGGTTGCAAAACATTATTTTGTCATCATTTCTCGCAAAACATTTTAACGTATTGCATACACGTGAAATATCATATGTCTTTATTCGCAACGAAGTACAGACAATTAAAAAATATAATTATAATGTGTAAATATGTTCACGTGAACAATAAAAACAGTTTCACTTTTAGGTTGACCGTTAAGCTGTATAAGCTTAAAAATCTGGCCCTTTGCTACGAAATGTCAGTCATCTATCTGTTGTCCGTCTGCAACGGACGTATTGTGGCTAACCGGTAGGTTTCAAAAAAAAAATTAGGCTACACAATAATTAGCCCTGTGCCAAGGCTCCTTGCGTGCAAAATTTTGGCAATGCAGTTTAAGGCACAGACATTTTGAAATTTGTAATTGAATGGAACGATTAGCAACAATATGCGTTTCTAACCGAAAACTAGCCGTGTCTCAGAAACGGTAAGAGATAGGGCTCAGATAGCTATTAATCAGTAATAGTAAGTCGCATACGCCCTTTCAGATGAGACGAAAATCATCGACTTTAGATGACCTTGAAGGGTCATTTCGCACCATTGTGGGTAAACGGTACGTCGTAGGGGAGCGACGATTGCACCGTTGGATAGGGCGATGAGTGATGACAAGTTCATATAGGCAGTTACTATCGCTTTCTTTCCGCGGCCGGAAGTCGGACCCTGGCCTTGGGACGTATGCGGTACAGTCGGCTCATCCTATCGACAGCGGGGCTTCTTGTATTTTACAGGTAGCCTGGCAGAGACGTTTTATGTTCAACATTTGTTAAAGGAGGACTGACTTTAATTCTTCCCTCTGAAGATCAAAATAGTTTTTGATGTTACATTCTCTTGCTGCGTACTGTTTTACGCTACAATTTTTGCACTTTTCTCTATTATTAAGCGTTTTCACTTTTTCTCTACGTTAAATGCCAGGGTGGAAGATGCGAGACTAAAATTTGCGACATTAAAATGCAGGGGTAGAAAACGCGGAAATAAAATGCGGAATAATAAAGCACTTGAATCGAAACGTTTTGCTCGCATTTTTAGGACATTCATTGCAGCGAATGACCATGCAGAACGATACTGAAAACGATATCCGCATTTTCGAAACCTGCATTTTCATCCTTGCAATCCGATGCCGCAAATTCTCATCTAGCATTTTTTTCTTCCATTTTCAGCGTCTCTGCTCGTGTTTCGCATCCACTGCGTAGAGCCTAAAGGTGCGTTCAGGCGACAAAGGGTCGTCGACAACACAATGATGTCCATGCACGCGGTCGGCGTTGCTGATCGAATAATTTGTCGCTGCGTGGCCACATTAGTTGCGTTATTGTCATCTCGTCATGAAAACTTCGTCGAGTTTGCGCGTCGGTCGGCAGCTGAAATCGGTTATATTCGATCTATTTAGACTGATCTGCTGGCGCGCTATTCGTAGCTCGTTTAATTGCAAATGTTGCTAGCGAGTTATACAGATTGTCTGTCTGTCCCGTATAAGAGCTCTTAACTCGAAAACGAAGATCGGAAAAGGCGCAGAAAAAAACCAATATTTGTGTTAACGGTCCCCTTGGCAGGAGTCGCCAAAGCACCAAAGGTCAAATGTCAGAGTTAGTGGGCGAATGCGTACTGGTAGGCGGTCGGGCGCATATAATGTAGACACTGGGCGACATCCTTGCCTGTTCGTTTACCCAACATTTACAGATGTTGCGAGCAACTTCCACTCTCTGTTGGTTTGCTTGTTGGCCCTTTTTTATCATTGAAACAACATCTACCAGTTAGTAACCCTTTAAGCAATTTATTAATGCTGCTAAAAGTAAGTTATGTTTGCAGGTCTGTTTTTTGTCTACCTCTCCGCTAAAATACCCTGCTAAAAAGTTATGTCTGCTTTTTATGCCTCCATGTGCAAGCGCCAGGGATGTGCACGAGACTTTCTAAGCCAAGACCGAGACGAAACCCGAGACCCATGTTTCCGAGACCGAGACGAGACCGAGACGAGACCGAGACGTTCAAAATTTTATCCGAGACTAGACCGAGACGAGACGTTGCAACTTTCGAGACGCTGGCCGAGACCTTGAAGCTCCCGAGACTCTCGAGGGTCTCGGGAGCTTCAACGTCTTCATCATCATCATCATCGACAACCGTGGGCTCAATGCCCGTTGGTGTCTGACGCCATTGTTACTATCGCTCCACCGCTGCCTATCTAGGGCAGCGTGGCTTAACTCCTGCAGGGTTGTCCCACACCACTGCTCAATGTCATCTGACCATTCTCGGTGAGGCCGTCCTCTTTTGTTTGAACCATCCATCAT
>Ga0056128_1008838_pt1 | contig 12684 bp, 10 predicted proteins | sample WorMetLIZISLAND2_FD_71113 | JGI IMG/M metagenome (GOLD analysis project Ga0056128, IMG submission 71113) | Marine gutless worms symbiont microbial communities from Max Planck institute for Marine Microbiology, Germany - Olavius geniculatus... ...
TCTTCACCGTCGGCTGCCCGGAAGACTCTAGTTTCAGGAACCGTAAAGCTTTTCCATAAATTCGAAGGGGGTCACCCCGAACGAGGGCCCTAAATGAGAGGGGGGTGGTCAAAATTTGCGATTTTCTGCCAAAAACTCGCTGTATCTCAGTAACGGTGCGAGATAGGGCCTAGGTTACTATTAATCACTAATAGGAAATCGTATACTGGCTTTCGATTGGCACCAAATTCAATGACCTTGGATGACCTTGAACGCCAAAATAGGGGGTTTTTATGAATTTTTTTGCCACTTTCGCCTGTGAGAGTTTATATCATTCAGAAGGAGGCGCCACGCCGCTGACGCCACACGCGCCTACGGCCGAAGTGTACTATGGTCCCGATGGGCCGAGTCCAAATGATATGCGATTTTCGAAACTATAACTACTAAACAGGAAATGCTATAGGCTTTCGCGCGTCTTGTGAGCTTTGCTCACATTTCTTGTTTATATTTCTGCTGTTGTGCAGCTGTTTAATGTGTTATGAAATGAAGTGTTCTCGGCTGTTTTCAGCCAGTGTTGGTTTCACTGATTTTTATTTTTATGCGCGAAAGCAGCTACTGCTTTCAGCGCGTCTTAGCCATCACAATTCCGTCTGTCTGTCTGTCCGTCTGTCCGTCCGTCACACAAGTGGATCAGTCAAAAACGGTGCAAGCTGGAATTACCAAATTTTCACCGTCGGCTGCCCGGAAGATTCTAGTTTCAGGCGCCGTAAAGCTTTTTCATAAATTCAAAGGGGGTCACCCCGAACGAGGGCGCTAAATGAGAGGGGGTGGGCAAAATTTGCGATTTTTGGCCAATAAGTCGCTGTATCTCAGTAACAGTGCGAGATAGGGTCTAGGTTACTATTAATCACTAATAGGAAGTCGTATACTGGCTCTCGATTGGCACCAAATTCAATGACCTTGGATGACTTTGAACGCCAAAGTAAGGGTTTTATGGATTTTTTGGCGATTTCGGGCTGCGACGCACGTCTATATCATTCACAAAGTGGCGCCACAGAATTATTGTTATGCGATCCAGATAGAGAATTTGGTATTTGTATATTAACTTAGCGTGAACACTTTAATTTTCAGCTAAACTACTAAACCAGAACTGCTATAGGCTTTTGCGCGTCTCGCGAGCATTAACTCCAATTTCTTGTTTTCATTCCAATGGCGGTGACTTGTTCAATGTTGTTTCGTTGTTTTCTGCAGTTGGCGTCATTCAGTTGTCTCCAGTTTTCGGTTTTTAGCTTTTCTGTTTCTACCAGTGAGGTTATAAAAATATATTCTGGCTGCACTTGCTGTTTGTCATTTTTGTTGTCTGAACTTAACAGTTATTAGCTGTTAGTTCTTTTTGTTTCTTAATCGACATATTTTTGTGAGCGCCAGTGCTTGCAGTGTGCAATTGGGGAGGGGTTTCAGTAGCCTCTGTGTAATGTGGGGGCTGTTAGTTGATTTGAGCTTTCCTGTCACGTGACCTGAGCATCAGCTTCGTCAATGCAATTGATAGATAGGAAAATAACAAAAACAACGCAGATAATGAAATTTCAGTGTATTATGGATAGTGTTAGCTTTTCACGACAGGAAAGCAAATGATTCCTAAAGCAGCAGTTTCATAATCCAGCGGGAATCTGTGGTTTATGAGTCACTCAGTAGAACCCGATTCTGGCGAACTTTGTAACTAAATCTCTGTACAATAAATGGTTTTTAATTCTGTATTACACTTACTGCTATTTACCACACCGTTTTTGCTACTCTGGTGGAGCCCAAGCTGTAGAAACCGTATTTGGCAACTCTACAAAAACGTTGGTGCCATCACGGGCGTTACACCATGACTGTTTTGTCAACGTAAGTGAAATTTTAGTTCTGCAATCAGCAACTGAGGCCCCCTTGGTCTGGTGGTGCACCTCTATCGTATGTACCAGGTGGGCCAAAAAATCAGTATAATGCCATATAAACTGCAAACCGCCCTACTGTTTGAACAGTTTTGCAATTTGCTAATTTAAGTTTGGTTTAAAGGTACTGATTTATTGAAAAAAACATTTTCCTTTCTTTCGTAAACCCAGTGTTTCTTCACACGCTAATTGTGAAATCAGGACAGTGTACATCGTTAGTTGATCCAACCATTGTCACGAAATCACAGTTTATTCCCAGAAAAACAGAACTTGTTTACGTTGCCAGATTTTATTTAAATAAACTGATACGTAATAAAGCAAAAGTTGCAAGTTTAATGTTTGAATACCAAAAGTGTGTCATTTTTGACTTACCCTATTTGGTTAATCGTGGTTGGTATTGTAACTAAATCTCTGTGAAGTAAATGGCAATAAACCATTCACGCTATGTATTAGACCTACATGGGTCGTTTAGTACTGCAGTAGTCTAGAAGAATACGATACTTTACTCGTAACGGAAATATTTCTGCTTTTGCGAGCAGACGAACGAGTTGCTAACCTACTGGATGTGCTTAGGCTAGCTGCGTCAGATTTCCTCGGGGACATTTTGAGAACTCATCCATTAATCCAGGCAAACCTAGCGAATGGCTGTTGGCAGTTGTAGAGATTACGCGCTTACCGTTAAACAAGCACAACCAGTGTAGCATTATTATGGGGCCGTCCTTCCTAGAAGGAGGCCCCATTATGTGTTGATCCTGTCCGTCTGTCTGTCTGTCTGTCCCGTGCCTCCACCTAGAGGGAAAACGAAAAGGCCTACGAATACCAAACTTGGTAGGAAGGGTCCCTGGGACACCAGCATCCCGTAGACCAATTTCAAGGTCAAGGGGTCAGAGGTCAAGGTCACGGCGGCTAATTGCGTTGTTGGCGAAAAATCCCCATAACTTCGCCGGCTGTTGTCCGATCAACTTGATATTTGGCAGGTGGCGTAAGGATCCCTTGCCGCCTTGCACAGGCTAGAAAGCTCCAAAACAGCACGCACGTACTCAACTGCAAGGACGGCCCCATAGCGGGCGGCCCCTTGACGGCCGCACCCTCTTGTCTGTATTGCAACTTGAAAATGGTTTAAATTGCACTGAATATGTTTGTATGTTATGCGTGCAACTTAATTAGACCTATTCCCTTTAAAGCGTTTATTCTTATGGTTTGAATTAGGATTTTTAATGTATTAATGCGCTGCGAGTTGCGTAACGACGCAGCATAGTACGATTTTTGATTTTTCTACGATTCTGATATTCTTTTAAGAAGATTGTTCACGCACTAGCGGGTGTATTCTGTCACAATCACATTGAAAATAATTCTTACTGAACTGGTTTAGAGACATGCTTCCAGAAAGCATGCAGAGAGCTGCTGAAAGGGGCGTCCGTCACAATAAATATTTTTTTCATCGATTTTTGCCAGTCGCACGGGTTGTGTATACGTCTCGTAAAGAATTCAAGTGAACCCCTACGGTTGTTGCGCTCGGCTCGTCTATTTATCGGCGAAATGACATATTACATGTCAAGTTTGACGTCTCACTGCGCTCACCCGTTCACACAAGTCTGTGCGGATATGTTACATGATGCTGCAGATAGACGACGTGAAATCAATTAATTAGCGTTGAGAGCGATTGATATGATCGATGGTGCACAGTGAAATGTGGCGAGCAATGCCGTCAATTCGTCCATGTGTAGACGACAGTCGACAGCTGCACTGCAAGAATTGCAGCCATTTTTATGGCTTCGCTTAAGTTGCTAACATACTCAGACCAACCCAGTATTCTACTCTCAGAGGGATGCGAAATAAACAGTAGATTCCGGGCTACGGAGTGAAAGCCTATAGTGTGGCTGATAAGGGTGGTGATATGTCTGCTAGCTGCAAACCGCGGGCCCAATCATTTGCTGGCGCGGGCAATGGATGGCTGCATGGTGCGCTGCGGTGTCATTATATTACCTCATGCCAATCAGCGAAAACACTTTTGGTCGCGAGTCTTAATACCCCGTTTACACGATCGAACCAAAGATCGAGCAGACATTGTGCAAATGTCGAGCAAACGTCCAGCAAACATCGAGCTGGCTCGTCCAGCTAACATAGCCAGCTCGTCGAGCCAGCTTGATCGTGTAAACGGGGTATAACTCACGTAAAAAGCGCCATAGCAAGTACCGGATCTTTACCTTTTCTTTTACTTTTTTACGTATTTGGTCAAACGCATTATGTTCGTGTCTGCTTTTCTGTCTCAGACTGTTTGTGCTTGCGTGCGCTTCGAATGTTATTAAAACGTTGAGTACTTGGCATAATTTCATCAAACGTATTTGCATTGATGCTCTGTGGGACAAAAAGTTGTTCAAATTTATTTTGGGGTTGAAATGTCAAAGTTCAAAAGTGAGACTAGTAACACTGAATTCCGCGCTTTTTCGCTTTAGTTGAGTGAGTATAACTGACCATGATGCGTAGATGTCATGGTTACGTCATGCATCATGCGGTACGTAGGATCAATTAATGTCAAGGTCGCTTCAAGGTCGAATACTTCAGCAATTTTTGCCGCGGCCGGACCTGCGTAGGCCTCCAAGAATTGTGCGACTTTTGTACATACATGTAAGCTTACTGTTGCCGTCAGAAGCGATATTTTTACTACAAAATCCAGTCGTATCCAATTGGGTACGGCGACGTACCCAAGCTGCTGCTGCAAGCACACACATCTGCCCCTTCTCTCTCTCTCTAGTCGTCGTTCGTCTAACAGCATTGCTCAATCACCCTCTGTGTGTCCGTCTGTCTGTATGGGTGTCTGCGTGTTTGTATGCCTCTCCCTCCTCGCGGCCAGCTCTCCAAGCTATTTCCATTCGCCTCATTCACTAAACGTGACACGAAAGTGGGCGCGCGACGGCGTGACACGTGACGTGACGTCAGCTGATGACGTCACTGTGCGCTCTGTTGCTGCAGCATGAAGCCAAGCCATGGCAGTCCATTTCGCTATTTCCACGGAAGCACGGCGGCGCCCTGCGGCCTGCATAGCTGCCCCGGAATGCTATTGCGTTTGAACGTTATTAGATCAGTAGTAGTCCTAGTTGCTGGCGACGAAATTGAGTTGGAGCGAATGGCTTTGCGCCGTGTCGCAGTATATAGTACACTGTGGCTACCGTATAGTACTGCGGAGACAGTCGATTGGACATGGTATGAGGCGACACGGCAGTAAGCAGCGAGCTGTAGTTGAGATAGGTCTACATCAATGTATGAGACGCACAACAGAGACGCAATGTTTCTCACTGGGCAGCCGATTATCATCTTGCATCTGCTGTAACGTCTTACGAGAAGTAGCGTCAATTATTTCGAGCGATGTAGCCGTCTTTTCTTTTGCGTCTGAAACTATACAGGTCCGCAGCCTATGAAGTCGTTACTTCATAGCAACTAGCTAGCAACTTGGAACTATATTATCGACTGTCAATGACAGTGAGTTAAAAATAAGCTATTTTCAACGCTTTCAGGTTCATTATTTAGACAGTCACTAAATGTACATTGTGATACGATAAGAACATTTAGACCGTTTAAAAACTGTCGATTGCAAGCTTATGCATAGTGGTTTAGTGCATGGCATTGTACATTGACAGAAATTGGAAGTCACAGCTTGTCGCACTTCTACGGCATAATGTGATGACACTTTGACTCGCAACTTCTGTGACCAGGCCAATAATTATTTTCCCGGTGCTTTATAGTGAGTGATCCTGTTTTTAGTTGTACCGCATAGCTTACGTCCAACGTTAGAAGTCGTTATAAGCATGGGTTACAGTATTAGCCGGCGTCTGCCTAGCATGACAGAAAAAAACTTGACCGGACTGGGCCCTTATAAGATTGATTACGAGCAATGTGCCTTGTACACGCCATGACTCCAGAACTGTCTTTCATCTTGGCAGAGGCCACGAGGGCAGCAGCCACACCCCGCGCAATCCGCAATATTGAACCGTTGACCTACTTACATCGGTCACACTGCACCAGGCCTTCGGATCCAAGACGGACCGTCATACAGGGTGTGAGGTGATGCGCAGTCATTCGCAAAACAGCAGCGACGTCACAGTAGAGAGTCACGCTGCTGCTGCTGCTGCTGATGATGATGATGACGATGACTGAATGTTGATGCGGTATGAAAGATGTGATGAATTCATGTCCGCTGGAAAGAGTGTGGTTATCAATTTAAGTGACAATATAGATGCCAACGGGAAAGAACTGAGAGTCTGAGAGAGAAAAAGAGATAGGTCAGTTATCTATAAAATTTTACAAAGAGTGAGGGAATGTTTGTTTCAAAAATAGTGTGAAGCACAACGTAATGAGCGATTAGTAATTTTAAATGCAGAAATTTGTAAATTTCTGCCGAAGGTTACATAGGCCACGACAGCTAGAAATAGTAGACACTAGTCACGTGGCTGTTGTAAATGCCCGTACTGCACGCACATCGTCGTGAGTTACGACTAACAGTCTCGGAGTCGGACACGGATCGCAGACCCTCTACGGAATGAACAAGACGTACGATAAAGACACGCCAGAGTTAATTTAATATCGTTGCTGCTACTGCATATAGTTCTGTTGCAACAATAACGAGGGTCGTGCTTAACCTGCGGCTAGTGAACTGGTCAGCAGCATCATTGACCCGTGCGTCGCGTCCTGCCGGCTGATATTGATTGCTTGCTGTCGCATTGCCCAACGGTAAATCGCTGTGAAGAGTTAGACCGAACGAGAGGTGGATTAGAGGTGGGAGTAGTACCGACATTTGGCCGAGTGATACTGCGGTATTTTATACCGAAATAAAGCTAGCAAAATTCAGTAAATAGCTGGTTGTTTTTCAACTGCCAAACCGGGCATAATTAGCTCCATAACGACGTCACAGTAGGAAAAGACTGTATAACATGACTCATAAAGCCATAAAAAAGAAAGATAGATACGAGACGTCAACTTTCTAGTGGTGGCCTTGAAATAAAGGAAGCTGCTTTATTGGCAGAACAAAATATAAGTGCAAAAATGTATTCACAGTCAGTGACCCTTCAGCAAAGATTGCCACCCGACACATTTCAACTTTCACAATGTATGCCTATATACATATAGGCGTACGTTTGCACACGAATGCGCACGTGAATGCAAGCCTATGCTATTAACGGATCTGATACGCTACTATATGTATATAATTAAAATAACATTTTTCACGTATAGCGATCTAGTGGCCAATCGTTGTTACCAAATACATTTCGTAGGCCTACCGTACCGCGTCATACCGGTATCGCGATTATACGGTACGCACTGCTATTATTCGGTAATTTTCGTCGGAGGCGCATCACAGGCTGGGAGCGCAGTGCGGTGCGGTCGGTATGGCAAATAAAATCAATGAGCGAAAGAAGCGATTTGATCGAGAGATGCTAGCGGCCCGCATCGCGCCTCGCCTCGGCTCTCTGTCTGTCCCATCTTCGCCGTGACTGGCTGTCTGTCTTTCTGTCTCTGCAGCCGGTGTCACATTAAAATGTATCCCCCATGAAAAATCCGCCCGGGAAAAGATAATCACGATTTGATATGTTTTCTCCTCACTAAAATATCGCCGGCCCATAAAGTCTCCCCAAAATAGGATGCCCCCAGAAAAGTCTCCGCCGGCCGACAATTTACGGGTAAAAATATGTTTCGCCCGGGCGGCCGCCGAGCGGGCGGATTTTTTACCGGTAAATTTTCGGCCGGAGGAGACTTTTATGCGGGAGGGGGGCGATCTTATAATGGGACACCGGCTCACGGCGGGAGTGGAACTGCACTGTAGTCTACTGGAGAGACTGGACGGGAGAGTAGTGACGCGGGAGCATCGAGCATATCGATCAGCGCAGCGCGTCGAGCTGGCAGACACCGCAAACAGAACTGCAGCCACTGGACCCTCTGTCCACTAGAGCTCTGTGTACACACACTCGCTGGCTATAGGAGCGCTGCAAGTCTTCTCTCTCGTGTGACGCTGCAGGATTCTGCAAAGACACTGTCAGACGACCACTCGTATACTGTAAGAATAGTTACGGTACCTTACTTATAATTACTTATAGACAAGTCTCAAATTGTTGAATATAGAGTAGATCTGGATCGGTAATCTGTGGAAATTTCTATTACTTAATCTGTGTCGGTATATATTGGCACTAGTTTGACTGAAAGTAGATGAACTATTCAGTGGCGTAAACAAGGGGGAGGCACAGGGGCCCAGCTTCCCTTTTCAATTCTCCAGACAAAACCTAAGCATACGTTTAAACTGCACTGAATTTGCCAATTCGGTTAGTTCATTTTCCGAAAAATAATCAAAATTGTTGCCACCAGATCTCATATTTTAAAGTTAAAATGCACCAAATTCGATTTCGGCTGGGGCTTTGCCCCAAACCCGGCTGGGGGAGCTCGCAACGCTCCCCCAGACCATCTAGCTAGACGTTGGGGATCCTACTTCTAAGCGAAGGGAGGGGAGGAGAAGAGGGAAGGACAGGGGAAGGGATGAAAAGGGTAAAGGGGGAAGAAGGGAGACGAAAGTGGAGAGGAATTTGACGGGAAGGGAGACGAGGCTCCTCCCAATTGAAATTTTTGGCTACGCCACTGGAATTATTGCATTGCGTAGCTTATGTTGGTGTTTGCGTGGTGGAGTTTGGTAGAATGTTACCAGTAGTTTAGAAGTTTTTAATGTTCGGTAAGTTTAGCAGTTTCGAGAATTAAAAAAGAATAGAAATTTTATGTGTTAAGGTGGTCAGCATTGTTGACCAGCATGGTTTTCTGGCAACCTGGCTCAGTAATTAACTGTTGTATTGGATGTTATCAATTGTACTCGTGTTTGAGCCGAATAATTTTTTTCTTCTTCTTTACTAGAGTGAGTCATTCACATTTCTGCTGAATAGCCCTAATTAATGTCATCCTAATTAATGTCATGCCGCCGCCGCCGCCGTCGTCGTCGTCGTCGTTATCGCGTAGTCGGCGAGGACCGTAGCATCATCAGACTCGAATGTCCACGTGACGAGGCTTGTCTTCAAAGATCAGCAGAGGTGTGGGCTATATCGGAGCTATATAATTCAGCTCTGTGCTCGACGGTTCGCTATTGTCCATCAGAAAGAATGTTGCAGCTACGCCAGTGTTAGGCCTACATTATGCGGCACTTACGGGGGTCTTTTGTTGCTCGTCTAAAGTCATGTCGCACACTGTGTGGCTAACCACAATGTTAGTCGCCGGCGACTGACTCATGCAATGCCGTGCCATGACTCAGATGCTCTTCAGCCAGCGTCAGCGATGCGCAGAGAACTGCTTGCAGTAATCGATTGCATCTGTCAGCTGAGTCGGCCTCCAAGTGCGCGTAGACCTATCTATCAATTGTTGCGAAACCTGGTGGTTCGTCGGTGATTACGTTTAGGAAATTGGAAACTTCAGCTAGAAAACTAACGCAGCGAAGTGCACATTAGGCCAAATGGATAATACTCGGCCAACTACACCGTCGAAATATACCAGACCAAAAATAGCAGCTAAGTAACGTGACTGGTCAATTATAGAATTAAAATACCCTAACTGTTATAACTGGAATACTGGATAATTTCGTCAAATATAAATTGATTTTTAACGTTCTTTTATAGGCGGACTGTTGATAATTTAGCGATAATGACAGATCCGTCCACGCCTTAGAGCCCAAAATTATTTCCTGTTGTAAATTATAGTATTTCATATGCTAACGTTAAATGAGGTATGATCAGTTTGTTGTAGATTAACTGCTAAGTGTGCTAGTGCACGAATTATGAACAACAATTTGTATTTGATGCAGTTATGACCAGTGGCGTATTTAGGGGGGCATGGTGCGATTCCCCCCTCCTTTGGCCCGACCATGAAATTTTTTTACAGGCGACTTTATATAAAAAGGTGCGTTTTTTGCCGTTTTCTAGCAAATTTTAGAAAAATGGGCGAATTTGCGGCTTCTATTGAACGTTCAAAAGCAAAAAGTGTTTCAGCTTCAGGGGGGCTTCGCCCTCCTGACCACCCGACCAGGGGCTCTGCCTCTGGACCCCGCTGGGGGCTCCGCCCCCAGACCCCCGTTATAGGCTCGCGCTCTGCGCGCTCGCCATGCCCCCTTTGCCAAATCCTAAATACGCCACTGGTTATGACCAAAAATGGTCGATTACGTTCGGACTACTCCATGTGCTAAGCTTAGTTGTTGCGTTTTGTATATTCACTGCTTGCAGGATCTTTTATATTCATGCAGTTTTCGTCTTCGTCGCTGCACGAATGCGTTGCTTTTGACGACTGCGCTAACGCCGACGACGACGACGACGATGATGACGATAAAATCGACGCTGGCCACTAGATAAAAATTCGCTTAATAATCATCATCCGCGTTAACGTTAATGTCGATGCGATCTGCAGGCAATAGCTATTCTCGAAATTTACGACGAGTGGACTGGACTGCCACCGGCGACCGACTATATAGTGTCCGGAAGGTCGATAAAGCTGATGTATATGGACTGATAATGTGTGCAATGTTGGCAGAGCACTGCTGCAAATGACATGTCGTCCGCTGGACGCGCTGTGACAACGTCATTACGCCGAGCAGTCAGTCGGCCGCGTCTATAACGACGCAATCACCGCGTGCAGCGCGTCAAGACCGGAAACTGTTCGCACTGACGAGTCTCAGCCCAAGACGGAGTACCAACTTCGACGTATGAACGAGCGAACGACGTGTCTGCCAGGCAAGCAACGAACGTCATGACGGCATCTCCTCGCGAGCCAGATCGAATGATGATCTCAGTGACGTAAACATGAAATTTCCCGTGGTCCCGCGCGCGGTAACGCCGATTTATGACGTCGTTATTGTGGGACGACTCGTCGCGTGCCACGAGAACCAGCTGCCTTGACGTCACGTACAGCGACGGGAGATGAGCGACAATTTGACGTCGTCTGAATCAGATCCGACAGTTACGTCTACATCATCGCCAGCGGCTAGCGCTAATGGCCGACAGTCACGTGACCAGCTGCATGCATCGCAGTCCATCACGGAACACGACGTCACGCTAACGACTTCCGCCACTATACGTCACAGCGACAGGTCAGTCGCGGTGGAGTCGCTACCAGTCACCACCGGAGATCGTCGTGCGACTATCACCGATGACGTCGGCGACGGTGATGGAGTGACGTCACAACCAGAGTGGTGGACGCCGCGTCCAGGACTGACGCAATCTGCACTCGTCGACGCGACTCCGCGTCTCACTGACATCTCGCTCACCACGCGTCATCACGGACACTTATCTCGGCTGCTGCCACTGCTGCCGCTGGCGCTCCGTTCAGCCACCGCCGACAACAATGCGTCCTTGTCGGCCGCCGTCGGTTCCAACATGGCGGACCGTCGCGCCGGTTCCGGTCTACTACGGGAGGAAGTGGCGACCGTCGGCGCCGCGGTGGCCGGCGTGCTCGTGTTCTGGTTCCTGCTGGCGTTCGCCATGTGCGCGGTGGTGCGGCTGCGCAAGCGTCAGACGCGGCGTCAGCTGCGCGGCGCCGGCTGTAGGAACGACGTCGACGCTCAGACGGCCATGATGGAAGCGATGGTACGAGCCGAGCTGGCGCGCGGTAGATCACGAGTCAGCGGCGACAGCCGCGTACCGCCGACCTACGTCAACGTGTCGGAACTGCTACCGCGCTCGTCATCCTCCTGTGATTTCGACATGTCCGACTTGTTCCACTTCGTTCAGCTCGGCAACACCCGCCCCCTGCAAGCCGCCTGCAGGAAACCGTGCGCCAATGACGTCACATCCCCCGGCGGCGTACGACCACGTGATCATTTCCCTCGTTGGCAGGACGGCAGCAGGACGATGCAGGCGACTCAGTGGTCTGGCAACGACTGTCGACGACCACCGGCCGCCGGTCACAGTGATCACTACTGTCTGCTGAACGGCGGCGGCGCCACTCATGACCGCTCCGACCAACTGCCGTGCAACGGCGGCGCGCTGACCAAAGTCAAGAGTCTGGACAGCATCTGCAAGGCGGCGGCGGCCGACGACGAGCCAACTAAACACCGACAACGACCGAGACGCAGACGTCGGCACGGCGTGAAGCGAAGTGCGTCGACGTCCCGATGTCTTGTGTCAGCAACGACGAGCAATAAACCGACGTCATCATCGGTCGTCGCGCCTGCTAACGGTTAGAACTGTTTCTGCGGTCGTAGCGAGCTCGAATCTGCTTGCGATGTTTTGTTTTATACGCTGAGAAAAATTTAACACCAGATCAAAAGTCTGACGAGTGTTGTAGTTTATAGGCTAAATCGTGTTCTTATTGCTTGTTTATTATAAACTTTAAAAGCAATAAATCATCAGCGGCCAATGTGCAGTTTTTAGTCGACCGTACTTAAGTAACGGTCGAGCTTTCGGCATGGTTGTCGTCCGTCCGGCTGTCCGTCCGTCCGTCCATAACGAATGTATTGTGGCTAAGCTTTAGGTCGTAGGAGAAAACTTTTTACACGATTAATTAGCCATGCGTGTTAAACTCCGGAGCCATCTAGTGCAACGGGAAGTTTTTTAAAATGGGGGCTTAGATGAAAAGAGCAGGAAATTCAATGGAAAACTAGCCATATCTCGGAAACGGTGAGAGATAGGGCTTACTATTGATATATGTAAAAAACTTACCAGTTTACAACTGTGTGTAAGGACGACGTGATGATATCAGTCCTCTAAAACAGCAAAAATCATTTGGGTAACCTTAGATGGGGCTATGCATATGGCGTCCT
>Ga0056128_1008839_pt1 | contig 12681 bp, 7 predicted proteins | sample WorMetLIZISLAND2_FD_71113 | JGI IMG/M metagenome (GOLD analysis project Ga0056128, IMG submission 71113) | Marine gutless worms symbiont microbial communities from Max Planck institute for Marine Microbiology, Germany - Olavius geniculatus... ...
GTTAAAAAATCTATAAATTCGTCGTTTTTCAACAGAATCACATTTTATTTGGCTGTTAGATGTAGAAGGTTTCAGTAAATAAAGCTGTAAAATTTCGTATTAAAATCCCAAACGGTTGCTAAGAAAACGGCGAAAAAATTTAGGGGCCCACTTTTTTCTGCTGCATCCTGTATATTCTCTTGTAATCCCGCGTCAATGTCGTATAGTGGTAGCCCATTTATTTTGATTATCAGGAAAACCCCAGCAGGTGATAGATACATCCTATAGATAGGCCCAGTGAAAACAGTCTAATGAAGTGTTTAAGCTCAATCTCCACTGCTTTGATTTGTTGTGGATCTGTAAATGGACAACAAGTATTGCAACAAGTTACACAACATCTTGACATGTTAGAACGCTACAGACTTATTTTAGCCTTCAATTTCTTTATGTACGGCACTCGTTTTGTTGTAGAACTTTATGCAATTTTTCTATATCGTACACCTTGTTGTCCACCCTCCGTCAGCGACTCAAAACTGATTTCTTCGCCAAATCCTTTTTATGGCCATTTTCTGGACTAACTTTTTTTCTAACGGACCTAATTAACATTACTTAGGCCACTTTAAAAACCCTATTTGACAAAATCGAAACAAGTGGAATTTGGGCTTTAGACGTTTTAACAGAAACATGACTTTGACGGGCGGAACGACGGCCATGATAGAAAGAACTCCGTACATCAGTGCTGCTGTCAGCCCACAATGGGTTAATGGGCAGCGCAGTGTCGGCTGCAGTGTTTAGTACGACGCTACTTATGGTGACAGTTAACGACGGCAGTCAAACGGCCGGTCTCCGTCTATTCCTGGCATTCGGTGCAGATCTCATTGTCCTATAGCCACCGCGAGTGTCTCACAGTCAGTCTCTTATGACCCGCTAAAGGAAAGAATCGCTACTCAACTCCACAGCCGCGATGTGACGGCCGTTCCCATCGAGTGACCGACAGTGCAGTCGTTTAACTCTTTAATCGAGCGCAATGAACTGAACCATAGATGTTAAAAATATTAATTTGCAAATAAAAACATTAAAAACATGTTCTTTTCACTTTTATAAAAAACGATAAAACATGCATAAAAACATTAAACTGCAAATGTTTCCAATCGCTACTTTTTGCCATTATACACGCAAAGAATATCTAACTCAAATAATTAAAAAACAAAAACCTACCATTTGTAAAAACTAAAAACCCGTATGTACTGAATGTACAGATTAAAAACAGCTGAACGCAATTTGCCCATGAAAAATAAATCATATTTGTAATTTTGTACGTTTATGTTTTAACAAGAACAAAAAACACAACATTAAAAAGCACAAAAACATTTTAAAATGAAAAAAAACATTAAAAAAATTTTAAAACATTTAAAAATAGAAAAACATTAAAAACATGTTTTTTACATTTAAAAAACCAAAAAAAAATGTTTTTACATCTATGAACTAAACTGGTGTGAACTGAAATGCAGTGACTGACATATCGCAGTTCAGTTCAATCCTGGCGCTTTGTACACGTCTTTACAGAACGTTCAGGCTCCGCGTGGCGCACTGGCAAAAGATATCGCCAGTTGGCTCTGTAATCGACAACATGGTAAAGAAAATGTGATTAAGCCTAATATCTACCTTCACAGTAAAATTTTCAAGACAAAGGTGGCCATCGGATCTCCCGAGTTTTACAAGTTGCGTCTACATGTATATCCTACACCTAAAATGTGGAACAATTTACGTCAATCTCGTAGTTTTGCGGTAGCCTCTTCCGCCATTCGAAATACCCTCCATCTGGACATTTACAGAATCTCTCTATATACTCTTTTCGCACCAACTCAAAACATGTTTATAACCAGATATTATACACAGCGTTTAAAAAAACAGACAAAAATTGTTTTTTGTTATAACTTTGTTGAATTTTCACCAACTTTGATAATTTTTGGCAAAAAATGGCCAAGACAATAGAATTGTGTAAGGTTGACTTATTTTCCAATTCACCTAATTTATGTCAACGCACTACCATGTGAAACACAGATGCGCCAAATTGCTACATTTCACGGTGCTTATTTGTATCCGATTGCTCACCTTTGCATCATCAATTCGACATTGGGCGCCACGTGATTTATTAATTTTGTCGTATTAAATATTTTAGGGTGAAAATAGCAAACAACAAAGTAGCTGATTGATGAGCTTAAAACATGTATAATCGATGAATGAATGCCGTTTGATCAGTCAACCTTTGATGCCGCTATCAGCCAGTGGCGTTGCATCTAAGCCATTGTGTCCGTGTATGCTGGGCACACTTTGGGCATAAACTCTGATAACTTGCAAGCGAGTTGTTATACAAACTTGTAATTCTGCCAAATAATGTACATTTCACTTATTGTGTGTTTAATTAAGTCGTTACAACGTTTACTGGAGACAACAGCTCAACGTTATGCAAAGTTGAAGCATCTGTGTTTCACACGGTAGTGCGTTGACATTAATTAAGCGAAATGAGAATTGAGTGCATCCTACACAATTGTGTTGTCTTGGCCATCTTCTTGCCGAACATTATCAAAATCGGTTGAAATTTGACAAAGTTATGACAAAAACAATTTTGACTGTTTTTTGAAACACGGTGTATAACCAAATGAATATGTTCGTTATATTTATAACTTAGCTTTTATATTATCTCAGTGCCCCACCCCAGCCTTTACGGCAGAGATTCGGCGGGCTTCTCGACAGTATCGTGAGTTATACGAATTTAGCCAATTGCTTGTTGGTGGCCTAGCATAGGCTAGTGGTTAGAACGTCGGTCCTGGCCGGCGAACTTTCCCTATCCTGCGCTAGACTGATGGATGGCTGTTTGACCACTTTGTGGGTAAAGCGTCCGCTATCAGTCAGCCAACAAGGCCAACTCAGCCTGCCATCCCTCCGGGGTCGGTTAAATGAGTAGTAACCCATTATATGAGTTACGGAAGGTGGGGACCTTGGTACAGCCGACTGGGGCTGCCTGGCCGGCCGCTGCACCAGCCTGTCTGCAAACTGCACGTGGTGGCTGCGCGATCGGCGGCTCTAGTTAGTGACGAAAAGCGCATTAGAGGTGTGTATACGCGACGATGTGCTATACAAATTACAACCTTTACCTTTTTATCTTGCTTACGTAAAGACTGGCCAGTCGGAAGCAAATACTGTTGGTGCACAGTAGTGCAGAGGCTAGCCTTCCCTGCTTCCTGTTCGTCTCTGAGAACGTCACGACTGCCATATAAACGGTTAAACGGAGTCGTGGCGCGGTCCGTAATTCGTGGCCTGTTCGCGCAGTCAATGGCGAAACGGCCGAGGTCGCTGCTATACACTGGTGCCGTAACAGTCGAATGACAGGCAGTCATTTATAAGGACAAGCGTGGCTGGACGCCGCGCTATAAAGCCAGCCAGCGATCGATCTCTGTCGTGTACAATGATAGATGCGACTGACACCCGGCCACGCTCACCGCGGGTCAGTTCACCGGCCAACATATCCCCAGATCATCGTGGGACCTCACGAAGAAACCGGGAATTTCGTTCTCTATCGACCGGTGGCGCCAGTGTCAGTTCCAAGCATAGCACTACACAGATTGCGGAACAAAAAGTGAAATGCTTAGTGTGCAGTTATGACGGGCGTAGAACTGACAAAAAACCGTAAACGACTAAAATTACGTAAACGTTTCTCCACGGCCTAGAGTCATTACACGAGTGAAAAACTAATGGGGCATAATACGACTCTAGATCGTAATACCACGTTTACACGATCAAGCAATCATCAAGCAAACATCGAGCAAACATCGTACCAGCTCGTCGAGCCAGCTTCATCGTGTAAACGGGGTATAATCGACGGCGTGTTCTACGTAAGACGTGCGTGCTATAAACAAACGCGAGACGCGTTTCAACCGTCACGCTTGATTGAAGTGAGCCTATGAGCGGTTATAACATTGTAGACAGTGTGGTGTGCGATATGAAAACGAAGTAAACGCGGCATCACAACGACAGGAAACAGGTCATCATCACATTGAATAGTTTTGCAAACCTCAGTAACAATCACGGTTAGAGTTACGTACCACGTTTTCTTTTTCTCAACCCGAGATGAAGATATGGGCCATGGGTGTGGTGTTTCAACCGGCGGGCGTCCGGACACGACCCTAAATTGGGAAGGGGGAATTCCGTTTGCAATCCGGCGTCCCGGGCCGGGTCTTGCCGAAAAGCGAAACATCAAGATGCAAATCCGGTACATCCCAGGAAATACGGGACGCATGGTAGCGCTATTATTACTTAACCACGGCATCAACGATTCACATAACCGCAAGCAACTTCATCACAGAAATGTTCGTGATATCAATGGAACACGAGACGAAAAGGGAAATGACCTCCTGGTCGTATCATTGTAGCCTAAGTCAGTGCCACGATTACATACTCCGGACTGCAGAATTCTCTTCCCGATGTTCACAACTTGAACGTCTGCAAAAAGTCAACCGATACTTCATAAAGTTACGTCAGAAAATCGGTAGCGTTCTTTTAAATCGTCGGTAAAAAGCACATCCCGAGTTGTTCAAAATTGCAACATGTGAAAAAAAATCGATCAATGTTGTATAAATTTATGTCAAACACTCGGTAGAATAGGCTACTGTTTTATTTCGCGGAGTACATAAGGTCACAACCGGCAGACTGTAATGATCCCCAACGAGTCGTCACGGCATCGAATGGCCACAGAACACAAACTGGCATTGAGAGTCCGACAGACAGACAGACAGACAGACAAGTACGAGTATGACGAATGATCCGCCCATGCACTGTTCCGTAAACTATTAGTTTTTTTTGCCAAACATAGAACCTCAAGCGTATAGATAGTTCAAATTGCAGACAATCTCGGGAATCTAAAAGCTTAAATAATCATCGTCGGACTTTTATAAAGAAAACCCACACATAATTGTTCCGTTATGGTTTGCGTCTCTTTTCACAGGCTTCAGCGAGAACTAAACGCCTGGCTGACCGGTTGACTGAGAAGCCAAGAACGATAGCAAAATTGTCAGAGATCGAGACGACCAATATGGCAAAAGATAATAGCTACCGACCTAGCAGGAGCTATTAGCAGCATAGTCCTATCTCGCGATGGTAAAGTATCGAAAAATCCGGTGTTGTGAACTTGACCTATGACTTACGAGCTTGAAATTCACTAGAATTCGTGCGGTTGTCAATATACATGTACACGCAAAACATCATCAAGCTAAGTATAGCGGTTCATGAGTGGCAACAGAAAATAAACAAACAGACAAAAAAAAGCAAACAAATTTAGGGGTGATGCTGAAAGCAATACTGTCGTCGCTACGGCGGACAGTAACAACAAGATGGAAGACAAAAACGTAGCCAAAATCTGGACGAAAAGAAGCACTTGGGAGTGGGACATGGAAAAAGGTGTCCCCTTCCCACCAAAAAGGGGTATAACTATGGGGAGAAGTTGTGTACCCTCCCCAGAAAATTAGCGGATTTTTTTTGTGTGTGAAAAAGGTGTTTTGGTGCATTTTTGACACTATTTTGAGTAACCGAGTTAACATCTAAAAGAGAAAAACACGTGCCCCTAGTGTCCTCTATGGCTACGCCAATGATGAGAGACAAGCTTAGAGTTCAGGCAAGTGATCAACTGACTGTGGCAAGCGTGTGAGTCGCCGTAGAATCCGTAGCTGCAGCGACAAGAGTAGGAGCCGACCGTGTTGTGACAGGTTGCAGTCGCAGGGCATCTTTGCACCATCATCTCCGCATCGCCACACTCGTCCACGTCTGTAGCAGTACCACATACCGGTGTTGCTTCAGTGCCGACATTATATGCGGTCGTCCGTCTAGCTAGCTATACACAGTGAAGCTTGCAAACTTAAGTAGGCCTGTATATATCTGACGTGCAAGGAATAAAAGTAGAAACTAAGAAGGCCTAAAAGCTAAGTTGCATAGGAGAGAACACTTATGTCTAGTTGCTTACTTACTTTAAATTTTAATTTTAAGTTTACTTTTACGATGCCTAACGTCGTAACTCGTAAGCGATCAGAATAAATTTTGTCAAGTTCTCTTTACACAAGATGTGTATCATTTTCTGGAGGTTTTGACGTCAGGCAAGCTTGATATTTTTTCTTTTTAAACTGAAAATTCGCACATCAATTACTTTTTATGACAGAAACATACCAATTTAGGCTTTTCTGAACTTTTTAGCTTTTGAGTTAAAAGCCCTGGTGCGACCGACAGACAGACAGACAGAAAGACAGACGAACCAGCAAAACCCATATTGAGGTTTATTACGACGGCTGTCCAAAAACACGTAGGACCGTCACCCACAGAACATTTATTGCACCACGCTACGGCTACTTACTTTATAGACATCCGGTGACCCATACAGCGCTCGATCCTTCTGTTCGTGACCGTGGCTCATTGTTAGACAAGCGTGCGGTTAAATTAAAATGTCCGGATTCTGCGCGTTTTATGCGATTTACGACATATTCAAGCAACTGAACGAAAAAATGTCTTTACCCGAACTTGACCGGCCGGCACGCACTGCGGGCGGCTTCGCTCACTGCACACTGAAGAACTGAACCAAACTGAATTGGGAGTTCGGTCGCTATAAACAGGGCTTAAATAACGGAGTGCAGTAGGCGCTGACGCATAACTGAATGGGCGGTCACATACACAAGACGTGCAGAGATCTTTAACTCGTACGTAATGCTGTAAAATATATTTCGATGTTCTGTTTCGTGTTGTTTATATGTCTTTGGTGTTCTGATCAATGAAATATTAACTGTTTTTATTGTATTATTTGCGTGTTTTACCGTTTATCGCGAATACAAAACGCATAAGTTAGTGCTATAATGTATGACTTTGAATGTCCGTCTGTAATTCTTTGGTTCCGGTCATATCTGTTATAAATGTTCATAGAAGGTTAATTTGTTTTTTTATTACAAACGTTTTTTGATGTTTTAATCTTGCCATCAATTTGTTATTTATTTTTAGCAGTCGATGTACTTTCCTGTGTATTATACGAGTTGAGAAAAAATAGTGTCACAATAGGTGCTCACAATTTCGATGTTGCCCCTAAATTCCCCCCTTCCCCAAACAGAGGATTTTTAACCCAAATTTTGTATGCTTAAAAAATTTCCGCTGACACAATGCCAGAATTAATGTGTGAGAAATCATTTGAGAGTCGCCTCACTAATCAGGAAATATGCGCATGCATCCGTTGTCCTGTGTTTATCGTCCATTCATTCCAAACATCGTACAGCGCAGTGCATCTCACAACGTAGACGCGCTATGCCGAATGTGATCACACCAGCCACGCAATATGATTACGTGACAATTGGGGAATTGGAAAAACGCTATCGGTGAAACATTTTGTGAGCCGGGAAAAACTTGAGTGGGATTCAGTATTAATAGCAGCCTAAAAAGCAGACCGCAAAGAACTCTAGGTACAACTCGTCCTGACGATAGAAGGAAAGAGCTAAAGGCACGAAGCGCCGGAGCCCCCAACAATAAGGTCTAGGAAAAAGACCTTCTACACTTTTGTGCATCTTTGCAAGCCAAAATGGTTTCATCTGCACGGCTGATTTTAATTTCATAAATTAGCCTATTTGTGATTTGTCCTTGCAGGAACAACTCGTCCTCCGAAACAAAAAAGATTTTAGTCCCTGCTAGGAAGAGCTTAAGTTCCCACGAACGACTTTTTCTGTCCATAATAATCGCAAACCGTAAATAGTATTTTTTTAATTTATAAGTTCTTCAAAATTCTCGCATTCGGATCCGGGGCGCCACAATTTAAGAGAAAAGACTTGACAAAATCCTGGATAAGACAGTTCTAAGGATAGAAGAAATCCCCACATTATCGGTGAAACGACGACCACGGGTACAGTGGACAGTGAGTGGACAGACTACCGGAATAGACTAGCCGTTAATCATGGAATTACAATCATTGCGCTGCTGCTGCTGCTGTTGCTTGGTTCATCACAGAATTACAGCTACAATTCAGTGTCATGTTGTTTTTATGACTTCTTGTGCAATATTACACAAAGTGTCAAAAAATACAAATTAAAAGCTGGAAAAAACATTTCCCGAATCTGAGGCTTTTTTACCAGATTGCAACATTACTGGAAGCACAAATTTTTTTAGGTATAGCCATAGTTGTCAGCGCTTCTAGACGTCTCGAAAATTGTTTATTTCCGCCACTTTATTTTTGCTGTTTTATGGCCATATATCTGAATACATATACTAGCATATAAACCGTTGACTCAACGCAACGAAATAACATGGTAAAACAGACAGTTAAATAGCGGATTTACCGTGGCAGAGCCCCGAGTCAAAGACGTATCCGCGTTGGCAAACGCATTCTCTGGTAGCAGCGTCGCAGCCGGCCAAGTTCTGTGCGAACGCGTTCGGACAGACCGTACGAGCAGTGCACGGGGCGTTAGATGTAGTCGATATGTCGCTGAGATCTGTACACGAACACAGCATTGTCTTATTTGATGACCACGTCTGATCTCTCACTCTAATAATCAACTGTTGAGTTGAGTCGTTTGTGTAAATTGGCCAATGAAACGATTTCTGGTACTACGTAAAGCTAAAATTGTGCACATTTTGTATTTTTCGCACAACGATAATTGAATTTTTACTTAGCTGAATGGGGAGATGGCAACAATTCTTCGGCGGACAAAAAAGCTGGATTTTGATGAAAGAAAATAAAGACAAAAAGAAAAAATGGAAAGCGTAGGAGAAAGATAAAAATAATAAAAAGCGAAAATGGGAAATCGATCGCGCTCGCAATGAAATGCAGCGCTTGTGGACAGAGTTAGAGATTCGTAAGCGGAAACTGTGTATTTCGTGTCATTTTTGAAATGACAAATTTTGCAAATTTTCTTGAGCTTGGTTGATGATCAGGCCTATAGCAATCCTCTGCTTTGGCAAACGCATTCCCTGGTAGCGATGCCGCGGCTTGATCAAGAAAAAAAGTAAGAAAAAGAAGTTGAGTTTGTCCCGCGGTGATGTCTAAATTCGGCGTCTGTAAACAGAGTTAGAGCCGCGTGGGTCCAAGAGACCGTCTGGTTTACACACGAGGCAGTCGTGGTCGGTCTTCCTGCACGTGGTTGATTTGATTGCGGCCAGCCGGCCAGTTGTTCTAAACCAAACTCTCTCTCTTTATCTTTCACACACGGTCGCCAACGGTTGGCCGGTTGTTCTAATGGATTAGCGGCCGGCAGCGTCGCCAAGCAATAGGGAGTAGGCACGCACACATAGGAAGCACACGGGGCGGAGGAAAGACCGCGTGCCTGGCTGCAACAGTCGTCCTTAAGCTGGGCTCCACAGCGAGGCGACTTCTTCGTCGTCTCTTTGAAAATCACTGACAACGAACGGCGACCGAGCTAACCCTTCTTAGTAATAGTAAGGCCCGACTTAATCCGTGTACGAAGAAAATGCAAATTACACACGAAGGTTCTGGGGTTAAACGCAAACTACAGGCAACTTCATTGATAATAAGTAAATAAATAAAGAAGATTTTACGCGAAAGGTTAAAACGGCCTGAAATTGTCGCAATATTTTCCCTTGCTACTCATGCCTAAAGCGAAATATCAACGTACAAGTTACGTGTATCGTTTTGCGTGAAATAAAATAAGCTAACACAAAATGCGATTAATGAAAAAACGTAGTAAAAACAATGTCAGAAACTGTATACTTTAAATGTTACCGCTTTTTCTGTTGTTTTTTTCATAACTTATATTAAATCTTTGTAGCCCCGTACATTGCTGTTTTTCTAGGCTTGGTTATAGAACCACAGTCAGAGCACTTTAGTGATTTTTTTTGTCTTAACATTTATGCATTGCATTAGTACTACTAGTTTTGAGATTGCGACGTACTGTACTCTAAATGAAACAAATGAACAACTTAAAACTGAACACTAAATAATCGTCTGGCGCCTTTCCTGGCAAAAATTCCGCGTATAAATGTCACTCAGTTTAAAAGGGTTACGGTGACGGTCGTCCTCGGCGTTAATCAGAAGCCTTTCGATTCCACCGTCTTAGATACACGAGAGAGACAGACGGACGAACGAACGACAAAGCCAAGAGCGCCATGTTGCTGCGAAGACGACGGTCACTGGAGGAATTGAAGAACGCTACACTGTGCCACGTCGTCGTATGGGCGTGATGTGGGTGCCTTTTGGTGGCTGGCGACCCAAACCTTTACGAGTAGCCTAGGCCTACTCCTGCTGCCGCTGCTAAGTCTGTCACGAAAGAACGGTCCGCCACAGCGCGTACACCGATTGTCAAGATAAGCAGTGGCCGAAGATTCGGTGTCGTTATTTGTCATTAGACTGGTAAGCCTGTAGTCACTGTTTCAACGTTTGTGACGACTAGTGGAATTTGTGACACAGAAGGCCTATTGTTACACGTTGACCTAAGTCTTTAAGTTTTACTACTCCTGCTGCTGATGCTGTTGCTACTGCCGCATCACAATCAACTTCATCTCATCGACTAGCTACCGACTGCATAAAAAGCCCATTCACTCAAAAACAAAGTGCACGATGTTTTCATCCTAATGTATGCGTTACTGCGTTTGCTTTTTTCTTCAGTTATTTCCCCTTGAATTGTTCGCTGCTGTTCATGTCTAAAGAAAACTTGCATTCAAAATCAAATGCTATTCCATTTGATTTAAAAAGCTCATTCACTCATCGCCTAAATACCAAAGTTGTCTGGAGCTCATTTACTCGTAACTGTCAACGTATTTGTACTCAGCTACTGCCTTTTCTTTTTGCTCCAGTTGTCCTCAATCGTTTGCTATGTTGCTGTCGAAAAACCGCTTATAAATGTACGCAGCCTACTCCGGAACAAAAAGTTCATTCACTCATCGCTTATACATGTCTAAACTATCTGCAACCCTTTCGCTAATAACTATAACGTCCTGTATTAAGTTGCCGCTTTTTCCTTTTCCTTCAATCGTCTTGAATCGTTACCGTCGAAAAAAGCCCATTCCATTCACTCATCGCCTGTAGACGTCAGAGCTCTCCGGAGCGTAATCTTGTATCTCGACCGCGTTCTGTCAACGCCACCGAGAGCCCACCGGCGTGCAATTAATTGTGCTTTACTGAGGCATTAACTAGACCGGCAGTCACCGTAGCCATGCGGGCTGATGCGGCTCAGTCTTGGCGCGATATTTGTTTAGTCACTTTAGTGCTCTTAAATTCGCGCATAAGCTTTTTTTATTTTGTTTACGTCAGAATTTATAATGTAATATCTAAGCAAGTGAAGGCACGAACGTTGCAAAACAATATCGGTGCGTTTTATTCACCCTTTTGTCTACCGGGTAGAGACTATACTGCAGTATTTTGCTCACGGCTTTACATTATCTTGAGGCAAAAAACAGATAAACGTGTACATCGCGTAGATGTATAGTTACATTTAAAAGCCATTGTATTTGTAAATTGCAATGTAATAATTTTTTTAGTTTTGCCAATAGTTGTTTTCCTAGTTCTTAACTTTTTATGCTACTAATATTATTAATTGATTGTTAAAGTCGTAAGCGAAGTACAAACAAAGAATCACATTAAAATGGGCACATTCCACAATAGACACTGAGAAACTGGTTGCAGTCTTGTGCAAGCTTGAAAATGACGTTATAAAATTAAGTATAATCGAAAACCTTTAAAGGATTTTCGAAATACGTTAAATTTTCAGACACATTGAGAGTGTGATTTGTTCAGATTACTGCGCAGCATGTCGGTGCCGTATCATGTCGTTTAATGCTTTTTAGATAAATAAAATAAACAAATGAATATAAAACTGTTGTAGGCATACTCACCGAAGATGTTGATTTGAGTGGAGTTGCTGGCGGACCAACGTCGTGTGATGACGTCATTCTTGTGCGTCCGCGAGAAAAACAAACTTATAGAATCTGCAAAGTACAGACAGTTCAGACAATCACAGATGCATAAACGTTCCAGAAAAAGAACAAAACGTTAAAAAACGTAAAACGTGGCAAAAATTTTAAAAAATAACGTTTGAAAATTTTTCATAAAAACGTTAGCCCTAATTTTTGCAACTTTTTGCCTAAAACTTAATGCTGTAAGTGCAGTATAGCTAGAACTTGAAAAAAATTACTCAATTTCAATTTAACCTTGTGTCATAAAACGAACTACCACCAGATTAAGTAAGTAAACTACCACGAGTGTAACGTATTAATTCGTTGCATTGGCTTTAAAAGTGTTTCTCGACATTCTTGGTAAAACAATGAAAGTTTTTTTAAGGAAATCACACTTCACACGATCGTGTGAGTGTTTTAAGAACGACCTTTAAAGTCTATGGGAAAAGGCAAACTTTGACTCTCAGCCAATCAAAAACCCCTGAATCGATCGTCACCAAATTCGAACGGCGTGATTACGTTGTGGACGCCTACCACCAAAAAAATTTGGGCTCAATCCGCCCAGGGGTTTTGCCCCCCCATATAGGTGAAATATACACCCCTAACTAAAGTCAGCTTGTAAGGACGCCATATGCATAGTCCCATCTAAGGTTACCCAAATGACTTTTGCTGTTTTAAAGGACTGATATCATCACATCGTCCTTACACACAGTTGTAAAGTGGTAAGTTTTTTACACACACATATATATATATATATATATATATATATATATATAAAAA
>Ga0056128_1008840_pt1 | contig 12680 bp, 11 predicted proteins | sample WorMetLIZISLAND2_FD_71113 | JGI IMG/M metagenome (GOLD analysis project Ga0056128, IMG submission 71113) | Marine gutless worms symbiont microbial communities from Max Planck institute for Marine Microbiology, Germany - Olavius geniculatus... ...
TCCAATGACAACGTGACGTTCAGTGAGACGACAACAGTGTTCGTGTTTGACTCCAAGTGTCTCGACTGCACCGACGACACTTTCATTTGCCGCCAGAAGGTCAGATTACAGTGCACGCTCCTGCACGTTTATACTTCTGTTTTTTATGTATGTGTGACTTGGTGGTTTAACGGTAGCCTGTCGGACTGGTGAGTGACCGTAAAGTCTCTGGTTCGACTGCTGCTCAGTGCACTGCCAGGTAGCCACTCTGGCCAGGTTTTTTTACACGTGCATCTACCACCAAGCACTATAATTTGGTACCGGCCTCACCGCCGGGACGGTAATGGGAGAGGTCTGGCTTACCACTCATGTAACTGAGTTGTGTTTGCATTCACTGCCGGCTGATGACTTAGAGACGGAGATGAACACCGCTTCTACGGACACAGAGCTGTGAGAGAGCTCTGTTGACCACGGGATTACCTTCACCTTTTATGTATAACAATAACAACATTACATGAATAATAACAATCAGCGTGTTAATGTAAGTATGGCGTTACTAAATATCATTTATTGCATTTAGTCAAATTGCACATTTTGTGTAAAGCATTAAATATTTGTGTGGTTGAAACTAGCTAATTACAACTGCAAATAAAAAAATAGATATTTGTGTATCTAAAACTACGACTAAAAATCACAACAGTATGACTGGTATGTGCCAGATTGTATAGGAGCCTGCAGATTATTTACGGAGCGAAAATTTCTGACATATGGCATTAGCTAATGTATATCATTATGATTTTTCTTGTTTTATGTTTCACTCGTTTTAGTCATCACTTTAGATCTTTTGATTTTTAAAAATTTTTGTTAATATCCGGCATGTAAAATGTTTTACTCTCTAAAGTTAACTACTTTAATTTTTTAGCTGCAGCGTAGTTTGTTAGTCTGTGGTTGTGATATTGGTGCCATAAAGCATGAATAATAACAATCCACGTGTTAATGTAAGTGTGGCATTACTAAATATCACCTAGTGCATTTGGTCAAAATCCACATTTCGTGTAAAGCATTAAACATTTGTGCGCTCAAAAGTAGTTAACTACAACTGCGAATGAAAAAAGATAAATATTTGTGTATTTAAAACTACGACTAAAAATCACAACAGTATGACTAGTATGTGCCAGATCATAAAGAATCTGCAGATTATCTCGGGAGCAGAAATTTCTGACATATGATGTATATGTATATGATTATATGGTTTCTCTTGTTTTGTGTCAACGTGCAGTTTCACTTATTTGAGTCATTACTTTAGATCTTTTGATTTTTAAAATTTTTTGTCAATATCCGGCATGTAAAATATTTTACTCTTTAAAGTTAACTACTTTAATTTTTCTAGCTGCAGCGTAGCTGTTTGTCATTGTCAGTGGTTGTGATAGTAGTGGTGCCATTAAGCAGTGGCACTAGTAACCGACTAACCGTCGTGATGTTAGTAGCAGCAGTAGTAGTAACAGCAGTATACAGTAAATATGGCAATGTCCAATATTTTTTGTAAGTAGTTGTCTATTTTGATCATTCATATCGTGCTGTATGTGTGTGTTTCACAGAGGAATACGTGTTTAATCGGCGGAAACTGTTACGCTGCCGAAGAAGTAAATCCGTGGAACCCGGCAGAGATTTGTGATCCAAAGCAGAACATGACCGCGTGGACCGGTAAACTATTTTCACGTCAGCTTAGTGCGTCTTTTTACATGCCACAGCACGTACTTGTCAGTAGCACTTCTGTGACAAAATTAATGAATCGTAGCTTGAATGGTTGAACTTTGATGCAGACTATTCCAGCAAGATTTGGCGCTGTGCACTGCAAATTGCCATGTATCAAGAACCTAATGATATTTTGTTATCTTTGACAAGTGAATATAGTGAATGGTGCCGATAATAATTTCGTGGGATTTGCTCTATGTGTGCTTGTTTTGCAGAGATTACTGTTACTCCAGTGACTACGGCAACGATTCCGACGGTCGCCACAGTCAGTGCGCTCACAGCGGTGCCGACTACCCAAATTACAGGTATTATTATCGTCGTTTTGGCACACTCGATAGGCTTGTTTTTTGAGCGCAAGCTTTACAGAAAGCATAGACCTTTTAATATAAGGACTGACGGCGACCGTTCTCGGGTTTGCGAACTTGGGTACATCCGTATTGTTATTTTTATTACTGTAACTTTGTCAAACGTCGTCCGGTTGTTACAAAATTTTGTACACATAGTGTCACACACAACATACACAAATGCTGCAAATTTGGTGACTATGATTTCTATTTTTGTGTGTGCATATATTGTGGCTAAACTATACTTATTGACGCACACAGGAGAAAGTAAACATTATACAGTAAGCTAATTTGCAGCATTTGTTTACGTTGTCTGTGACACTATGTGTACAAAATTTTGTAGCAAACGGATCACGTTTGACAAAGTTATAGTAAAAAACAAAAAAAATACTGATGGACGTAAGTTCGTGGACGCGAGCACGGCGGCCGTCAGTTTTCATTTTAAGAAGTATATGACAGAAAGCATTTTTGCTACGTGGCTATTTTGGGAAGTTTGTTTCCGGCTATTTGTATCAAACCATAACAAAATATTATTTGTGTTTAGCTTAAAATCTTACTTGACGTGCCTGTTGCAGTTGCATTTAGTGGCATTAATTTCCATTACTGTGCGTGAGAGATTGTTTGTCTGTGTGTGTGTTTGCGCAACGGAAGTTAAGGCGGAAGTTAAATCGACGGAGCTTGGAGATATCGCGCTAAAAACCGAAAAAAATGGCTACCCAAAACTCTAAAAACCTTAAAATTTCTGTTGGCTGGGCTACTTTATTACAGCGCTGTCCAGTTTCCTAGCTGGCTTGCTGTCTTTCCAAAATTTCTTTCTGCTGCTCTGCCATCTCTTCGGGCTTTGCAGCTGAGAGCCTTAAGTTTTCTTTTCCTATTTTTTATGGAATTAGGACTCCCCAGAACCTCATTCTGCTTTGTTGACTGTTGATCGACTGATTGATCGACTGCATCATTTGTTTATCGATTGTTTTCATTTATTTATCTGTTTAGTTATTTGCTCATATTATAGAGTCTGTAATTGACACTGTTGTCGTTGATTGAAGTGAACGTGACGGTGACTGGACCGCAGTTCCTGGGTCCGTACTTCGTCCATCGGGACTCTTACACTGACTACTCGTTTGTCTGTCGTCTGCCGGTCGCCGACTCTGACGTCACTGTCTATGACGTGGTGTTTACGTTTGATGGCAAACGCGATCGCAAGCTGCCGGTCGAGACCTCGACTCCAGGCAGACGCGACGTCTCATTCACATCTAAGGAATTCAAACAACGACACTTAGGAAAAAGGGTAATGTTTGGCTTACGTCCAGCGCAACTTACGTTACCAGTGGGGTCGTGGCGGTGGGAAAGAGGGCAAAAAATTACGAAAATGTTGAATCTGGCAACATTATTGCTTTTGTTAACGATTTTAATTTTTACATTGTGTAAAACCTTATTTTTATATCATCTTAATAGCCTTGATCGTACCAAGTCTTTATCGTTTGTCTTAACACATGTAAGTGCACGAACCATTTATGGCACTGAGTGGCTTATTTTGTGCTAAGGTGCCGTTAAAAAACTATACTCTCTTGTTTGCCGGTTTTTTTAATTGCCCGCCCTCGTAAGTTGTGGCCTGTCGAAACACTTTCGTTTTGTCGAAAAATCGCAAAAAAATTGAGGCTTGAAATTTTTATGATAAGGAAATTGCGTGGCAAAATTAAAATTTCAAACTCCCGAAACCTTCTTTGTCGGATATTTGCAGCTGGGTGCTTTCCTGCTAACTTTTGTCAACCCACACGACGCCGCTGCAAGCAACGCAAAACAAATTCACGCAAAAGACGTAAGCGACGTAGCCTATACGCAACGACTGCAAAGTACGCAAAAACCAAAACGCAAAGAAAGAACTAACAACGTCGTATGTTTGCTTGCACTGTGTTCAATCATTGTGCTGAGTGAAAGGAAGCAGAGACTTACATTCCCGAGATTTTTAACAAGACTTTTTGCCTTAGATGTTTAGACAGTGTCTGTCCTTTTTTCTAACTAAGAATTTTTTAAAGGTACCTAAGAAACTTTCTGTATGAAGTTTTGAGAATGTGGCCGAAAGCTGATAGTTGCACTTGTCTGTTCTCGTACGGACACAAAGCGGTGTGTGGGAAAGAGTGTACCATTATGTTGTGCGTGCAGGTTTCGTGCGCCGTTAGACGGGAGGGCTCAAAAGATGACTTTGTTCTTAGCACTTCATCGTATTTTGTCGGAATCATAATCTGGGCGGTAAGTTCTTTTAAACGTGTGCTAGTACTTTGTTTTGGCGTTTGTTTTTTTGTAATAAGAAAACTGCAAGAACAAGAAAAAGCGTGATCTTTGCAATAAATTCGAAGTTAGCCGTGGCGACGTTAAATAATTTTTACAATTAAAATTCTTACAAACGCGGCAACTTTTTTGGTTTGGTAAAACAAACTTCAAATGATTTTTTTGTTGTTAAAAATGTTTTACACATTGCGCGTTTTTCAGATTTTTTTGGCAAATATATTCAAATTTATAACTCATCCAGGTTAATGACGGTATTGCGTTGCAAGTGGGCATTTTTGTATATGCGTATATTTAGAATGCATATCACAAATTAGTTCTTAACATACAGCAAGAACACTTAGCTTGTGTAACTTTTATCACTAAATTTTATTTATGTGCGTCCTATACAGGTTAGCCAGAATTTCTCGTGTGCTCCTTCGTATGGATACATTGCATACAACGAGACGGTCAGTTTTTATTTTGTGTCACAATATTTTGTTACCAAAAATTATTAGTGACCGTTTTGTTACACTGAAAGTTAGATATTGTACATTTTGCCAGTGGGCATTAGCCATCTTTCTCTCACAAAAGCAGGCTTACTTACATTTTAAAGTAATTACTTAACGTCCCAAGAAAGCATCCCCGACATTTTGGACTGTAACTTGAAAATCAATTACCATATTTGGATAATTTTTGGTACAAATATTTCTGACAAAATTTGCCATCAAATTGCTGTCTAGTTTCCCACTTCGCCTAATGTATGTTTTTGCACTACCTAGGGAAAGCAAATCAAGCAAAATATGTGTTGAAATAAGCAGACAACCTGAAAAAAACATCCCCGACATTATCAATCGTAACTTTTGAAAAGTTTAACAGATTTTAATGATTTTTAGCAAAAATATTTTTGACACAACTGGCTATTAAATAAATGTTTTAATTTTCACCTCACTCAATGTCTGTTTTTGCACTACCTGGGGAAAGCAAACCAAGCATAATACGTGTTAAAATGAATGCAAAAAACGTCAATAAATACCATCTATCATAATCTGTGTGCCCCAACAGCCAGTGTATTACAAGGTGTGACTGTCATGCAGCAGTGCGTTTACCAAATGAAGTTTAGGAATGTTTGTGAAGTCAAGAAGCGACTGGTACAGCCTGGATTGGTCTGGAGTAGAACATTATCAATACTACTGTCAATGAATGGAGAAAGCGTCTCCTTGCCTGTGTTTGCATAGTGTGCCAACACTTCAAGCAATTTTACTGTAGGCAGTTGAAAAACGGACAACTAAATAAAATGTCAGCCAAAGTGTCAGAAATGTGAACAAAATGTGTTTTTATGCAATATGTTAATTTAGCAATCATATCGCAATGGATAAAAAGTGATATTTCGCTGGTTGTGATTTCCTCAGGTAGTGCAGAAACAAACGTTGGGTGAGGTGAAAAACTGAATGGTCATTTGCTGGCAAGTTGTGTCAGGAATATTTTTACCAAACGTTATCAAAATCTGATAATTGGTTTTTAAGTTACAGTCGACAATGTCGGGCATGTTTTTGGGACACAGTGTATATACTACGTAGAAAGCAATCTTGATAGTTAGACACACGACAACAATAATCTCAACATGGTTTGGCTTGAGACAACAGTCACTTGCTTAATCAATCAAATAAGTCAGTCAGACAGTCAGTCAGAAATTTCTTGTAGCAAAGCCACTTCAAAGTTATACCGTTCGCTATTCGGCATCTAAAAGAATTAAACTGACAGACAGTTGTCTTAAATGATGAGCTGGTTTGAATATGACTTTTTGGAGGGTCACTTTTTACTGAGAATTTCACACAGCTAGAGAGTTGCCATCCTGGAATTGACAATTGCACAAACATTGCGCAGAATTATATCAGTAATACACATAAACACACAGGCAACGCACAAACAGCTAACCTGAAACTAAAACAATGCAAGACTCTAAACGCTACTTGTGAATAAGATGAGCCTCAACAATAAAACATTTTTTATAATAAACGAGGTCTTGACCGATGAAAGAAAATACGTGTGGCTACATGGTTTCATGTTAATATGTTTTAGAAGCAGATACAGCGATACTTTATAAACTATGTTTAATGGCGAAGCAGCGACTCGTTGTGAATATTTGCAAGAGCGGCGTTATAGGTCATAAAACTAGTCGGGTCAGGAAGTTGCAATTTTAATTTTTTGACAGACAGCTGCAAAGTTGTCGACAGAAAAGTTTATGGGTGTTCACAAATTTTATCTTACTGCTAATTTGTTTTTAAATGGGGATTTCGCATTTTTTGACGAAAATTTTTTTCACATGAAGATGATTATCCGACAATTTTCTCAGCGCCAAAAAATTAGGGAAGATAGCAATGGTTGGCAATTGTCGCCCTTACCCGTCCGCTGCGACGTCACTGCTTGTACGTGTGATGTTTCGCAAATGCGTCAGATGAAGGCTGATAAGAAGAAGTATCAGATCGAGATGTGGGAGGCCACGCCTTACGTCGAGCTGTTCTTACAGTCGACCGTGCCGCTCGCCTGCCCCGGCTGCTGGGCTGCCGTGCAGGCGTACAAGCACGTCGGACTGACGCTGTCCAATAATTGCTCAGTCACGATCTCAGCGTCGGACGAACCACTGACCAAGTACAGCGTGCTGGTGCGTGCCGTACAGACACCCGGCGCCAACTCAAGGGTCGTCAAACTCAAACTCAAAGTCAGCACCAACGTGACTTTGTGGGACGAATACAAGCTGGACGACATCTTTGTGAGTCCACTTCTTATTTTATTTTCTTATTTTATTCTTATTTTAGCGGCAGCCGTGCGGGTTTCAGGAGCTGCAGAATAGGCCCTCTTCGTTTTCTGGCCACTCGCGTAGACAGAAAATAGAGTTGGGAGTTGATATTAAGGGCCGATGATCGAGAATCAAGACGAAAGGTCGAAAGAGTAGGTGATGATTAGGGGGAGCCGGAAACGCATTTCTGGGTATAGAAAACCTTCGGTAATGCATTTACGTATTGCGGTGTAAATTGTTTTACTGCATCATTTTGCATCAACAACTAAAATTTGCTGTCGCCCTCGGTTAAGCGACTGTGGCCAGATGGTATAAAAGTGCTTATACAAGAATTTTCGTTGGTATATTGGTAGTTACTAATAGATTGAAAATGTCTTGTTAGCTTTTGTTGCAGATTTGTTTGCCATTATCGATGTAAGTGGTTGCCTGGAAAATAGCTGCAACTAGAAATTTGGGGCAAAGCCCAACGTGAGTCCGCCCGGCGCCGTAGGTTCATCTGGGGAGAAAATTCAAAGGGTGAAATTCCCACGATAACAGTCACGTGGCCCGAACTCAAATGCAGCATACGCAGAACGCGCACTGTCGACTTAGGGTGAGCCGCGTAATCTCTGGTGTCACCGTGTCAGTGGACCAAAATTCACCATTTTTGTGTTCAACGCGGGAGGAATCGTAGTTGATAACGCCGTTTACTGCTTGTCGATATCTCGATCCGTTCCAGAGATATTTGCCGTCAGAATCGAAAGTTGTCGTAAAACGCACTAAATTGTGGACGTTTTTTTTGCCCTCCCAAAGTTTATGGAGGCGCTACCCTCCAAAAGTTGTAGCCAAATTATCACCCCCACATAGGCACGTCACGTGGCAAAATTTCGTTAGGCTACTTTATCTTTGAGGCTCACATTGACCCCACATTGAAAAACAATTGTAAGGGGGACCCCCGTTCCCGGTGGGGTGTGCTAGTAAGACAGTCATTTTCTAGCGAGTGTAAAAATTTAGGGGCGCAGCTCCCGCTAGGGACCGAAATATGGTCTCTCGAAGAAGTCGATTTGGGTGGGTATGATTTTGCCCTATGATCACCGCATTTAGTGGATTAAAGTTCACCGGACTTTTTTCGCCGAACGCGGGAGGAATCGCGGTCGATGACATATTTGTCCGATTTTGAATATTTTTATCCATTCCAGAAATATTCGCGATCGAACTTTTGAAGTCGTCCGAAATCGGGCCAAATTTGGCATGTTTTTGCCCCTAATTTTTTTTGGGGGGAGGGGGCTTTTTAAATTTCTGGACCTAATTTTTAAAACTCGGTTTAGTACGAACTACGTTGCAGAACGTGGTCAACTTTTTAATGACACGCCTACAGGTCAGACCGCTCGGCAGATTTTCACGCAAGGGTCAAACTTTTTCGAAAACGAAAACTCAAAGTTAATATGTAATTTCTGAAAAAAATTCCCCAAACTCAAAAATTGAGCCCAAAAACGGACTTAGAAATGTTCTGCCAAAATTGCTCCTGTATAACATTTTCACGTATAAACCGACCTTAATCGTCGCCGCAGCCCCATGAATGTTGCGTAATGAACAAGGCTACGGAAAAAGTTCGGTGAATTTTGGTCTACTAACCACGGAGATTTAGAGGTGCAAACATTATGACATACTCACTAAATCGACTTTTTCTAAAAACTATGGCCCCTAAGGAATGCTGCGCCCCGAAATTTTTGCACGCGCTATAGAATGACCAAGGCTTGCTAGTGCACACCAGACCGGGGACGGCGGCTTCCCCAACAATTTTTTGCAAAGAAGGTGTCAAAATCGGCTTAAAATGTAGCGTATAAGCCACCATAACTTTGGAGCTAAGCGGAGTAACCTCACGAAACTTTACCACGTGATATGCCGCCAGGCAGGAGTGATACTGATAACGCCTGTACAAATTCGAGGGGCCCCGCCTCCTTAAAATTGGAAAAGCAAAATACGTCCAGAATTCGCCGCGATTTAGGTTAACTTTTGACTTTGACCGCAAATATCTCTGGAACATATGGAGCTATTGGCAAGCAGTGAACGCCATTATCAACAACTATTTTTCCCGCGTTCAACAAAAAAATTGCTAAACTTTGGTCCACTAACCACGAAGCTGTGTTTGCTCATTTCGACCTACCCAACATTTACAAATACGGGCGTTTTCGGAAACTTTAAACTTTGATCGCATATATATCGAGAATGGATAGAGATAGCGACAGTGGCGTGTTTAGGATTTGGGAAAGGAGGGCCATAGCGAGCGCGCAGAGCTCGAGCCTATAACGGGGGTCTGGGGGCGGAGCCCCCAGCGGAGTCCAAAGGCAGAGCCCCTGGTTGAGGGGTCAGGGGGGGCGAAGCCCCCTGAAGCTGAAACACTTTTTGCTTTTGAACGTTTAATGGAAGCCGCAAATTCGCCCATTTTTTCTGAAATTCGGAAACGCAGAAAATCACAGCGTCATATCAGATGCAATCTCGCATGGCGATTTTAATCGCTTATTGTATCGGTATGAAAAAAGACCATCAAACATTGTTGAATTTTGCAATTCTTGCTGGAAAACGGCAAAAACGCATTTTTTCATGTAAAGTCGTTTTAAAAAATTTTCATGGTCGGGCCAAAGGGGGGCATCGCACCGTGGCCCTCCCCTTAAATACGCCACTGGATAGCGATGAACGGAAAACGGCGTTTTTAACTACGATCTATTCCAAACCGAACGCAAAAAAATTGGTGAAATTGGGCTGACTAACAACAAAGTACTTTTGTCTCATTTCGAACCACCAAAGTTCAACTCTGCGGTTGCTATATAGGATAATGTATTTGCGTTCGGGCCATGTGACTTTGCTGCGAACGGAGTTTTAACTTCTTAATTGTTCCCCAATCGGACTTACGGCGCCGGGCGACCTTACGTTTGGCTTTGCCGTAAATTTTTAATTTTATTTGTTTTAGTGTTACACATTGGCAATATGGGAAATGGTCGTTTTGTTGTTGAAATCTTACTTTTTTGTTATTTTTCTCTCACAAATGTTTTTAAATGGTAACATTTTGTTCCACAGATACTAGTGAAGGATCTGGTAAAGACGAAGAAGTGTACGAGCGGTATGGACCCACATCAGTTGACATTCGACGGCGTGTGAGTGTTGCGTCGTCTTTAAATAACAAACTTGCTATAGCCTATTGTGGAAAAACAACTTCACAGAAGCGTCCGCAAAGTGCTCTCTGGCGGGGGTGGGGGTAGCTGTAAATGCGGGACCAGAAAATGCAAGACTGGAAAATGATGGGCGAAAGTGCAGAACTGGGTTTTGTAATCTGCACTTTCGTCAATTATATTTCAGTTTTTCATTCTCAGTTTGTTATCTTAATGTTCGTTTAACGTCTGTATCTTCAGCTGCGTTCTTCAGAGTACTGTCGAGTAGTATAAATGCCATTTTCTGTCAAGTTGTCGACGGAGGTGTGAGAGATAAACAGTATGAATTTAACAAATTTATCAATTACCATATCATTTTATTGATCAATGTGTTGATTCTATGGCAACCGCTACCGCGTTCTTCGGAACGACTGTCTGCCAGATGTCGCTGTGTCAGATTATCGTTCAGAAAAAGGAATCAGCGGTTCCCGAAAAGCCAACGAATTAGTTAATAAAGGTTGTAACTTGAACATTTGATAAATTTATACTGTTTATTAGTTATTTGTTTTCAATTTAGGCCTGTAAGTTTATTCAGGAATAAAATGGGTGAGATATGTTGTCGTGTGCAGGAGATATGACCATTACGTGCATGCATACTTTCGGTTGTTCGAAGTTAACACGTGCCGATGTGCTAAGGTCAGTTATGTACTTGCATGAGTCTAGTCATAAGCATTAATCGTGTCACAGTGTGTATGATATTTCCGCTAGGTGAACGAAGGGAATGGTGGAGAATGCTGTTTTTTCGGATGTCTGCCTGTGCGTGTGTTCCTGTGTGTCTGTGCGCAGTCAAACCAGTTTAGTTTAGAGAAGTGAAATGCTAATAGCTTCAAAACGATTAAATCTACAGACTTCAAATTTGACGCGCAAGTTTCCAGTACACGACACTTTACAATCTTTAATTTTTTTATTCACTAACACCGTCATTCATTCATTCATTCATTCAGAAAAAGTGCGTTTTATTTACTATTTTGTAACAGTTTATTTGGCGTAGATAATATCTAACGAGCGCTTTCTAGTTTACTGTGAGATTACACAGTCTAGACCACAGCAGCAGCAGAAAGAGAACAATTGAGGAGATTTCTGCACAAACAGTGGTTTAATGTCTGATTGCTAGGTGATTTTCTTTGCGGCGCATTGAGCCGGCGAGGGTTAAACCCAAATGAACTAGTATACAGCTCGTGACATGTCTGGCTCGGAAAGATCATCTCTGTCAAAACTTACAGGCGCTAATACCTAGAGACAATCGAGGTAATCATTGCGGTTTTCCATCCCTCTGTGGCTAGGCACAATTACTACTCGCGATTGCCTGCTTGTCTATAGGCCTACAATCTGCCATGATTTTGGCTTTGACTTTTAGTTAAGGCCAAACGTCTGCGATGTTGTAGGTGGACGTTCGGACGAAGCCTTGCTATAGCAGGAACGACGCGACGTGCAACTGTGCCGTAGCAGTGCAAGAGAACGATAACATCATCGGAGTGCACGCGTGCAAACCAGACGAGCCGCCAGTCGCCATCCGCTACCGTGATGATCCTCGACATCCAGGCGCACTGCTGCTCATCAGCCCCAACGGCAAGGAGTACACGGTAGACATTCTGTGTGATCTCAAACACACTTCCGGTTGGATTCTGGTTGAATTTGGTCTTGGTCTTCAAAAAATATGTAAAGACGTGACATTGGTATTGGCTTTTAAGCAAGTCTTGTTTACATCACTGCAGTGCTAACGGTTGATGCAGATAATAATGCCGTTTGGGATTACAGTGGCTGTTTGAATTATTCGCTTATTGTACAATTGGTTTCGTAACGGTTAGAACGCTGGACTTGCGAGCGAAAGGTCTTGAGTTTGACTCTCAGTTTTCTTGCTATCAGGATTGGTTAGTATTTGGATGAGTAACTCTCTGCGGACTGATAAACTATTTCTGCATACATGTATAACCAACACAAAGATCAATTTAGTCTTTCATTTTGGGGGTAGGTAAATACTATATAGAATACCGGCTTGCTGAGGTGAGGTCACGACGGAACACATTCATCCGCGTCTTGTAGCAAGTGACTCTACACTGTGTGACTCTATATGGAAGTAAATGACGCTTTCTAGCTTAGCATTGAGTTTCTCATAAAGAGCTACACATTAATTAATTGCCCTTTAACGAGTGCGTTGCAGTACAGTGCAAGTTCAACAGAACAGCAAGGCATTGACAGCTGCCATTAAAACGCACCAAGTTAAAGTAAGTAAAGTAAGTAAGTAAAGTAAAATGTAAATTTATATAGCGCATATTGTTAAAATTAACCTCTAATGCGCTTGTCACACTAGTACTGACTGAACAGGATTGTTTTAAAGAACTGTTTGAAACT
>Ga0056128_1008841_pt1 | contig 12680 bp, 7 predicted proteins | sample WorMetLIZISLAND2_FD_71113 | JGI IMG/M metagenome (GOLD analysis project Ga0056128, IMG submission 71113) | Marine gutless worms symbiont microbial communities from Max Planck institute for Marine Microbiology, Germany - Olavius geniculatus... ...
GGAAGGGAAGGGAAGGCACAAAAAGTCACGCAAGCGTTATATTTCACGTATTCGTGGGGAAGCCCCCCGTAAACGGATTTTCACCAAATTTTGCACATCAGGAGATATGCTGGATGTAATCATTTGTGCAAATTTTGGTGTGGAAAAATTAAGGGGTTTGGGAAGTACAAGGGGTCAAATTTTGGAGTTTCCCATTGAAATGGCTGGTCACCTTTACAACAGGGCTGGCGCTACCGCGCAGCCTGTGATAAAATGCCTCTCTTTCCAAGACCCACAGATTTCACTGAAATTTGACCTGAATTCCTTTCGGCTTAGGCTCGTCATTTTTGCCAATTTAGGTTTTGGTTCTCTGTCGGGTTTTTGAGGAGAAGTGGAAATAAAAATAAATTTAAAAAAGAAAGAAAAAGGAGAAAAAAACAAAGCAGAAACATAAGGTCTCCCATTACTAATGTACAGGCAGCCTAATAAAACAGATTGTATAGTACAGTTTTTGATCCTGGTGTAAAAGAAATTGTGGAAATTTGTCAGTGAGTGAGATTCAAAGCCACTTTTGCCAACACCGTCAGTGCTACACCAGCAAGAAACGTGCTTGTCACAAACTTCGACTCTGTCTAACCCTAAAACTAAACCTATATTGGATTTTTTATTGACTGTACTGTAGGCTAATAAGCAGTCCACACATTTTTATAGCCACTAGGTTGCTTTTTTCTTATTTTTGCCTATAATTTTCATTAAATTGCCCATCGGTTTTGAGTGCATGTCAAATATTTGTTGTATTCTGCTGTTTCTGTGCTGTGCTAGGAATGATGTCTGGAAGTACCAACACTGGCCAGGGGTTGTTCCAAACTTTATAAGAATGGCAGGTCGAGGTTTTATATTGGCATCTGTAGCAATGTTGGTCACGATCGCCGCTGACAAGATGTTTGGTTTAAAGAGAGACATGCATCCACCTCACCTCAAGACTCATCATCACGAGAACAGTCTTCATGATTGACATGTTGTGGACATGCTGTGTTTCACTTTAAATAATGCATTGTAGTTACGTCGTGTACATATTGCATCCACTTAGTTTGAGAAATACATTTTGTTGTTCATTAAACCAAAATGCGTGACTTGCTAGGCAGTATCATGTTTTGAAGGTTTGAACTTTGCGGAAAAACGTTAGCATTCATTGCTGTGAAATAAGACAAAGTCAACACTGGATTTTTTCAGCATACCTTTTATTGTTTTGTACAGTAAGTCGTGACAGCATAATTTTCTGTAAATATTCAGTGAATGAATAGCAGCTTTATACAGGATGGCCAAAAATGACACCATTATTATATGCCTTAACTTCGTTAAACATTGACCGATTTTTGTAATTTTTTCACTGACAGAATCATGAAAAATTTTGTAATAACACTCTTACTAAAGATCCCACTACACATTGAGTGTGTCACTACGCTACTTTTTGTCTTATAAAAACAGTGCAATGTGGTGTTCTGCCTTCACAGCCAAGACCTGCTTTTTAAAACATTTTGCTTACTTGTACATTTTCTTCTGCCTGTCCCTAGTAACATCATCACTGACGTCATTGGCATTTGGTCAGTGTTTATAGAATTTTTTTTGTTTCTAAAGAATTTTGTGACCGAGAGTAAAATGTGTTGTTAGAGAAGTTGTCTTGTTTTCAGTTGGTGCTTTTAAGACAGTGGCATTTCACAAAGTAGTGTAGCGACACCCTCTAGGTGTGGTCAGATTTTTAATGATAGTATTACTACAGATTTTTTCCTGGTTTTGAAAGTGAAAGAATTTAAACACCTGTTAATATTTGATGGAGTTAAGGCATATAAAAAGGTGCCATTTTAGTCTCATTCAGCATTACAAAGTCATATAGTCATTACATAGTATATAGACAAACTGACCAATGCTTGCAATATTAGCCATGGGCAAAATATTCAGTCTGCTGTGCACTGTGCAGATAGTGTTGCTGATACTCAACAGATAAGACATGATCAAGACCCAACATTTTGATTTCTTGACATATGTCCAGATTGTTTGATCAGTTGTTTGTTATTCATTTGTGGACTGTGCAAACTTAGTTTGTTTCCTGCTGTGTTATTTTTATTCTGCTTAATTTCACTTGTATAAAACAGTGCTTTGGTGCCAGTGCCACCATTAGCTATGGAGCTGCACATTTCGTGGCTTGAAATTACTGATTAAGTTCATCCAGATGTGTGCATTTGATTAAAAAATGGTTGGTTTTTTGCTATATGCATAAACTAAATGAAAGTACTATACATTTTAATGCCATTGTAGATCACCTCTGAGACTATTATGAAAAATTTTCTTCTGTGTTTGTCATCACTAGCATAAATGTAGGCCAAAATTGTTGAATGACTTAATGACCTGAAGTGGTGTGTAGGCCTATTTTATGTAATTTTGGTTGTCATTGACAGTGATTGCAGTAGATACTGCAGATGATGTTTTCCATTAACTGTAGCAGATATAGCTGATATTAATCAATCATTTCAATCGTTTATTTGCTCAGTAAGCACAATAGCACATCAGCCAATAATATTTTTGGGCACCTGCATGAATGTTGCATTACTGTCAAATTATGTTGAGTTCAGTAGTTTTAAGTTCAGTTGGAAGTCTTCTAGGCATGTGGTGCAGGTAGGGGAAGAAGCTCATACAGATCTTTATCTACGATGCATTCTACTCATTAGGCGGCCTAGTGACCAACCGTCACCAGCCTAAATATGCTCAGTTTTTGAGATATTTGCCACTATTGCTGTAATACCGAAATAACCCGAAGCAGTCATTGCAGAATATAGTAAAAGTCTGATGGCCTACTACTAACGTAACATACCATTTTGTCAGCTCGTACATAGGCCTTACTAATTCAGCATGAGTATTAGATATTGCACCAGTCGTATAGGTTATTCAAAACTGACGTTTGGTTAATCTTGAGGCGCATAAAGAGCATTTTTTAGTACCGGTGCCGGTAACTGAACTTAACTGACCCGAACTGTCACGGTTTAGTTTCTGACAGAGTATTAGTCGACGTGTACGTGAGCTTAGTCACGTAGTCGTCGACGCCGTAAGACGGTACCTACTGTAATGCATTACTGATGCCCGTTGGTCAGTTTTTCAAAAAATAAGCCATGTCAGTTCTGTTCACTTACGTCGCTCTGTATGCGCCTTAGGACAGCACGGGCGTGATAAGGTAGCCAAGCTAGTGAATAATAGAATTGATTGAAATGCGTGGCATCAGTTGGAAAAATGCCAGTTTTTCGTCGACAGAGTTTGCGAGGTATCTTGGAGCAAATACACAGCACAGACTAAGCTCACGTACACGTCAGGCCAATTTTTGCTTTGGTCTAAAATTCCTGCGATTCCCGCTGCAGTCTGACGAAAAAGTACGGACGGAGGATAATTCAATTTTTTTGTCATAGCAACGAAATTTTTGACAAAATTTGCGCTATAACTCGGCTTGTTATTTCATGAGTTGACATGTCATGTAATACGAGGTATTACACAATGGAAAACAAAGTGACAATGAATACTTAAAATTCTTGCCACCAGATCTGGAGGAAAACTAAAGTAAACATACTTCAGCATAACAGACTAGTTGCAAACATTTTTTCTAGCTGAACTTAAAGCAAACAGAAAACTCCACCGATATTCTGATTGTCCAGGGGCGCAGGTTTTTTGAGGGTCGGCCGGCAACCGGAAGCAAAGTGCAGGAATTCTTCGGGCCTTATCCAGTCATAAACTCATGGCTAGCAGAACGCTGAGAACGGCCAGCAGCGGGGAAACTGCTCGCCGGCGCGGGTGGCTCGCTGAGCGGACGTAGGGTGGTCTACGTCCTCCGCCGTATCGGTGTCTGGTGCCCGGCGGCGGGTAGCGGCCTCGCCGGGGCGGCCAGCGGCGCCTTGGCTGCGGTGACGTGAACTGGTGACCACGAGGTCTCTGATGGTGCCGCGTCGCCGGATCGAAGGAAACCGAGGGCGGATCACGGCGTTCAGGGTGCAACGGGCCGCGTGGTCGGCTGTTTGGTGGCGTCACGACGTCCAATTCGTCTAGATCGTTGTTCTGGTGGACTGGTGGAGCCGGTGGCGTTACGCTGGTGGTCGTCGTGGTGGTCGTCGTGGTAGACGTCGTGGGTGGCTTCTCCGCTGCCAGACTGTTGCTCGGCTGTCCGCTAGCTTCTACTGGCTCGACTACGTCGTTCGACGTCGAACCTGCGTGGTTCGACAGCAACAAAACACACACTTCATCATGCACTTTATAGGGCCTACTATAGCCATGGCATAGAGGGAACATGAATGAATGAATGAATGAACATGTCAATTTGTATAGCGCCCAATTAGAGAAGACCTCAAGAGCGCTCGCAGCCAAATAAATGAGTTTTGAGTTTTTTTCGCAAATGTAGGCCTATCTCTGGACAGTGATGAAGTCCGCAGGTCGACGGGGAGGTTGTTCAATGTGGTCGGGCCAGCCACGGCAAAGTCCCTCCGACCAATCGTGGTCCTTGTGAGCGGCACGACGAGTGCCCTGCTGTTAGCCGACCGCAGCTGCCACCTGCCGACGACAAGAGACCGGGGTGCACACATCTGCCAAGTAGCCTATGATCGACGGCGCTAGACCAACGGAGGCACTTGAAGGTGATCATCGCTAGCTTGAAGATGATTCGCTGGCGGACCGAGTCATCTGGCACAATGTCGACGAGAGAACTATGCACTTAATATAGTCCGCTACACTGCTACATAATTATAGGCTACTGCAGGTCCGTCGAGAGTGGGGGTGGGCGGGGAGGAGGATAAGTTACCCCGGGCCGCGCGACGTTTGGGGGCCTCGCCATCTCTCAAAAATCTAAAATACACCAGAAAGAGCAATTTTAAACAGATTTTTTAAATCTCCAGAGGAAATTTTTTTGATATAGTTTCCCCGGGTCCGCTGTGGCTCTTGATGGGCCTGGGCTACTGGTTCTATTTTAGTGTGATGCCGTTCTAACAGGTCGCATTACGGAACTTCCTCGTCCGCCTGTCTGTCCGTCCGTCGTGTAAGTGCTCCTAACTCATAACAAAAAAACGCAAAAGCAACAAAAACAGTTTCAGCGTCCCCTACGGCAAAATAACCGGTAAGCCATTTTTTAGCTTTAAAAAGTCAAGTTATGGCCAAGTTATTCACCTCTACGACGCCGACACAACTCAACTCAACTCAACTCAACTGCTCAGCCAAGCGAGCCAACAACGCGAGATCTGTGCACAGCAGCGTGACGTCACAATGCTAATGTCGTCATTGCATTGTCGCCCACGGTCAGGACAGTTGAGTTGAATTGCGTCGTAGGTGTGAATTGGCCATTAGGTTGCGTTTAAACAATAAAAACAATATTAACGTAACGTCAAAATCTTACCAGAACATGTATAGGGCCTAAATCTGCGAATAAGTGTAGAAAGTCTAAAAACCTAGATTTTTGAGACCTAGTCTAAAACTAGGCGGACGGCCGCATTATATGTCGGCACTTGGTCGCCGCATGTTTTCTATAGTTTTCACTGATACAATGCAGTAATAAAAGAGATGGCGTGCCTATAGTGATAAGGTCGTTGCAGGCATCTTTGAAGCAGCAGCGGATGTGTTGAGCAGTGCTGTTGATCAGTACCGGACAGTCGTTGCGACATTTCTTGACGACGTGGTACACTGGACCGTCGCGCTTAAACGCCTCTATCATGCACGCGCTGTGCTGCAACGATCGACGCATTCACCAGTTGAATGATTGAATGGTATGTAGCTCTTTATGGAAAACACGGAGCATAATCTACCATGTGGAATCACACAGTAGCCTATTACCCACTACAGGTAAACGCGCCTAGCCATGACCGCAGTCAGACAGGCGCGACTTACCTACCAGGACGGATAGAAGGCTGAGTTGACCTTGATGTTGCTTATACACTGTGTCCCAAAAAAGCATTCCCGACATTTTTGACTGTAACTTGAAAACCAATTATCAGATTTTGATAATTTTTAGTACGAATATTCCTGATACAACTTGCCATTAAACGACCATTTAGTTTCCCACGTCACTTAATGTATGCTTCTGCACTACCTAGGGAAAGCAGATCAAACGAAATATGTTTTAAAATAAACAGAAAACCTGAAAAAAATCCCCGACATTATCGACTGTAACTTGAATAAAGATTAGCACATTTTAATAATTTTCGGCAAAAATATCTCCGACACAACTGGCTATTAAATAGATGTTTTTGTTTCCATTTCACCCAACGTCTGCTTTTGCACTACCTGGGGGAAAGCAGACCAAGCATAATACGTGTTAAAATGAATGAAATAACATGAATAAATTCTATCTATCCTAATCTGTGGGCCGGTCTATTACAAGGTTTGACTGTCATGCAGCAGTGTGTTTACCAGATGAAGTTTAGGAATGTTCGTGAAGTCAAGAAGCGACTGGTACAGCCTGGATTGGTCTAGAGCAGAACATTATCGATACTGCTATCAATGAATGGAGAAAGCGTCTCCTTGCCTGTGTTCACGTAGTGGGCCAGCACTTTAAGCAATTTTACTGCAGGCAGTTAAAAAATAGACAGTTAGATAAAATGTCAATCAAAGTGTCAGAAATGTAAACAAAATGTTTTACGCATTTTGTTAATTAAGCACTCATATCGCATTGGATAAAAAGTGATATTTCGCTGGTTGTGTTTTCCCCAGGTAGTGCAAAAACACACGTTGGGTGAGGTGGGAAACTAAACGGTTATTTGATGGCAAGTTGTATCAGGAATATCCGTACCAAAAATTATCAAAATCTGGTAATTGGTTTTTAAGTTGCAGTCGAAAATGTCGAGGATGCTTTTTTGGGACACAGTGTATAACCGAGATGGCTTAGGCCTACCTGTCGCAGAAAGTCACCCATCTACAGTGTAAGTACTGACCACGACGCTACCGGAAGGCAAATCTCAGGACTCGCGATCGAGTCCAACGCCCTCATAGTCACACTATACCAAGCCACCGTGACCGTATGCACGACATGTGCATCATTAAAAATACGGCGCCTACTAAAATTATCAGCAATTTTTGCAAAAAGCACCAATGAGTAGGCCTATCGTAGGACGTAAATGCCTGGGTAAAATAAAAAAGTGATTAATTTGTTTTAAATTTTCAAATTGATTCAAAAAAATAATGATCCAATTGTAATAATGAAATAGCGTTGACCTGTGCCAGATTTAGTGCCGATCTGATTAATACACTATTTCTATACACGCGTACGTGGGTAAGTGGTTTCCTTTCAGGCCCGTCTAGAGCCACAGCGGGGCTCGGGGAAACATTCTCGCGGGGCCCCCAAACATTTTCGTGGGTCCCTTCTAAAGGATTTTTTAAAATTTTTCTTTTCAAAATGATACATTTTGGCGTACTTTATATTTCTGGCCAAAGGCGGCCCCCCAAACGTTGCGGGGCCCGAGGTAGCTTACCCCCCTTTCTACCCCACTCTCTCGACGGGCCTGCTTCCTTTTAGTCTGCCCCACATGTCCGCACGGACGTTATTAAACATAATTATTAATAATTATTTTATTAATATTCGTTCAGATAACATACACACTGATCAGCTATACCTTTGCATCAGGACATCGGCGAAGGTTCCCAGAGTTGCACTGCGTTTCTGCGTCGCTGTAACTGACGTAAGATGTGCTGTCGCATATGTAACATTGTAAACCTGCAACGCGAGACACGACCGGAAAATTGGGCGACACGCATTCAAAAACCGATGCATACATGTATACTTAATCGGGTTGACTAAAGAAGCCGGACATGAATTTGATGGACGTGAAATTGATGGATCAAGTGTCCAGGCATATAATTGACGGACATGAAATTGAAAAACATGAAATTGGAGGACCAGATATTATATCGTTTGAAAATAAACTATATTACAATGCAGAGTGCAATTCTTTTCAAAACAACGGCAGAACACAAGTCACAACAGCAAAGTAAGTTGTATAATATGCATATGTATAATATGTTAAAATGCATAAGATATTACAAAAACATCAATCTAACATTAGCTACAGGTGAGCAATGATAAACCGAAGTCTACTAAATATAGGCCTATATATTCAAAACATGTTTTGCATTTTCGTGTCCGGCAATTTCATGTCAATTTGTCTAAATTTGTCCTCCATTTTCATGCCCGTCAACTTCATGCCTGGATACTTGGTCCATCAATTTCATGTCCGTCAAATTCATGCCTGGACGTTTTGATGGTCCACCATTTTCATGTCAATCATTTTCAGCGCCCGTTCCTTAATCTACAGCGTGGAACCGAATACTAAATTGATGAACAAAAATTTTTTACAAACATTAGATTAAAACTTGAAAAACTGTCATCAGTCGGTTGTTGAAACGCAACAATAATGTTTACACAACGTGTAATAAGCATTGGATAAAGTCAAAAACTAGTTACGGTATGCTATTTGTCTGTCCAATGCAATGCATTGGAGAGAGTATAAAATCACCCGAGTGTCCGTCCGTCCGTCCGTGCATCCTACTTTTCTTAAGCTCTCTTCCTTCCACCTTCTCATTCCCTTTTCCATCCCCTTCCCTTTTCCTTCCCCTTTCTGTTTACTTTCTCCTTTCCCGTAACCAAAACTACAGACATTTGCGTCAAGTTTCTTCCTAATGTCGCTTGCCAAAAATTATTAAAATTAGCTATTCAAAAAATAAAAGTGGCATGTTTTATGGACTACGGTACATGGAGGGTAATACTGTTTTTAAATAGTTCACTTGCCGGCGGCAAAAACAAAAAAAAATATTTAATTGCTGTATTCAAACAATGACTTAAGTCATGTAAAGAATTTCTTCCGGAACATTTTTTTCTGAAAACCGCATGACTCTGTGATGTACGGTTGCAAAATTATGGTGCCATAAGCTTTGTGCCGTTTTTTGGACCACCCTGTACTGTAAACTATCGAAATGCATTCGACATTATCGTATGAACATTATCTTGATTTTTATATAATATTGTCGTTAGTTGCGTTAGTTTCTGATTTTTATGTATGCAGTTTGCAGGCTATAAGCAGTGTAGGCCTACATTTAGTGTTTAAATGCTCAACGAACAGTCAGTTTTCAACGGTTAATGTTTAACCTTTTCTTCCTAGACTAGAGAAGTCACAGCAAAGTTCAAAACAACGCCAAGTATCAGCCTCGGATTGAAACGCTTCATATTTTTGTTTGTTTTTTTCTTACTGTTGTGTGTGCGCGTTTTTTAAAAGTGTTGTCTTGCAGTTTGTATCTTGTGCGCATTCTTTTATTCACAGTTCGTTTTTCGCTGCTGCCTTCGAACGTAGCTTGTAAATCACGTCAACACACAAACAGCTTTATATCGATTAATCCATTTCCTAGCAAACACGCTGTTTGTGCGCTAATAATAAAGCTGCTGTTCACATGGGAAGTCGTACCCCGCCTGTTAGGCAGTCCTATTCCCAACTCCAACGCTACCAAGTTCTGCGGTAAAGCGAATTTGACAAAAATTAAAGATGAGATACGTTTTGATGCGCGTGTGACAAGTGTGAGAATAGTCTATACACGGTGTTTCATAAAAAGGGACTCTTTTTGTTTTTTTTATAACTCAGTCGAATTGTGATCAATTTGCATAAAATTTTTGCCGAATGTAGCTGAAGAAATACTAATTAAAATATTTCAACAAAATGTGGCGTTTGTTAAATATATTTTTGCTAGTCGTGGTGTAATGCTGACGTCATAATGTGTCGTGAGTACAAGCTTGCTTGTTTCAACTGGTTTTGTCAGTTGCTACCCTGCTTCGATGGTGAACTTTATCTGGTTCACTGATAAAAACTGTTTATCGTACTAGCACTAAGCAACATGGGGGCATGAAATCAGGCGTTTCGCAATCCAAAAACTCAACCATCTCGCAAGCGGTGTGTGCTGGTGCACTGTCTTGTTGGAACATGTAAAATTTAAGCTATCCCCACAAGTGTGTGAAAGTGATCGTTTGGGGCGTTTTGTTGCTACAATGTTAAAACTTCAACAGTTTGTCATCAATGAACCAGATAAAGTTCACCATCGACGCAGGTCAGCTATTCAGCAAGTCTGTCAGCACCGGTTGCGACAAGCCAGTTTGTACTCGGGGCACACTTTGACGTCAGCATTACGTCACGACTAGCAAAGAATGTTTAACCAACAGCCACATTTTGTCGAAACACTTTGAATTAGTATTTTTTTACCTACGACTGGTAAAAATTTCGTGCAAATTGATCATTATTTGACTGAATTATAAAAGAAAAAAGGGTGCTATTATGAAACACCGTGTACAAACTGCTATTATGCACAGCGAAGATGCGGGTAGGCCTACGCACAAACTTAGCTAGGAATTTACGAGTCCAGATTCATGTAAAACTGCCGATTTACCCGAAATAGCGGCGAGTTCGGCTGTGAGGTGAGTAACGGTGAGCAGGATGGCGAAAACGTCGATAACTGTGGTCAGTAGGAACGATGTCATCGTCGTTCTGCGCCTGCCGTCCACTTGGCGGAGACGAGAAAAACCGAATCGAAATAATTGTTGAACAACATCGAGGGGAAGGACTGCAACATTTGCTGCCTCAGCAGCAGATGTCACCCAGCGCGCGCATTGCGACAAACGTGTGATTGATTGATGCGCAGCGATGGTCGGTGAAACGTTCACAATACACGCAGCGCACAAAAACAGCAGCTCGTGCGCTAATTGTTCGCTGGCATACATTCTGTTAGGTACATCGTGGCCAAAGAATATTTTTTTTTACTTTTTAAAGCGTGCACAGAGCGACGCAACTGAACTGAGTTGACACGGTTTGGTTTTTGTCGAACTGACCAATGGGCAAGCAGGGCGAGCCCACTGGTCATTGGTTGACGCGTACGTGAGCGTAGTCACGTTGACCACAGACGCCGTTACAACATTGCTTACTGTAATGCATTACTGCTTGCTCACTGGTTAGTTTGGCAAAAAACTAAATCATGTTAGTTTAGTTCAGTTCGGTTACGTCGCTCTGTACGCGACTTTAGAGAAAGCATTATTCTTCACTGAACCTTACGTGGCACTTCATTGCTTTTGTGCCACGAGCGTCGCAGTAGATGTTCCATGGAAACAGGACAACAGTAAAAAGCAAAGCTCAGACTGTTAACGAAAAATCGCGCGATATGATCCACATTGTGTGCAGTATCGTCCTGCAGTTCACAAAGTCGCCGAAATTGCGCAATTCTGGCTGTAGTTTTTATGGTGTAACTATACGTGATGTTCCAGAACTATTGCAACTCAGTTTCGCGTATCGCCCCAAGCGGATGTATTGTGGATAAACTTTAGGTCGTAAAGGAAACATTTTCACATTCTGAGTAATTAGCCATATGTGTTAAACTCGGGCATGCACAATTTCAATCATCTAGTGCAAGGAAAACATTTTCAAATTGGCGGTAAAATGAAAGGCAAGGTAAAAAAAGCTCAATGAAAAACTGGTCATATTTTGGAAACGGTGAAAGATATGGCCAAAGTTACTATTAATCACTAATAGGATAGAGCCTGTGGCCACGGTGTACCAAAAGGACCATACTGCACACAATGTGGATCATATCGCGTGATTCTTCGTTAACAGTCTGAGCTTTTGTTTTCACTGTTGTCTTCTATTTCTGTGCGTCAAGTCCAGGGCGCTGCAGTCCTAGGCTATGTATAGCCATGTACCAAGTCTGGATCGCTACAGATAGCAGCAGCGTTCCATGCGGTCAGCGACGTATAAATCTATTCAAGATTGCTTTTTACTCTGATGAACCTGCGTCTTTATGCCAACTGCCAGTTTAGCCGTACATCATTGCGAACTCGTCAGAATTCTGCAGGCCTCCGGGCGAAACGTGTATAGCCCACAATGACGCTTTACTACAGCTATAGGCCTACTCTTATTATATGACCACCCTTATAATAATACCGATAGAAAGGACAAGCCATTGCGTTTTGCTGCTGGCGTATCTTCCTCCTTTTTCAGCGCCTAATCTCAGACGTCTTTCTATCGATTACCGCAAAACTTCACACGTTTGGGGAAGTGAGTGTAATTTGATAGATCAAGTCAGAAATTTGATAGGCCTAATCCACGAAATAACGTGCTTGCGTTCTTTAGTTGGCCAACTGGTTCTTTTGCTATAACTGAAGTTTTTACGCGGGGCGCGCTTAGCCATCGCAATTCTGTCTGTCTGTCCGTCTGTCCGTCACACGGGTGGATCAGTCAAAAACAGTGCAAGACGGAATCACCAAATCTTCACCATCAGCTGCCTGGAAGACTCTAGTTTCAAGAACCTTAAAGCTTCTCCATAAATTCGAAAGGGGCTAACCCAAACCAAGGCGCTAAATGAGAGGGGGGTGGGCAAAATTTCAGATTTTTGGCCAATAAGTCGCTGTATCCCAGTAACGGTGCGAGATAGGACCTAGGTTACTATTAATCATTAATAGGAAGTCGTACACTGCCTTTCGATTGGCGCCGAATTCAATGATCTTGAATGACCTTAAACGCCAAAATGGGGGGGGGGTTTATGGCTTTTTGGCGATTTCGGGCTGCGACGCAAGTCTATATTATTCACAAGGTGGCGCCACGAAACTATCGTTATGCGATCCAGATAGAGAATTTGGTATTTGTATATTAACTTAGCGTGAG
>Ga0056128_1008842_pt1 | contig 12680 bp, 8 predicted proteins | sample WorMetLIZISLAND2_FD_71113 | JGI IMG/M metagenome (GOLD analysis project Ga0056128, IMG submission 71113) | Marine gutless worms symbiont microbial communities from Max Planck institute for Marine Microbiology, Germany - Olavius geniculatus... ...
ACTTAGTGTAGTAAATATTCGTTGTTCTGAAATTTCTTCGTTTGCAATAGCGCAGCACCTCGAAATAACGTCTGTGGGGCCCGTGAATTTGCGAAACTTTTTCCGTGAAATTTGACACATTTTAAAAATTCTGCCGTGAAATCATGCATTTTTTCCGTGAATTCGGTTGGTCCCTACCTATAGCCAGCCCCTAGTCCCCTACATGACGAATGCAACTGCTCCTAAGTAAGCACTAAGACGTACCAAGTCTGAAAAATGAATGCACCCTTTGCAACCAAAAATCACTCACAATTTTTTTTTACAAAATGCAGAATAGTTGCTACTTTAACTGCACTGAGGGTTCCTACAGGTTTTCTGCAGCAAAATTCCCTGACTTTTCCAGTCATGGAATGACAATTTCCGTGACATTATCAAAGCTATAACCCTATCGCACAAATGTCATAAATGGTATTAAGTAATTAAACGGTATTAATAGAGCAATATGCAAATGACAAAGGCCCTGGTCGGAGGGTCAGGGGGCAAAGTCCCCCTGAAGCTAAACACATATAGCTTTTGGATGTTCAATGCCTGCTTTTTAATATTTGGAGATGCAAAAAATCACAGTTATATGCACTCTGCATGATCCAAGATCATTTTCCCTGACTTTACAAAAATAATATCTTTCCCTGACATTTTCCAGTTGCACAAGGTGTTGCTGCCTAAACTGGGTTAAGAATTTAACTCATTAACAGAGAAAACTAGGACAATAATATCAGCTCAGTTTAATCGACACATAACATTACATATATCTTCATTGTAAAGAAATGTCTGCTCTATTAATTTAAAACCTGCTATAACTAATGAGCACATAATCATACTGTAAATCATCAAGCACATTAATAATAAATTTTCATGACAGAGTTGTCTTATTTCATCAAATGCTATCATTAATTTTCACAGTCTGCAACAAAACGTGGTCACAATTACCAAAATTATGCTGCAATCTATAAAATATGCACTTACATAGTCTCACAAAGCTAAGTACAACAAAGTAGCTTATGCTGCAGACTTACAGCTCGAAGCTGAGCCATTTCCAGATGCTCAATCTGTGAAGTGAGTGCATCGACTTGATTCTGAAGTTCTCGATGCTGTGTTACGATATTACGTGCTTTCGACAGGAACTCAGCTGTCGTGCTGGAGCCAAGTCCAAGCTTTTACATTCACAACATTCTCGTACTTAGATACATACAAAATCTATCGCAAATATTAGTAACTAAAAGCAGTCACCATCTCAAACCCCCCGACACATCACTTTTGAACCAGCTCTAGATCACTGACAAAAGCCTACCCATCCACAAAAATATCGCAAAATGCGTTTGCAACTGTCTGAGTAATGCAGCTATTACACCCATTTTTGATGGCAGACCACATCTTGTACACTTGTACGATTTATATGCTGGGTGACAAGTCATCAGCTACCAGTGGAATGCAACAGGAATTCAAAACTCCAACCGCTCAACTGCAAGTCCCATGACACATAACCATTGACAGCATGTCACGTAACAGCAGCATCAGCAGCAGTATATATACTTCAATGATAAAAATACCAATACAAGTACAGCAGATTCGAAAACCTACCTACTAATTATGCAGTTACGTTATATCAGAAATGCTGACTGTGAGTTGAAGAAATATTTGCTACCTACCTCAGTCTGTCGATCGGCAAGATTGCGTAGACATTCCTTCTGAAGATCATCGATCTGCTTTGACAACTGAGACTCACGCAGCTTCAGCGCATCTCGACGTTTCTATCAACAGCAATGACATTAACGCACTTCACTAGATAGTCCAGCCGCAGATTATCAACATTTTAAACTGTATTATCATGTGGCTGTCCTGTAAGCCGCAATAGAGGGCTTGGCTGTCTGTATGCCCAACCATTTTTCCGTCCCACACAGGCTCTAAACTAAAAACCGAAAAGCCACAAAAAAATCAAATTTGATAAAAACGTTTTAGAGCAGCAGCAAAGAGCATGCCAATTTTCAACTCAAAAAGTCGGGGCTAGGGCGCACAGCTGTAAGCAGATGTCTGTTGCCTACATCTGCATATGCTGGCGATGAAATAACAGGTTTTCACAACAGCACGTATTAACTGTCTGTGAAGTTACAGTAATGTAAGAGCTACGGTTAGAATGATCATGTCCCACACCTTCTCGGCATCCAACGATTTCTCAATGCTCTCGCGATATTCCGGTGCTTTCATGCAACGTACGAACTGCACGAACTGAGCTTTGTACATTTCTGACAAACACACACACACAGACGATCGGTCAGTGACAACAGTCTAATGAAAGACCAACATATTCTTCTGACAATCACATAAAATAACATTATAATATGCAACATAAATGAAACATGAATCACATAAGTATAGTATAAACATTCCCAGACAGCTGACAGCTGAAAATATAAAACAAACAACATTCACCTGCTCAACAGTGAAGTTAATTCGAGTGAAGTTAATTACAGCATTGGCTGGGAGACAAGAAAGCCTCAATCCCTCTTAAACGAAACCCAAAAATTTGCATTCTGAGTATCTGATGCAATCTGAAAACTGGGCAAAAATGGACAAATTGAATAAACAGAAAAAAACAAGTATTAGTAATGTTAATTCCACCAAAACTTACATAATCTCTCAACAATCCTGTTAAATCCAAACTTGCTAAATACTCAAACAACTGCAACATGCCTGATGCAATACTACGTTGCTACACAGAGCGATGCTATCAGCATAAAACATTAGACATTATTATATTACTTTTCAGTCTGATAGCTACAGTGGATATATAACTCCACAGCAAAGTGCGTCAGAGTGAAACACTTGCCAAGTAGATGGTTCAAGCCAGGCAGGAGATCGTCTTCTGTGTTATGCTCTGACAACTGTTCTGTTAATACAAGCAAATACACAGCAGCATGTAAATGACAGAGGCATAGTCCCAGGCCTTCATCTTGTCACGAGACTGAATATTACAGCCTGTCAATTAAGTTAATTAAATTATTTATACTTTTCCACTTAATAGCATTATCCCACCAGAATAACCACTAGTGAGATATTGATGCAGTAAGAGAGACTGAGACAAAATAAAAATATGAATGACTGGAAATGCAGCAGGATGCAAACATAACATTAGCAAACAAAGTATTCCCACACAATAGGTCACAGAGACAATCTAACTATCAATACAATTTATAAAAAACCTCATTTGGTGGCCTGTACCCCATCCAAAGAGAAGGAAACAGATCCTGCCTATGCTACAACTCCTGTGAACCGCATGGAAAATGCAGCTGTATCATTGTGTTAGATGGGGGTCTCCCCCAAAAGAAAAAAAAGATTTGCCTCTCATCGAATGACTGATCACTTGTTGCGTACAGCAAAGAAAGACACTCATGATGCACAGAGTGAGTGAGTAGGGTTTAACGTCCCACCCAACACAGTATAGGTCATTAAGGGGACAGAAGACTGTGATGAAATACTGCAGCCAGTAGTACCTCGTGCAGATGACCTGCGACGTACTCGGGTTCGTGGTCGTGATGACTGAGACGACCGACGTCTCCGCACAGCTGCAGAGAATAAACATTCTCACTCACAGATATACCAATTCTGATAATAAAATACGACAAAAACTACCACATAGTTCACGTTTCCAATATCTTGCCTCAACTGCTCACACACTGATACACAGCGCCTGTCAGCAGAATAAAAACAAACCACAAAAGTGCTCTAAACACAATATAGAGCTGCATGATTCTATTTAAGCAGAAACAACCACTGATCACTGCCATTTTTGCACTAGTATTCCAAAGCTGCTTCATGCCCACTACTAAAAAAAAATTCCACACCACTCCTCCACCTATTCCTGAAACTTTGAATTAAAAGCAACCTGCTATAAGTGGAGTAAAGAAAATCCAAAGAAGTACTACAGAGTTGCTCAAAGGCTGACTCTGAATACCACTTAACTCCTAGTCACACAAAGAGATGCATCAAAACAGCAGGACGATAACCCACTTAAGGCTTTGGTAATGCCACACCATACTTCTGATCAAGACCAGGCTGTTCTCAAAGCAGAAGGAATGCCACATCAATGCTGACTAGACAACGACAACTGAACAGTACTTCAAAATTAGGTTTACCTCTGTCAGTCTGAACGGCAGTCTGATCTGCAGCATTTTCATTCTTAGAACGTCGGCGTTGACTGATGTGCTCACTGCTGTCTTGTCTCGCCAGACCCTGCTGATAAAAATCATCAAACTGTACGTTACCAACACCACTTAGGCCGGGTTTCTGGATCTTAACTGGCTGGTCAAGTTAGCGTAAACTGACAGATTTGCATAACTCCCGTTTCCTGTTGCACTAACCAACGGTCAAAATTGCCAAAAATTTAACTGGCGGAAATCGGCCAGTTAGCTAGCCGTCGATCGTGGTTATCGTATTTAATGCAACTTTTGTACCATTTTGCAAGCAGTTAATCGAAGAATATAATAGTATAGAACGATTTTACCGCATAGCTCTACGTTCAAAACGCTTGACGAGACATTTGCTACTACGTATTTTATTACATAATATCCATTCATGAATAAACAAAATAGCCATCCGCAATCGCTTATCTGGCTCGTGGGCTGACTGACATGCGCTTATTAATATTCATGATGCCTGCCTGCGCTAGGCGGATGTGATTAGCAGTGTACATCGTTGCTAAGCAACTGCAGTTTACTGTGGTTTTGTTCAGAAATGCACACAAACTTAACTAGTAAGTTACAATTAACAGACAGTTTACTAACTGACCAGTTAACCAAAAGATCCAGAAACCGGCCTTTAAAGCAGACTAGGTACCACACCTACTGGACAATGTTACTAAGGTCTTTCAAAAGTGAACTAACACCAGACAAAAACCAGAACAAAAGCACTTTGACTAGAGGCACTTCCACAATCTCATCCAATAGTATCAAAACAAAAAAATTGTCAGAATTTCGATTAACATTACCACACTAATGATGTCACTAAAATATTAAAAAACCAACTTTGTAAACAGACTTAATGGCAGCAGTGTATAATTTATCCAAGAGACAATGACACGAAAATATAATGCATATGGCATCACCCAAAAAGATCGCAAAGGCACAAAGAAATAAGTAGGATTTATGCCAAAACAAACTGTTGGCATAAGAACAGCACATGTAAAGTACTAAGAATAAGACAACAAACAAAAACAAAGTTTCACATCATTAAAATCCACAAATACGACAGAATCTGTCAGTGACGAAAACCACTATTTTGTTTTCTTTGGCACAAAGCCTCTAGTTCTGGCACATGTTGGCCATGATATCAAATCATAACCGAATAAATGAATGAACTCCAGTCTTAAACAATCCCACACAACTACTCGACAGCTAACTGCTATTGCGCATGTGGCGGGTGCCTTCGTACATCATCATCCAACAGTCGCAAAACGCCGGTTGACAGAATCCAACAAAAAAATTAATTTCTTTTTAATGCAAAAAGCCGCAGTTCACTCACACTGGTGTTGGGTTCGCTAGATCGTCGCTTGGCAGACTCGTGGTGCAACCACTGCTGACACCACTGAAGACGGGTCGTCGGCCCGGCCAGCGTGCTATCGCTGTCAGCGTCATCTCGCTCTAGATTCAACCTTCGCACGGCCGATGCTACGATGTTGTCAGTCGCCGGCGCACGAGAACGTCGTCCGTTTATGCTACGAGTTGTGCTGCTACTCTGTACGTGCACAGTAAGATAAATCAACCCCGTGGGTACGAGAATCATGCTGACTCCTCCCTCTATACCAGTTTTACAATGCTGTTGCATACCAGTTCCAAATCATGCAATACAAAAATTATGCCCGATCAAATTTAGATATTGTCCGCTAGTTTACGAATCAGCAGACATTTGACAGATCACACTGTAAACGGCAACGAAGACAGAGTTTTAAAATAAAAGAATCGTCAACTTTGAAGCTTCCATTACTTTTGAATTGTATAAACCTGCACCCAAATCCATACAAATCGTAATTACTTTTCGGGGACAATCAAGACCAGCTTCCTCAAGTCAACTCAGAACAGTCAACCTAAAAATTAGCAAAAATATATTCATTTGCGTGAAAATGACACACATTGCTCACATCCACGAACTAACTCTAACCTACACCTAAGTATGCCTTTTCTAATTACTATCAGTATCATGTGCATGGTAGAGCATCAGACAAATGAAATTGTTTACAAAAGACAATCATTACGAAAAGGTTATAGAAGTGCCAGAAAGCAATTCATAATAAACACAATAAAAAAGCCAAAAAACACCAAACATAATACATCAAAAACAGCAGGCATCAAAACTAGATAAATGCTCATTTATATTCAGTCAGCAGTTCTCCTCCACTTTCTGTTCATATTTAAGCCATCATTTCAGCAGCTGCTACCAGTGATAACATTCTATGCAAAGAAACATAACATTTTTAGAACAATTCAGTTTTCAACTCACTCGAGACGATTCCTCGCTGCTAGTACCTTTGATGCAGCCGCGCCGATCTTTGCGCACGGCTATCAACTCATCCTGGACGTAACAATGCCACGGTCTGTACTATACTGAAATTATGGCTCATACACAATGTTGCAGTGTCACAATAGTGTATGCACTATGCATTCTAAAGGGTGTGACAAAAAATATCCCCTAAGGTTGTTTGGCACATTATTACAAGTAGGTAATCAGCATCTCAAATTTTGCTTCAAAATTCCAGTGACTGCTAAGAAAATGTCAAGAACACTTTAGGGGATACTTTTCGTGCCAGACACTGTACTTCAGACATCACATATCAATCAATCAGCTAATCGATCAAGAAACGACAACATGCACAAACTGAGTGACAGTTTGCAAGCTTAAAGACAAAAAAACAAACTAAAATTGCAGTAGATGACAAAAACTTTTATATCACAAACAGAGTGACAGCAGCATATTATGAGGCATGAGCTAAAATGACATAATAAACTCATCTATAACTTGTCTTCTAAGAAAACTTTTTTGTCACTGTTCACAGCTAAAATAACATCTCATTTCATAACCACAGCAACAATGCAAGTAAATGAATCAAATCACTCCATGAAAAGCAATGTTGATGGCATCATACAAAGTATAAAACAATATTTCAACACCTAACCATGTTATAAAACTATTTTAATGATAACATTAAAGCCCAAAACTCAATAATACTACATTTTAAGCAGTATATCATACTACTGTCAAGAAAAATGGATCATTTAACTGCAATAACTACAGGGTGGGCCAAAAAACGTGCCCCTTTACTTTTGTCGATATCTTCGCCAATTATTGACCGATTTTCAAAATTCTTTCACTGGCACACTCTGCAGACTATTTGCGATAATGTGGATTATTATAGATCCCACCACATCATAGATGCATTTCTACACTACATGTGAAATATCAATAAAATATGCATACATAATGATAATAACAAACAAACATCTTGGTAAAATTAAAATAAAAAACTTCAGACCAACATTGCAGTGAATGGTCTGTATAACATTAGACTTTGTGGGTATAACAGTCTAGTGTCATACAAATGACTCAACGCAATGTTGGTCTAAAGTGTTTTTTCATTTACCTAAATTTTTGTTATTACTGTTACTTTTCGCTTACATTTATATTTCACAAGGTAGTGTAGAAACGCATTTACCGTGTGATGGGATATATAATAAGCACATTATTGCAAATTGTCTGAAAAGTGTGCCAGTGAAAAAATTTTGAAAATCGGTCAATTATTGGCGAAAATATGGACAAAAGTAAAGTGGCACGTTTTTTTATGGCCCACGGCGTACTTTTATTTTTCACCCAGAACAAAAATATACACTGTGTCTCAATAAAAACATCCCCAACATTTTCGATTGTCACTTGAAAAGCAGTTAATAGATTTTGATAATTGTTGTTACCAATATTCCGGACACAACTTGCCATCAAATGACCATTCAGTTTTTCACCTCACCCACTGTCCACTTTTGAACTACCTACGGAAAGCAGATCAAGCAAAATATACCTTGAAATAAAAAGAAAACGTGAAAAAACATCTCTGACATTATCGACTGCAACTCGAAGAAAGATTAGCAGATTTTAATAATTTTTGGCGAAAATATTTCTGATGCAACTGGCTATTAAATCGTTGTTCAAGTTCCTACCACACCAAGGTCTGCTTCAGCACTACCTGGGGAAAGCAGACCAAGCATAACACGTGTTAAAATGAATGAAAAAACGTCAATAAATTTCATCTATGGGCCCCAACAGCCAGTCTATTACAGAATTTGACTGTCATGCAGTTTGTCTACCAGACAACATTCAGGAATGTTTATGAACTCAAACTGCGACTGGTAAAGCCTGGATTTGTCTAACGCAGAACATTATCGATACTGCTGTCAATGAATAGAAAAAGCATCTCCATGCTTATGTTCGCATACTGGGCCGGCATTTCAAGCAATTTTACTGTAGGCAGTTGAAAATGAACAACTGGATAAAATGTCAGCCAAAAAGTCAAGAAATATAAACAAAATGTGTTTCTATATGTTATGTTGATTAAGTAATCATACTGCATTGGATAAAAAAGTAATATTTTGTTGGTTCTGTTTTCCCCAGGTAGTGCAGAAACAGACATTAAGTGAGGTGGGAAAGTGAATGGTTATTTAATGGCTAGTTGTCTCAGAAATATTCACACCAAAAATTATTAAAATCTGATAATCCTTCTTAAAGTTACAATCAAAAATGTTGGGGATGTTTTTTTGAGACACAGTGTACATTGCATGCAATGACGTTATTGGCCATACATACTCTCAACTCAGGATTCTTTAGAACTCGAAAATATTTTTCCAGCTGTAAACACCAGCAAACGAGTACACAAATTAACGGTGCAATATTTAGACTTCTGCTATACAAACAAAAAACATGTCAGAGCAGTGCACTGTTTTACTTAGAATGTAAAAAGTAACATTTCGAAAAAGACGGCTACAAAATTTACAGCTCATGGCGAAATGTTGTGTTAACATAAATTTTTGCCATACACTGCAAATGTTGTGGCAGTCTCATTTTACATTTGTTAAGTTAAAAATAAAAATGTAGACAATAAAGACTTATAAAATTTTTTATACTAATCTGGTACAATATTATATGTGTAATAATTTTACTGTCGTGACTTGTACAAAGCACAATAAAATCAAAGAAATGGTACGTTTTCTGGGAAAACTGTCATTACACTTCAAGACATGTGTCTACAACATGCATATTAAAATTCCGAAAACCAAATTTGACCGGCACAAGTACAATGTCAAAGAAAGCAAGAAAAAATTAGCCAGAAAACGACCATGCATACCATTGTTCTATCGACAATGTGGTGATAGTATGACACAGGCTTGTCAGTCCATGACACAGCATCATGCAATGGTGAGAGTTCAGATACCCGGACAATAGCACCAAAATCTACAACAACAAATGCAATGCTCTGCAATACATAATAACTGGATAACTACTGACAACGCTAATGATGAAAGAAACTTATCTTGCTAGTATTGCTACATAGGCCTAATGCTTAAAGGTACTTTGTTCAACGAGCCTACTCTGCGGAGTTCCTAAAACCACAAATGTTCAATGTCTGTTTCGAGGTTGAATGCCACTCCATATATTGTATACTCTTATTAGTCTGCCCGGAAACGATAGCTTGCGAAGCGGGCTTACGTTTTGCTGGCATTTTTTTCATCGTGAGGTCTTCGAGCTCCGTCGACCGATTGCCGCAAAATTTTGCACGATGCTCGGAAGTGTGTTTAATTTTATAATCTTGGTCCAAAACTTCAAGGGGGCCTCCCCCCAAAAAATTTTGAAACCAAAAACATGCAAAATTTGGCCCGATTTCAATCAACTTCAAACTTTGATGGCGAATATCTCCAGAACGAATGAAGATATTCAAAATCGGTCGAGTACTCGATCTACCGCAATTCCTCCGGCGTTCGGCAAAAAAGTCCGGTGAACTTTGGTACAGTAATTATAGAGACCTCAATGTGGAATCATACCCACCCAAATCAACTTTTCCGATTACCATAACTCGACCCCTAGAGGGTGCTGCACCCCCAAATTTTTACATGCACTTAAGAATGACCAAGTCTTACTAGTGCACCCACCACTGGAAATGAGGGTCCCCTTTACAATTTTTTCTAAAGCGGTACAAAATTGGCTTAAATTTCAGCAAGTGTACGCCTATAACTTTGAGGGTAGTGGGAGCAGCCCCCACGACACTTTGCCACCTGACATACCTCTAAGTTGGGGTGATAACACGAGTACAACTTTTGGGTGGCACTGCCCCCTTTAAATTTTAGAGGGCAAAAAACATCCAAAATTCGGTGCAATGTAGGAAAACTTTCCACTTTAACCGCGAATATCTCTGGAGTGCATAGAGATATTGACAGCGGTAAACGGCGTTATCAACGACGATTCAATCCCCATTGCACATAAAAATTTGGTGAACTTTGGTCCACTAACAAAAAAAATATAGGCACGCATGTTGACCTACTCCTAAGTCGACATTGGGCATTCTGCGTACACTAATGCATTTGAGTTCGAGCCACAAAACTCTGCCACGGGGGGAACTTCACCCCCATGAACTTTCTCCCCAATCAAACTTAGGGTGCTGGGCGGACTCACATTGGGCTTTGGCCCAAACTTCTAGTTTATACTTATTTCATCTTCCTAGTTCTCAGCATGATACACTCTAGACCATGACACATATACATATATAGTATAACATTAAATATGACAATTAAAGGATGGGAAATAACCACAATTGAGCAATTAACAATTTCTGAAGGAGTTTTCACACACATACCGCCCAGATTGCGATCGGATATCCGAAAGTTGAGTGGACAAAATGCCTTCGACGACACAATATGTGCTCCCTCCTTCATGTTGGCAAACCTTATCTTTAGCTGTACACACAATGCAGATATCTAAAGTTAACGCGAAGCAGTATCATGCGACAAATACAACATTCATGTCCTGCCTTAATATTACTGATATTTGTATCTATGACACTTATCAGCACTCAGCAATCTGCAATTCTGCATTCATTCTTATAGGGCCACATGCAGGGCCACATGCCCAAGCCACATAAGCCCATAAGCCAATTATTACTGTCCATCAGAGAAACAGTATCATTTAGCAGAGGATGCGGCAAAACTGTGTCTGTGCCAATAAGTCATTCTATCCATCCAATGTGGATCTTATTGTTACGTGCCCTTGTAGTCTTAGGACTTAACGCCACGCTAAATTTAATTCGTCCTTCATCATCATCATCAATGTGCTTCTGACAAATACAACAGGCTTGTGTTTTAACAAAAACCTGATCGACAAAAAGATTGCAAGAAATGCTGCAAAAATCAAACTATGACCTATACAACTCATTCAGAATTGTAACAAGACATTTGAGCTAATGCTCATGAGATGCGCGAGAGCCCATAGCAGTTCCTGTTCGCAGGTAATTTTGGTCTGTGTCCATCCATTTTGTCTAAGTTCACTATTCTGCAGCCAAAAATCGCAAAAATTCACTAAAACCCCCCAATTTTGGGGCTGAAGGTTATTCAAAGTTACTGATGATAAAAGCACTAAAAAGCATGTTATCAGTGCTTGTTATGATAAGTAGCACATCTGTGCCTATCTGGCAGTAAGCAAGTGTTATCACGCTAAACAAGCAAATAGCGCAAAAATCACCACTTTTAAAGGAGTACCCATATTTGACACCCACGTGCGCTGGCCTCATCATTAAACGCAGAAGATTGAAACCTAGACTGCTAAAATCTACATTCAATGCTGAAAATTTCATATGCAGGTTGTCTTGGTCTATCTCCTGCCGTTTCGGCGCAATTCACTCTTGAAACGTGCGTCGCAGTCCAAAATCATGAAAAATTTACTAAAACTCCTTATTAGTCCGCCCGAAAACGATAGCTTTCGGAAGGACTTATGTTTTACTGCAGATGTTTTCTTTATTTTTTTTCTCCACTCGCGAAATCTCCGAGATGCGTGGGCCGACCGGCGTGAAATTGTGCACGATGGTCAGTAATAGGCCGAATTTTATAATGCCGGTCCAAAATTTTGGGGGGCACACCTCAAAAAAATTTCAGGGACCAAAAACATGCAAAATTTGGCCCGATTTCGGACGACTTCGAAGTTCGGCGGCGAATATCTCCGAAATGGATGAATATATTCAAAATCAGATTTTTATTCCGCCTACCGCGATTCCTCCTGCGTTAGGCGAAACAAGTCCGGTGAAGTTTGGTCCAGTAACCTTGGAGATTTAGATGTGAAATCATACCCACCTAAAGCGCATTTTTCGGAAGAACATATTTCGGCCCCTACGGGGTGCTGCACCCCCAAATTTTTACATGCGCTAGAGAATGATCAAGTCTTACTAGCGCACCCCCCATCAGGGATGGCGGCCCCCCTTACAACTTTTTTCAAAGGGGAGTCAAAGATTGCCTTAAAATGTAGCGTATTAGACGAAGGATCTTTGGAGCCAAAGGGAGTAGCTTCATGAGACTTTGCCACGTGACGTGCTGCTAGATGGGGGTGATAACACGGGTACAACTTTTAGG
>Ga0056128_1008845_pt1 | contig 12678 bp, 6 predicted proteins | sample WorMetLIZISLAND2_FD_71113 | JGI IMG/M metagenome (GOLD analysis project Ga0056128, IMG submission 71113) | Marine gutless worms symbiont microbial communities from Max Planck institute for Marine Microbiology, Germany - Olavius geniculatus... ...
TAACTGGTCTGTAAAAGTTATGATTGGTGCAATTAAATGACAGCTATCACGATAGGGCTCAAAAATAAGTCTGTACTTATTGTGTTTCTGTGACTAGGCCTATACCCTCTACCGCAGGAAGAAACAGACCTAGAAAGCTCCAAAACAGCACGCATGTACTCAACTGCAAGGATGGCCCTATAGTGGGCGGCCCCTCAACGGCTGCACCCTCTTGTTTGTTTTTTACCCCAAAAGACCTATCCCATTTTTTCTTTATAGGCCCCATTAAAAAACCCTCTTTAGAATGATGGAATATCATCCAAAAACTGAACTTTGTTCTCGGGTCTCAATAGTCAATTATTTGCAGTTTCCCAGAATTAAATTAGTCTGAAGCATGCATAACAACACTAATTCTACCTATTTCAGTCACTTCTGAAGCAATCTGGAGTGGTGGAGCTAATGTAAATTTTTACCGTGGTTTGTGCTGCATTAATGCATAAAGCTCTCTGTTTATTGTATTGCTGTTACAATAGTTGTATTTAGAATTTTCAAACAAAGTTCAAAGAACGTCGGTGGGATCTTAGATAATACATGTAGTTCTATTGCATTCTTTGCAGAGCATGCCAGTAAAAACTTTGAAAATCGAGCAATATTTAGTAAAGATATGGCCACAGATTTGATGAAATTTTTTTCACTAATATTGTATTGTATGTGTTTGTGTGATATTGTAGAGAGTGGAGAAAAAGCGATGGAAGACTTGTTGGTGCTTGCTGTATGAAGACCGACTCGTCTACTATCGCAAGAAGGACAGCATTTCACCCGTAGGAGAAATAATGCTGCACGGTGCTTCAGTAGAATCTCATGTGCCAACATACAAGGATCGAAAGGTGGTTTTTTTGTAACAAAATGATCATTTCTTTCTCAGTATACTGTTTCTTTTATTCAGTAATTCAGTACACAATTTCAGTTCCTTAATGGAAAATTATGAGCATTTGATTTGATTTTTTTTTGTTTTTGTTTGCCTATATTTATTTGATGTGTTTTATTTTCAATCTATCATGATTTATTCATATTTTGTTGTCCACAAAAAATAAAGTGCACTGCAAATAAAGTTTGCTAAATCAAGTCATCCATTTGAAGGTTTAAAAAAATTATTTGCCTGCTTGTCAATTTGTGAAACATTTTAAGACTTGTTTTTGAGGTAAACTAATAACAGTTTTTAATTTGCTGTCAAGAACTGATAACCAATTTAGTACTTAATACTTTTAACACTCACACAAGTTTATGGTAATCTTTAATTCACTGATCATGGTAGACAATATAGGAATAACACAGAAAAGAGAAAGAAAAATATGTGTGTGTCATTTTAGAAGTAAGTTACCATCTGACTGTCAACAGCAAAGGTAGTCTTTTCTAGCTTTTGCTGGTGTAACCAGTGCATTTGAGGTTCTTTTGGACAGTGTGCATTATATGAATTTATGCTTTACTTACTTGCTTATTTATTGACTCAGAGTATGTTGTCTGAACAAAAAATTACTGTTTTTATTTGTTACATGAAGTGTATTTTGTGTAGTGTTGGCCTATGAAATTTTAGCTTGTTTGGTTTTGTTAACGAAAAGCATGTGATAAAATGATATAATATTGTGTGGCAGGCTATGTTCAAGTTGTGTTTACAAGATGGTCGTGAGTATTTGTGGCAATGCTCCAACCAAGAAGATCGTGACCTTTGGGCACTGTCAGTCTCAGCAAGTGTCAGGTCTCTCGGTTTCACCGTTCAGGTGCTTGGCATCTTCATTACCTTTGCTAATAGCAAAATTATGTGATGTTGGTGTTTATTTAACTTATTTGTTGATTTGTCAATAGGATTAGACAAGGTGGTTTAGCTGAAATTTTCAGGGAAGGTTAAACTTGGCCCACCTTACAGGTGATTAATGGAAATAGGCTTTTACAGAATAATTTCTACCAAGTCTTCTATGCACATGACTCTGTTTGGTTCTTTCAGTTCTTATTGTCATGTATCACGTTAGCCAATCAGCATCATTTGTACATATAACACAGTTTATAAGCTGAAAGTTTGTCATATTTACTGCGGCTTCAGTTGAGCAAGTGAGTAGATTAAGTTTGTGTATATGATGATGTATTTTGTTGATGTGTGTTTTTGTACTTTAGAGACAGCAAAGTTTGCCTCAAGATAACACAATCACATCGGTGAATTTAAGGCAGGTGAAATTACCAATGTTTGAATGTTTATTTATTGAATGATGAACATAAAAAGTAGTTTGGATGCTATAAACACAATAATACATTTTATCTTACAGAGTTGCATTCTCATGTTTCAGGTATCAAATATATCTTACTTAACAGTGGGTGGCGTTGAGAAACGTTACCTATATCATTGCTTGCAGTGTTTATTTCAAGAATGTTTTGGTCATTTTAAGACTGTTCATTGTGACTAGCAACACCTTGAGATCTATATTATGTTTGTTTATTTTTAGCCAACCGTACTTAAGTAACGGTTGAGTTTATGGTGCGGTTGTTGTCTGTTGTCCATCTGTCATCTGTAGTGGATGTAATGTAAAGTGGCAGTAGGCATGCAAAATTTCAGCAGTCTGTTGCAAGGAAAACATTTTAAAATCTGGGTTTGAATTGAGGGAGGTAGGAAAAATGTGCTTTTCAATGGAAAACTGGTCATATCTCAGAAATGGTGAGAGACGGGGCCAAGGTTGCTATTAATCACTAATAGGAAGTGGCATACACCCTTTCAGATGGAATGGAAACCATTGACCTTGGATGACTTTGAAGGGCAGTACGTGCTATTGTGGCTAAACGATATGAGATAAGGCCAAGGTTGCAAAATCATTAATAGGAAATCGTATATGCTCTTTTAGATGAGATGAAAATCATTGATCTTGGATGATCTTGAAGGTCACTGACAGCCAGTACCGTCGGCTATCTTAGCGATAGCTGGGCTTTACTTTTTGTTAGTTTAATTTGATTGCTTGCATGTTTTGCGTATTAGTTATTGTATCTGTTGTGCTGATGGATGTGATCCAGCGATGTCTTAGTTGCCATGCAGGACTCAGAAGCTGGTCTGCTTCCGCAGCAGTGTCACATTCACAAAAAGGAAACTCATTGCTTTTCAGGTTTGTATTATTGTCTTAATTGTTTTCCTCATACGTGGTGCTGTACTACAAAGAAAACCTAATAGGCATAGCATGAAAACATTCTGTAAACAAGCTTTAGCGGTTTTCAAACTTTGTATACGTTGCTGAAATATTTGAGTAATATTTCTTTGTTTGTTGGTTGGCAGTAGGGAAGGTGTTTTTGCTTTTCTGTCTGATACACTGTGTTCAGAAAAAAACACCCACTCGCATTTTCTTTTTTATCTTTGTGGAAAATGTTTAGAGTTACATAAAATTTTTAGTGAATGTTTAGTAGGAAATAGAGAGTGACATGGTAATGGAGAAAGTGGTAGTACCATGGTTACCACGGTATTATCGTGGTAAATAGGTAAATTTCTACGGTAATTCCGCGGTAACGGTAAAAAACTATGGTAAAAAAAGTTGTGGTAGTTACTGCGGTAGCAGTAAAACAAAATTAGTTCATTTCCCGCCGCATGCATTGTAAAATTGAGCGCCATTCTGGACACTAGAATGCTCATTAAGATCATGTGCGACAGACGACCACTGGACACGTGGTATAGCTTTGCAGGGGCACTGGGCACTTGTTTATCACCCGTCAAGTAATTAGTGGCAGCAGTGTCTGGCTTTTTCGCCCCTTTGCCGGTTCGCTCCCTGGCTTGTTCACTCCTGTGTCTGGCTGATTCGCCCCCTGGCTTGTTTTGCCCCTGGCGTTTTTGCCCCCTCACCTTGGATGTTTCGCTCTTGTTGAATATCGGTAATTTAATTGACATTGAGGTTTATACGTAATAATTGTCTTTAGGCCTAGACAGTTTATGCATGATGATAAGAATAAACGATTGTGTGAATGTTTAATGCTTTGTTCAATTCTGAAATAAAGTCATTATAGGCCTATACCTGTATTTAATTATACAGAGTTTTAGTGCCCTATCTCGCCTTAGAATGTTTGCAGTGATGTCTGTCGCTGTAGATCTAGGCATTCGTCAAGTGGTTATTAGGCCTAGACCCAAATATACCTGTAAGAATTCATTTCAAAGGAAGCTTGACGTTGACACAGTAGCCGAGTTTTAAGCGTTCTAGGTATAGGCTATATATAATAGTTCCGCCACTGCAATGAAACCAAAGATTACTGACTTTGTGAACTGTGATTACTTATTATTCAATTTGTCATGTATAACGTTAATTGAAGTAACTATTAATCAGTGACGTGACACTACACTTACTTGTTACCTTTCTGTAAATTGAAACACAAGCCTCAGTAATGAATCACCGGTATATTCAACGGGGTGGGGGGTGAACGAGCCAGGGGGCGAACAAGCGATGGGGGCAAACAAGCCAGGGTACGAACCGGCAAAGGGGCGAAAAAGCCATAATTCGTGCCAGCCACGTTAATGCACTGCACTGACTGCATCAACTGACTGACTGTATCTGACTGCAGCAACTGAGGTCACACATATCTGCCAGCCATCGCTTAGCATTCCTGGGATCTACTGGAAGATGGCACAGACATGCATTAATGGCCCAGGTCTGACTGACTAGCGCCATGTGTGACTGGCGCCTCTCCCAAAGGTTTTAACGATGTGGGGCATACAGTCGTTTGTCACTGGCATAGTGTTTCTACATGGACTTCATAAAGAATTAGCCCCTGTAGTCTACAAGCACTTTTTTAAACACACTGTCAATCCACTATAGCAATATGCAGATTTTCAGTAAGAAAGATTATTATTAAATGATGTGAATGGTAAAGTTCTCATCTTTACACTTTAGATTCTGGGGTGCGATGGGGATGGGGAAATTTCTATGGTAATGGGTTTGGGGAATTTTTTACGGGAACAGGATAAAGATGAGGAAAATTTGGCGGGGATGGGGACAATTTAATTTACTGTGTCACTGTCTAGTAGGAAACAAGTATTTCACTAGTGAAAAGTTAGGTATTCTTTGCCAGCAATGACGTCATACTGACAATATTTCCCTGTTTGTAAATTATGGGCTTGACCACTAAAGACACATATTTGATGAAATGTTAAAACACACCAATTGGTTATTATGTTGACTGACCCCCAAAATATGCTAATCTTGTGCAATTTTTATTGTGAACTGCTTCCATGGTTTATCTTCTTGACTGAGTGTGAGATCCTCAACTTTGTTGATGTTGACAAGCTTACGCGCACTGCGTCGGTGTGTGGATGACTACTTGCCTGCTATCAGTCGAACAGCTTTATACTGCCGGACATGTCAATTTTTATGAAAGTTTTATTCCATCAATATTCAAATGTCTTTCCATTGTCGAAAACATTTTGCAGAAATTTGCGGCTGCATAACCCTTGCTGACTCGCAAACATCTTATCAGATGTCTGTCTTTAACGGTAAAACCCATAATTTACAAATGCGAGAATATGACGTTGGCATGACGTCACCAGTACCAGTAGCAAAGAATATTTAACTTTTTTGCTGTTGAATACTTGTTTCCTGCTAAACGGTGTCTGAAAATTTACTGGAAATTTGAATATTTTCCATGGAGATTTAAAAGAAAGCATGAGTGGGTGTTTTTTTACTGAACACAGTGTAGGTTGATGATGCTCTTTTGCTGTGTGGTTATTTTAATAAGCAGCATCATACGTCTTCCCCATCTGTTGGTCCATTTGTGTGTTTGATGGGGGCTTCTGATTCGAAAACAAAAGACGCAGAAAAAAAAACAGAAATGGTGTGAACGTTTGCCAGGACATGAGTAACTACGATTCGAACTTCTGTTTTGACATATGGTGTGTTACAAATGCAGACTACTTACTTACTTACTTACTTACTTACTCACTTACAACTGATAGGCCAGTATTTAGGTCAAAAGTCATAGGTCAGAGGGCAAGGTCAGGGTTGCACAGCTCTACGTGGTGTGATGGCTCTGTAATATGTCGGCACCAGGCCAACGTATTCTAATTATTCTAGTTGCAAGTGCAAAGCAGTGTTGTTGATGGTGCTGTGCCGCAGGGTCATCTGTGATTGAATGGCTGCTGAAATGGCATTTTGCTGAGACGAGGGATGCTGCTTGCAGGCTGGCTGAGAAGCTTCTGCATCAGGCTCACATTCAGCTTTTGCTGCTCGCTGTTCGAGACAAGAAGACTTCTGAAGTCACAGCATCTCCTGCAAGCAAGTCGTTCTGTGATAGCAGCAATGTCTGCTACCGATTTGTACGTACCATGCTAGTTATGTGGGCGTTTGTTGCCTGTGTGCTGTGATGTGTATCGTTAATGTGCTAATATCGTGATAACATAGCTTATGTCAGTACTATACTCTGTATTTTCGCTGCCAGTTTTCCAATGCTAAAGCCAGGATGTCATTGTTGGAGAAAGGCTGGTCACGGGCAGAAAAGTTGGCCAGTTAAACGAAAAAAATGATAAAGCACGAGTAGTAGTAGTGATAGTTGTCATTGTAACAGTGGCTGTAGTTGTAGTAGCAACATTAGCAGACCAGTAACAGCAGTTAACATAATACTGCATAAATTGGTTTCAATTACTATTTATTGCATAACCAGTTGGCTAACTGTTTGCTGTCAGAGTTAGATTACTGGCATTGGAGCTTTGGTTTTTTCCAGAATTCGGACTTCTTTTGTGATCTGGTTTCTAATGAATTACTGATGTGTATGATATTCAGTGTCTATACTTTATACTGAGGAAAGTTGCGGCATTTGTTTGTGAAGTAGTGATGTTTTTGATGCCCAATGACCTTGATCATTGATCTTTTGAACTGAAAATTGGCACACTGGCTACTATGGTGTTGGAGAACGTTAACAGTAATTTATGTCAGTTTGCTACATGGATTGCGGAGTATATAATGTATGTGTACATTACATGTATTCATGTAATGTGGTGTGGTAGGACACAACATAATACTTGCTCTGATGATGTATAGACGTCGATGGTGCAGCCATCACAGCAGAGGTTCAGCATGTTCATGAACAGCAGCAGCGACTCAGCAGGTAGCAGCGATGCCGATTACTCAGAGGGCGATGTTCTGGAATCAGCTGCAAAGGGAGAGGTCATCAAAGAAGGATTTCTGATGAAAAAGGTATTTTCTTTTCTAATAAATAGAGCCTTATTCTTGATATGGCAAATTGTCAGTACATTCTTCCTGTGTATTATTCTGCAGGTGTCGTAGTTGGGTGCAGTGTACTATCTCTTGCCTTCCATCTGTCTCTCCCAAGATGGCTGACTCAAAAGCAACAAAGGCATAGAAGAAAAATTGGCACGAACATTCCTCAGATGGAATAGCCAGTATGCTAATTTTCAGCTCAAATGGTTAGATGCAGTGCAGTATATAGCTAAGTGGATGGCTGCACTGGCTGACATATATTTCTATTCTCATCAGCTATTTGTTAGTTTTACAGCAGTACTGTTTGTAATGAGATGAAGTAAGAAATTGCTGTAAATTATCTTATAAGCTTTGTGAGTCGGTATAAAAGTTATGATGTACATATTTATGCTTTGTGATACAAATTTATGTTTATTTTATCTCAGTGCTGGTGTTTATTATTGAACTGTAGGGATGTCGATTCAAGCGCTGGAAAGTCAGAAAAGTTGTAGCTCGTAGCGAACCACCTTCGCTCTCTTACTACAGTGCGTCAAAGGTTTCGTGATCTGTTTTTACTCTTTACCAGTGTCTGTTTTACAGTGTTGCATGTTTGCGCACTGTTTCTTATTAAATTAATACTCTCACATGCTACCTCACTCAAGCTGCGTTCACACTGACACAAGTACGAGTACGAGTCCGGGTTTCTGTTTATGGCCCGTAGAAGCTTTACTCATAAGAGTGGAGCGTTCATGGTCACTTGTACATAACTCAACGCTTGTCGGCCATATTGAATGAAATCAAATCGAGGAAATGCTTCGCGAATAAAACAATAATATTCTACTACAGAGTTACTATTTTTACAAACCGCACATCTCTAACAATGAACAGTCTTACGATGCCGTCAGTTCTGACGTCAAATACTTGCCACAGCTTTTGTACATTATATTATTGTTATTCACGGGTAGTTTAGTTCGCACGGGTTGGATAAAAACATGACCTGCACAGAAACTACTCGTAGAGTGAAATTTACAGGTAATCCGTACTTGTGTGTACAGGGTGGGCCAAAAAAAAACGGACCTGTTTGAGTGTTGATAACTCAGCGATGGTTAGTGGTAGAAAGACGAGTGGTATGTCAAAAGTTTCAGAATGCTGTAAAGAATAAATGACAAATTTGCGTAATGAAGCATTTAAATATTCTTTGCCTAATTTGCGTAAATCTTCATTATCCCTGAAATTAGGCATTTGCCAGCACTTCCATGTGCCCGAGTTCATTAAACTCAAAAACTCACTGCCAAAAAGTCCAAATTTAAATTTTGTGAATTATACAGTGTGGGGGCATTGCAACAGATAGCATGGTCACAAAATTTCAGTAAATGACCAGCTAGAACGTGTGCGCTAATCGAATGCTGGGCTCAGCTGATCCTGAATACAATGATGCCAGCAATCAATCAGCTGCCTAAAAGGACTGATGACGGTTATGAATACAAAAGCTGGGCAACTGCTTATGTCGAATTTCATCTAAACTCAACGTATGTGTTAACGATTGTTGATATTTCACTGTATGCTGAATGAAAATCAAGTTAAATTCATGTGTTACTGCCAATTTAGCATGATTTTAGGTTTGGGGCAGTTTTGTGTAAATCAGGCAAAGAATAGTTAAATGGTAAGACATGCAAGTTGTACACTTTTCCTGTACACAATTTTGAAACTTTTGGCATATTACGCGCCTTTCCATCAATAAACATCGCTAAGTTATAAAAGCTCAAATATCCATGTTAAATCCATATGTCACAGTCAAATTTGGCAGAATTTCGGGGATGACGAATATTTATGCAAATCAGGCAAAGAATATTTAAATACTTTACTATGCAAATTTGTCCTTTATTCTTTACAGCATTCTGAAACTTTTGACACACCACAGGTCTTTCTACCACTAACCATCGCTGAGTTATCAACGCTCAAACAGGTCTGGTTTTTTTTTGCCCACCCTGTATGTGAGCGGCCGCCAAACTCGTGTTTGCCCGAACTTATATACTGGAACCTGTATAGTGCTGGACTCGTACTCGTGTTTATGCGAACACAGCCTCACTTCAGTATGTTTTGTCCTAAATGTTTTTCTGACGTCTTTGTCTTAGTTTAGGTTGTTCTCATGTCCTCACTCGCAGTGGCACTAATGATTTTGTTTTCTGATTGGGGTTACAATTTGTGTTAAGTGGGTGAATTCTTTTGTATGCCCAGATTTGTGGTCATAGATGTTTGGATGGGTTAGGATAGGGATAAGGATGCAACACAGCCATGTACTAGCTGTCAGAAAAAGAGCAGTTAGATTATATTTTCTACATTCTTCGAAAAAGTTTGATGCTGTTAATTGTTAATTTTTGTGGCTGTAGTTAAGACACTGGTTAAAGTCCACCTTTAAGAAAATGCTTTGCTGGTATGTTTAATACTTCTGTGATGCTGTACTTTTTAACATAATTTTCTCTATATTGTTGGTTTGTAGAACAACGTACAGTTGCTGAAGACTCTGAAACTTGATGGTGCCTTTGTTGTTGATATGGATGAGTGTCTTCATCATTCCACTGGTAATGTGATCTAGTGAAATCACTTCGGTTTGATAAGTTCTTTTATCAGCACCTAGTGTCTTCTGTTTTCTTCGTACCGAATGTATTTTATTTGCTTAGAAATAATACTAGGACAATCTTCTTTACTAAAAGCACAGCTAGAGAAATTCTTGAAACCGAGAAACCAGCTTTATGTGTTAGAAAAGAACACATTATTGGTGCAGCATTTTAGCATTATTGCTAGTGCACATCAGTTCACTGATTGCTGACTTTATGAACTGATGATTTTATCTGCTTTTTATTCTTTGTTGCATTTAAAGTCTATTGGTGTTATATTTATCGCAGGTAGGATGGTTAGTTTACTTAGTAGTAGTATTAGTAGTCATTGTTGTCGTCATCATAGGTATAGTTGTAGTATTGTTATTATTTATTCATTATTTTTGAGCCCACGAGCTTTGTACAATGATGCTCATTTGTACAGTTCTTATGACACAGTAAATTGTTGTGAAGCATTGTTTGCAATGCACATAAGTGATTTTGCATTGTTTAGCATGATATATCAGACAGATCGTTGTTACCTCTGGTTAGATTGTTGCTATAGATGCTTTGAACACCACACTTTTGCTAGTAGCAATTTATGTGTTTATTTACTAAATGTTAAACAGTTCATAGTTGTCAGTACATCTATCAGAAATGCTATGTATCAGAGTATATGGTGCCAATGTGTTGTAGATGGTGTGTTGTCAAAACGTGCCTGCGTATTTTGCCTCAGTGTTCCGCACGGTCCCAGCAAGAGATCTCTAGTAACATTCCAAGCTGATGATCAGTATACAAAGAAGTCATGGCTCGAGTGCTTGGAGTCGGTCTGCAAAAATGCCAGATTACATGTTGATTCATCATCCCATTGCTCTTTCTAATATTTTGTGTAACATTTGTGCATTTGTGAGCTTTTTCCATTTTTGTTGATAATAGTCTTGTGATAATTAAGTGCCTTTTGGTGTTTTACGGTATGCATATTGGCAGTGTTTATGCTGTATGGCTGGTTAGCAGCTAGTAATTAAGAAATGGCTAGATTTGCAATTTTTGTCTGATGTCTATATGCCCATAATACACTACAGTATTTATTGGCATCTGTTTGCAAAAAAACATCATATTGCCAAATCCTTGGTAATCTGGTGGTAATATGACATTCGTACTCACTGTTTAATTTTTGAATTTTAGTTGTAAAATTGTTGCATGTTGTAAATGGTTTTTTTTCAAGTCAGGCATTCTATGTCTGACTGTATTTACAAGGTAATATCTGATATCATATAAAACTTCTTATATGACCATTTATTTATTAAAGCCCTAATGTGCTTTTGGCCATACATCCGTATTTGAACTTTGAATAAGTTTTACCTGGCCTGGCCCGCTGTTTTTTATGCTTAGCTTGCAGATTAAGCAACATATTAAGTTTTTGTTATTGCATTTACACATTGTTTATTTATCGTAAGTCAGTTATAGTTGTACTTTGTTTTTGGCTTGTTAATGTCTGCATAATATATATAGTACCCAATATATTATTTGATGATGAGACGATAAGATGATGTTAATTTTGTAGATATGATGTAACATTGTTAATGTTCTTGTATAGTAACTGTGATGGTGAATACTGGTAATTAAGATTTTAGCAGTGTTTTATATATGTGAAAATAACTTTCAGTGAAAAGCACAACTTACGTTTATGACTTTCTGAAGCTGGCCTATGTCCATCCTTGCTCTAAAGATAAGCATTCCAGTCATTTCTGAAATCATGAAATCACACCAGTCTGTGATCTACAAGTGAAATAATAACATTTTGATTTTATTGAAAACTTGAATATGAATGACGTTTGTCGTCTTTGTCAAATATACATATAATTTGTCTTCTTCAATGACATTGCAAATATAAGTTGTCTTTTGTTGTCGACACAAGGATATTGAAACCTATGTACAATGGCAGAGGACCATTTGCCCCTTTTTTCTTAATTTTCAATCTGTCAGAAGATTTTCTTCCTATTGGAAAATTTTTGTCTAAAAATTCTAAATTTGGAGCTGAAAATTTACGATTTATGATGAGAAAATTTAACTGCAAAATTGAAATGGTGAAGACCCATAATGTCTTATGTCTGATATTTTCAACTGTCTGTCGGAAAATCGCAACTTTCTACCTCTTCTGTTTTAAACCCATAGCGCTCAGCTAATGTAGTAATAGGCCCATTAGTAAATATTTGCTGAAAATGCTTTTGTTGATTTTACACACACAATTTTTTTGACGTTTACTAGTAGTCTTACATAAATCAGAATTTTTGCCTTTGGTTCTTGTTCTGGAGGCATAGGCCTTTGTCCACTGATACGATATGATACAAACTGCAGACAACATCAAAGTGAACTATGGCAAACGGTTCCTGAAGCAGTCTGAAATTGGTGCTTTAACAGTGACTTGGTCGAGACTGTTCCACTGTCGTGTTGTACAAGGAAAGAAAGAGTTCTTATAGGCATTTGAGGATGATATGTTCTTAAACGACTAATTTTCAGCAATAGAAGGTACATGTGTTTCTGAGCCTCTTGATGCCATCAGAGGCTATCCAAAGTATAATCAGTATCGAAAGTAATCAAAGTATACGTTTAGTAGCACCACAATAGTATATATGCCGTGGTAGCACTATCGGTTGTAAAAATATAGGCTGAACGTGAAAGAAAACAAGAAAGCCCAGCTGTCGCTAGGTGTAATGATTTGATAAGCGTGTCGAGCGTCAGGCATATATACAACTTTTATTATACAGCACAATACAAAAAGTTACTGTATGTCCGTTCAGTTCGACGGTCACTCGCAGACTCTGATGCCATAGCTAAACTGCATGTAAGCGGCTGCTGCTACTGCGCGCTAGGCCTATAGGCTATAGTTATGCTAG